>Ga0209629_10004378_pt1 | contig 10433 bp, 5 predicted proteins | sample TergutCu122P5_FD_187286 | JGI IMG/M metagenome (GOLD analysis project Ga0209629, IMG submission 187286) | Cubitermes ugandensis P5 segment gut microbial communities from Kakamega Forest, Kenya - Cu122 P5 (SPAdes) (version 2) | ecosystem: Host-associated > Arthropoda: Insects > Digestive system >... | reverse complement strand
ATTTCACGCTGCTTTACCGGCTCGCTCCAGTTGTTCTGGAAGCCGAGCAGGCGGTAGTGGTAGCGGACGTTTTCGGGATTGGAATAACATAATCCCGCAAACGAAAATCGCAGATTGTTTTCCAATGGTTTCAATTTTGAATTGTTTTCAACTTTCGTCCAATCGACATTGTTTTTTGAACTTGAAAAATCGGCGATATTGAGCGCCACTTTGTTGGTAAGCTGAAAAAGGGTTTGCGGATTAAATTTTATTACATCCGACCCCTGTGTCGCCAAATAGATATTTCCTTCAAAATCTTCTTTTATTGTCAACCATTGCGGTTCGTTTGCCGAAAAGCCGTTTTCATAAGAATAACGCACATATTTGCGGGTTTGAGGATTTACGATAAAAATACCTGAGAAATCGGATGTTACGAGCAGACCGCTCTTTGTTGCAACAAGATTCAACAATTGACTGTTATCGAATCTCATAAAAGTTTCGACCGTATCGCCCGATACATAGCAAATTTCACTTCCGCGAATAAACCAAAGTTTACCGGAAGCATCTTTTGAAAAGCCGCCCACATATCCCAGCGAATCGTTTAAAAATTTCAGCGTATCATTGCCGTTGATGCACGAAAGTCCCGAATAGCCGCCCACCCAAAGTCGTCCTGCCGAATCGGTGTCGGCAACATAAATTGCAGACTTGTTAATAACGTCAAAAGGAATTTTTCTTTGCATATTCCCTTCATTATCAAGTATCTTTAATGTATGCCATCCACCTGTGACGAAATTTTTGTCGTTGAGTTTGCAGGAAGTAGTGTAATAAATTTCCGGAGGCAAATTCAGCCACGAAAATTGTCCGTTTTTATATTTCAGAATATCAGAATATGTTGGAAAATAAAGGGCGTCTCCAACCTGTATTGCGCTATAGGAAAACGAACTGCTTTTGGGTTTCGCCGGATAATGGATATTAGTAAATTTCTCATTTTCAAGCTGTATGAGCAAACCTCTGCTTGTAGTAAAATATATTTTATGGTCGGCAGCCGGAAGTATTGAACTGACATTATCTGCCTGATTTTCATTAACTTTATATATTTTAATATTGAGATGGAAAAAATTGTAAACGCCCTGTCGTGAAGTATGCCAGAAATTTCCTTCGCGGTCGAAAAACACGGCTCTCGGAACGTTTATTTTGTCGATAATCAGTTCCCTTTTTCCATCGGCGGTTACACGGAAAACGCTTTGTACGTCTCGAATAATAATGTCGCCTTCGGGCGAAAGCGTACAGAAAAAATAATCCTCTCTGCTAACCGGTTTTTCATATTTAAAAAGAAGTTTAACTTCCTGATTTGTAATTGTATAAACATTTTCATAACCGATGCCGAGCAATTCATTTCCACGCTTCAAAAAACGGCAGATGGATACATTGTTGAATACTTTACGTTCAACTCCCTGTTCATCAATAATATACAATTTATTATCGGGCGAAGGAATATAATACAGTTTTGCCTTCTGGTCGTAATAAATACTTTGATATTCAGCCAAATCATTCAGTCGTTTATGTTCAAAATGACGGACAAGCCTGTCGTTTTCGAGGCGAAAAAGTACGAGCGAATCGGTACGGCGAATTTCACAAAGCGCAAAACCGCTCGGCAATCCGGGAGATTGATACACACTGTAATTCAAGATATTATTAATAAATGTCCGTCTGATGGAACCGGTATTGGGATTGAAAATATGCACCTGCGTATAGCCGTAAATCACGATTTCGCCCTTGTCGTTTTCCTCGATTTTTTGAATGGAATGATTCAAAAACCGTTCAAACGTAGAACCGTTGAACCTGACGGCGCCGCTTTCGGTCGAAAACCAAATATACCCGCTCGAATCCTGATAAATATTTTCAACCATATTTGTCGGCAACCCGTCTTGCGTCGTATATCTTCTGTAGCTGTATTCCGATTTTACTAATGGTTCATCCGCCTTTACTACAACACCGCATAGCAGCGTGGAAATCAGTATTGTAAATGTTAATTGTCTCATTTTTTCCATATTATTTATATTCTCTTAATCTTTCAGATAGCATAATTGTAGTTTAACGGTATTTCTACGGAAAAGCGGGTGCCGGCAGGCCGGCCGTCGTTGTCAGCGAGGTCTTCGATATGGCTCACTATTTTGTTGATATTGAATGAGTTGTAAATCTCAATCTGGCGAGTAAGGATGTCCAGTCCCTGTTTTGAACTCTTGATATTGCGGTTTTGGCTTGCCGCTTTACGCCCTACGCCGTTGTCTTCCACGCTGACTAAAACCGTCCCTTCGTTGATTTGCTCGGCTTTCACCCAAATCCGTCCATCCGAAGTTTTCGGTGCAAGTCCGTGTTTGATAGCGTTTTCGGCAAAAGTGTGGAGTATCATATTGGGCAGTTGTACGGTTTGATCCACTCCTTCGTCCATATTAATCTGAAAATCAAACTTATCTAAGAAACGTATCTTTTCTAAGTCAAGATACATCTTTACGTATGACAGTTCTTCAGAGAGCGGACGGGCTGCCTTGTCCACATCGCTTAACGTCTTGTAAGTGAAGTCGGAATAAATACCCAGAATGTGCATCGCTTCTTCCTTTGTGCGGTTGGCGATGTAGTATTCGATGGCTGCCAGTACGTTGGCGTTGAAATGCGGAATAGCTTTCAATCGGATGCTGCTGATACGCAGTTCGTTGAGTTCTTTTTCTGCATGCAATTTTTCCATTAGTGTCCTGTTTTTCCGGCGTTGCATATAGAGTGCAGCGCCTGCGCTTGCCAGCATCAGAAAAGCGATGCACGACACAAGAAACCACGCAGTCTGCCAAAAAGCCGGCTGGATGGAAAAGGCGAACGACTGGGTTTCGCAGCGCGATTCATCCGTTCCCGCATCGGCGTAAATCTCAAAGGTGTAGTTGCCCGGCGGGAGATTGTTGAAAGTGATTTCACGCTGTTTGGTCGGCTCGCTCCAGTTGTTTTGAAAGCCGAGCAGACGGTAGTGGTAGCGGACGTTATCGGCGGCGGAATAATTAAGTCCGATCACTGAAAACTTGAAATTTCTGTTTTTATAGGAAAATGTTGTATTTGCAAAATCAGCAACGTTTTGCCATTGAACATTGTCTTTTGAAATGGCAAAATTTTGAACCATCAGATTAGGTTTTGAAGCCTGGCGAATCAGTGTTTGAGGGTCAAATCGCACCATACGATCATTTGTAAGTATCCAGGCCATTCCTGTACTATCTTCGTAAATACCGTTAATTTCAGGATACAAGCCCGTCATACCGTTTTGCTGGCCGTAATAGAAGTATTGCATAACACCTTTCGACAAATAATTCGATATATTCATCATGTAAAGTCCATACACGGTAGTAACTGCCAGATAGCCATTTTTCAAAACTTTCAATGTTTGAACTGCTTCGTTGAAACGATAGGTAATTACGAGGCTGTCGTTCTTTAACAAGTTCAGGCGATTTTCGCTTGCCGACCAAATATTTCCTTGAAAATCAGCATCAGCCGACAACGTGAACAAGCTATGTTCGGATGTGTATAAATTTACTTTATCGCCATCAATAATACTGACTCCTTTTGAACCGCCAACTATCCAGCGTCCGGCTTTATCTATCGCAACATCAAAGATTTCATCTTGATGAAGAAACCTGGTATCGTATGTATGGATCAATTTACCCTCCGCCGTACAGCGATATAATCCATGAAGACTTAATATCAACACCTCTTTCCCGGGCAGAGGAAGTATTTTATTAAATGATTCATCCTGCGGTATTTCTGCCCATCTGAATTTATCCTTATCTTTTATCACTACTCCTTTGTATGTTGAAAAGTAGATGTAACCATGAACTGCGCAATTATATCCGTTTAAATCAATAAAGGTTGGATTACTTATTTTTTTTGCTTCGTTTCCCGAGTATTTATACAGACAAAAATTGTTGGCAGCAAACCAGAAATTTCCCTTTTCATCTTCCACAAAAGAAGTAATCTGAAAATTGTTCTCTAAAGTAAAATTTTGAAAATCAAAATGATAAAGATTATATAACCCTGACAAACTTAATCCCCAAAAATTTTTTTCTTTATCATACAGTAAATCTTGAATGCGAGATTCCAAACTCGCCTTTTTTTCCACTTTCCCATTAAAAAAACGATATATCGAATTATAACAGGTGAAAAAAACGCTGCCGTCTTCCGTTTCAATGCAACGATATACATTATGAGGTATATCATTCATACCGGTTATTTTAGTAAAGGTATATCCGGAAATTGAATAAACACCTGAACCGCTGAATGCCAATAAACCTGATTTACTGTGTCTCATAAACATATTAGCATAAAAACCGAGCGTACCTGTTATCTTGTCTGTATGCAGGTCAAATATGTAAATAATCTTTTCGTCAAATACGGGAATATAAAGTTTTTCATTGTCAATGTATGGATATGAATACTTATTTATTTTATCTAATTCGGAAATATGCAGGAGTTCGGTAACCGAATCGTTTTTAATAAACGCCAGATACCTGCGAAGATAATCAGGACCTTTGCTTTCATATATCAAGTAGCCTTCGGGCAGGCAACGTGAGTTGTACCAAGTCAAATCAAGTGAATCTGCCACCAATTTAACCCTCCTGATTGAATCTTTTGTGTTCACAATGAACACATCATGTTGTGAATAGGCTCTGACTGTGCCGTCAGGCGAGGAAGTGATATGATAGATATTGTACAGTGTTTCGGATAGAAAATTAGTAAACTTTAATCCGTCGAAGCGTGAGAAACCTCGTGTAGAGCCTATCCAGATAAAACCCCGGCTGTCTTGATGCAAGACATATCCTGAAAGATTTGGGAACCCATCCTGAGTCGTATATTTCCGATAACTGTATTCCGATTTCACCAGCGATTCCTCCGCTTTTACTATCATGCCGCATAGTAACGTGAAAATCATTACTGTAAATATTAATTGTCTCATCTTTCCTGTATTATATAAAAAAATTTACGAGACAAAGGTCTGTATAATTTTTGATTACGAAAACAAAAGCAGTAGTTTTTTTATGAACCGGCCTCCCATATACATGAAGCCCCTATTTATTTACACGAAACAGCCCGATCCGGCAAAATATGCCATAATTTATAAAAGTTGCACAACTTGCATTTCCCCTTTCCTGTAAAAATTTGAGGTGTTTGTGTATGCAGGCGGCAAGTTCATAAAAAACGTTAATTTTTATTTTTTCCTGAAAAATCCTGTATCTATTTTTGCCGCGAATTTAAAACGATTTTTGAGCAATGAAACAAAATTTTTATATCAAAATGGCACTCTGCACATATATTATTGCAGGGATAGCAATGAACGCTGAGGCGCAATTACAGGTCAGCGCGGGTATTGGCGGAGGCGTGAACTTTGCAACTCATACTATTTCGGGAGGTGATTACTACGGACTGAATCCTTTAGTGACCGGTCAGGTAGATATGCAGTTCTCCCGCTCGCTGGCGATCCTTGTCTGGGTCGAAGGACTGAGCGGAATGTCTTTTAATCCCGATTTTGGCGACGGATACGACTATCACTACAGCATTAATTACGCCGGTATTGCCCCTACGCTGAAATTTTGTTTTCCGCGCCGTCCGATTTATGTATATGCCGGCCCCGGCGTCGGTTTTATCACAACAGGAAAAGTGAAGCAATCGTACAGCGGCACCTCTTACGGGAATCAGGATATATCGAACATGGAAGTGCGCTTTGACGCACGTTTCGGCATTGGATACGATATATTCCTCAATAGACGCTTGACCCTTTCGCCTTTCATCGGCTTCAATCTGGGACTGAACAGCGTAGTTAAAGACGATTCCTGGCAAGCCAACGCCTTACATGCAGGAGTCGTGCTTCGATATAACGTAAACTGAGTATTATTTATTTTTTTATTATTTATTTTATAAAAATTTTAGTTATGAGAACAATTGTTTTAAAATCCATGATTATGGTTACAGCATTGATTTGCTGTATGAGTTGTACGAAAGATCCCAATGGCGGCGACGCACGCGATCCTTTTGTCGGAGCTTTTAGAATCCATCAGACGATGGTCTATCAGGGAGTGTCTTATACCGACGATTATGTCATTACCATTATGAAATCTTCGGTTGTACCGTCAGATGTTATCATCGGTAATCTCGTAAATTCGGGGTATTCTGTGAATGCTACCGTAAACGCAACGACCTTCACCATCCCTCCGCAAGTAACTAACAATGGCGAAAGCGTGAGCGGCTCGGGACGGCTTGATGGGACGAATATCAATTTCTCGTTGATAGTCACAGAGCAGGGGGGAGTCTCTTTCAATGTGAGCGGTTCAGGTCCGAAACAGTGATTAACAATTTCTGATTGTTTTAAACAATGGAAACGAAAATCAAAATCAAGCATCAAACCGGCTCAAAAGCTGGTCAGGTGGAAGAATTTGCTGCACAGGGTGGCGAATTATTAATCGGACGCGGCAACAAATGCCGGATTCAGTATGACCCTGATATCGACGATCTTGTAAGTCGCGAACATGCCGTCCTCTCGGTAGATCCTGTCGAGAAGGATACGTACTGGATTGAAGATAAAAACAGCAGCAATGGACTGTTTGTCAATGGGAAGCAGGTGTGGGGCAAAGTGAAAATCTATGCAGGCGATATGGTTGAAGTTGGTGCGAAAGGACCAACGTTTATCTTCGATCTCGACCCGCGCCCGGAAAGTCATATCAAAAAGACGCAAGTCATTGATATTGATCCGGCGAAGGACACCAAACAACACGATGTGATAGCAGACGCTCCGGCTGTCGTTCCTCCCCCGCCTCCTTCAGGCAAGCAGACGGTCGGCAAGGAAACCGTTCAACGCATGGTACTTGAAGAACGTCGCAAGAACAAGATGAGTACGTTGCTGATCGCGGCGAGCATCTGCGTATTAGTGATTGCAGGAGGTATTTTCCTGTGGAAGATGAACAGAGATACAGAATGGGGTACAAAAGGTAAAATCGGTCAAATAGGCACTGAAGTGGAAAGAATACAAGATTCCATTAACAGGGTAAGAAAAGAGGTAGACCTCAAGACGCAGCCAACCTTTAAGACGCCGACGCAGATCGCTGCCGAAAATTCCGATAAAGTAGTTTATATTGAAGCGGCATGGAAGCTGATTTATACCCAAACCGGCGAGGACATTGGACAGTTGATGTTGCCGGTGTTCACAAATGGGGTCAGGCGGCTTGCAGGCGCATTCATTAAAACCGAACAGGGGATTGAACCGGTGCTGATCACACGCTCTTTAGATCCGAAAGCTGATTTTGAGCCGATTCGCGGCGTCCTGACAGGTACAGGATTTGTCATTTCGCCCGACGGTTTTATTATCACAGCCCGTCATGTGGCGTCGAACTGGTTTGCCGGCTACAATTTCCCTGCCGGCACGTTTCCGGGTGTTCTTGTGACAAGTAACCGCAAAGTGGTTGCCAAATCGGTGGTAACAGCGGATATGGTGAGTAACTGGATACCTGCTAATGCGCAGAATATCAACTATGAATATGCTTCAAAAGTGGTTGAAGGCACGAATACCTACATGGATGTTACTTTTGCCCGCAACGACCTGCGCACGCCTGCCAAAGTGGCGCGTATATCGAATAAACATGATGTGTCGATGATAAAAGTTGACCTGCCCAAAGTGTTTGAGCCTGTTACGATGTATGATAATTACAACGAAATCCGTACGGGAGACGCGGTAACAGTAATGGGTTATCCGGGTGTGTCGCCGGAACAGTTGTCGCAGATTGCGTCTAACGATTATTTCAACCGCAATAACCAGTTAGTACCTGTACCTGTACCTACGCTTAGCCAGGGAAATATTGGACGGTTGATTAAAGGGAATACGCAAACCACGTCGGGTAATTATTACAGTATCTTCGGTGATTCCTACCAGTTGACAATCAACTCTACCGGTGCGGGAAACAGTGGCGGTCCGTTGTTCGATGACCAGGGGCGCGTCATTGGCGTTTACAATGCAGGCAATAAAGTTATTTCCTATGCCGTCCCGATCCTCTACGCACTTGAATTGTTGGGTACACAACCTGTCATTGAATCAAAATAAAAAAGTATGGGTTGGTTCAGTAGAAAACGCAACATAGCCGGTATCCCTGACAACAGGCTTGTCATCAGGGCAATGACGTTGTCGGATACCGGTTGTGTGCGTCAAAACAATGAAGACCGTGCGGGGTTTACGTTCGTGGCCGGCAGCAAGACTGATTTTATAGCAGTTCTTGCGGACGGCATGGGCGGATATGAACGCGGTGAAGTGGCCAGCGAAATGATGGTAAACGCTGTTTGTTCGGAAAGTGATAAAATTTTGAAAATAAAACCTTTAAAATGGTTAAAAAACACGATCCGACTGGCGAATACTCAAATTTACGATATGGCGCGCCGTTCCCGCATTGTCATGGGGACGACCTGCACGGTGTTGCTTGTCCGGAAAAAAAGACTGTATTGTGGGCATATTGGCGACAGCCGTCTTTATCTACTGAAAAACAACGAATTACACAGAATTACGACCGATCATACGATGGTGGGCGAGATGCTTCGCAAACAAAAAATCACGGAAGCGGAAGCAGCCCGTCATCAGCAGCGCAACGTACTCACAAAAGCCATCGGCACAAAACAGGCTGTCCAGCCTGACGTTTTCAGCATCAAACAGAAGGTCAAGGCAGGCAGCCGTTTCATGCTTTGTAGCGACGGAGTTTATGACATGCTTTCAGACGAGGAAATTAAAAGCGGCCTTTTGAAGGCCTCGATTCGAGAATGTGTACAATCTCTGATTTCAAACGCAAGAGAAAGAGGCGGTTATGATAATCTGACCGTTACGGTAGTCGAAATAAACGACAAACAAAAATTGAAATTCGATGAATAAGATTTCGGTTCCCAATCATACGATCGTGAAAAAAATCGGGGAAGGCGGCATGGGAACGGTTTTTCTTGCCACCGACAACATGCTTCAGCGGCAAGTAGCCATCAAGGTGTTGAAGCAGGACGGTTCGTTGGATGATGATAATATGAAACGTTTTCGTACGGAGGCAGTTACCTTAGCAAGGCTTCGCAATCCCAACATCACCATGCTCTATAATCTGGTACAAAGTCAGGGACATTGGTGTATGATTATGGAATATGTTGAGGGCGAGACGCTTGAAACTCAATTGAAAAAAATGGGTACCATTCCCGTCGAACAGGTATTACAGATTGCCTTTCAGACGCTGAACGGACTGCAACACGCACATAACAAGGGTGTTATACATCGTGACCTGAAACCTTCCAACCTGATGATTTCGACCGACGGCGAATTGAAAATCATGGATTTCGGAATCGCACGGATTACAGGTAATTCGCGTGCCACCCGCGTGGGGCAGGCGGTCGGCACACCTCAATACATGTCGCCCGAACAGATTCAGGGAAAAGAAGGTGATTATGCTTCGGATATCTATTCGCTCGGCATCGTGCTTTATGAACTGTTGACCGGCGTAACACCTTTTGCCTACGAAAACGAATTTCAGATTATGCAGGCGCACACCAACCGGAAGCCTGTTCCGCCCGTTGTCTTAAACAGCGCCATTCCCGAATTGCTGAATGAGGCGATTCTGAAAGCGCTGGCAAAAGACCCTGCCAAAAGGTTCGCAAACGCAGAAGAATTTAAAAAAGCGCTTGAGAAGGTAAAAATACCGGCCGAACAGAAAAAAACGTCAAAGCTGAAATTGGCGAAAGACGAATTTCAGGCTTTGCTGGCCAAAGTAAAAATTCCGCCTGTCAAAGGAACGTTTCAGCTTCCCAAAGTGATTACGGAACTGATAAAGAAAAAGCCTGAAATGGATGTGAGGATGATGTTCGGTATCGGATTTTTTGCCTTGTCAATCATTTTGACGCTGGTATTACTGTTTTTTTACAAACCCGGCTCGGAAAATATCCCCGTCACACAGACTGAACTTGCTGATATGCAGTATATTAAGCAGAATCATATGGAAATAGCGCCGGAGACGGAAGGGTTACAGGGCAATTTTCCACCCTCTACTTCAATTGTTCAGGCACCGTCTGAATCTCCGGTGAAAAAGCCGGAAGAGAAAAAAGCGACCTTAGAAGTCCCGTCTGAAAAGAAAACGCCTGTTCAGGAAACGCCTGCAAAGCCGGCGCCAAAAGAGAAAGCACGTGCTGAAAAAGAAGTCACAAATAAAGTAGAAAAGCCTCAACCTCAGCCAACTCTGCTTGATGCTGGAAAAGCGACAACATCCGGAAATGAAACAGGAATCGTGGAAAAACAGGTGGTGATCACACGCGGGACATCGATCGAAGTGCGGTTAGAGAATCCGCTGGATTTTGAGACGGTAACCGACGGAGCGCGAATTGCTTTGACGGTAGTGGCTCCGCTGACTGAGTCCGGACAA
>Ga0209629_10004375_pt1 | contig 10435 bp, 8 predicted proteins | sample TergutCu122P5_FD_187286 | JGI IMG/M metagenome (GOLD analysis project Ga0209629, IMG submission 187286) | Cubitermes ugandensis P5 segment gut microbial communities from Kakamega Forest, Kenya - Cu122 P5 (SPAdes) (version 2) | ecosystem: Host-associated > Arthropoda: Insects > Digestive system >... | reverse complement strand
GTAATGGCTGCTTTGAAGTTTACTGTTTTTTTTAATTGAAGGGGTAAAGTTTTGTTAATCGCGTAACTTCTTTATTTGGCAATGTGTTTATTTCGTATGACCGTTAGGATATACAATTAAGAAACTTCCTGTACCCACGAAACGAGAGACGATCAGTTTCATTAAGGTCAAATCTTGCATTGCATTGCTGCTGGTGCGTATTGGAGGTATTTGACGCGAGGTCTGAGATATAAGAGTCTAATTATGGATGCCTGTCATCCAGACACTATTTTGCGTCAGCAAAGATGTGAGGATCAGCGGTTATTTTGCGAAGCCACACCGAGTAAAAGTACAGTTCACCCTAGAACAGGCCACGAAGGCCCAGAGGGGGAGTAGGTGTATAGCTGTACTCTTTCTTTAACTTATGCGCTAGGTGGGGTGGGTGGTCAACACCACGCCCCGTCCGCTTTACCCCGGGAAAGACCCGGTACCCATTGTAAAGGAGGCTGGGTGGACTCATGGACCAGTCCGGACGGGTGCGAAAAATCTCACCCCCACGGGATTCGATCCCCGAACCGCCCAGCCTGTACTGACTGAGCTGTTCGGGCCCACAGGAGGTCCGCGAGCAAAAACGTTTGGGAATCACTGCTTGAGATGACCTACGAATTCCGAATTGTGTAGCGATTGTAATGCTGTCATCTGACTGCGCTGGTATTGGCCTGTCCAGCTGTCCAGTCGGTACTCAGTAGTCCAGATGTGCCTTTACTGGCCTGGAGTACTGGGTGTTAGTTTCATCTGTTCCTCCACATATGGAGCAGCGTCTGGAATGTTCTGTGATTGGCTGTTTCGACTTTAAGCGAAATCATCTACATGACTCCACTTTCATTCTACAGTAACCTACGCAACTGGAAAGGAGTACTGAAATCAACTGCGCAGCAAACAAACAAACAAACAAACCAGTACCTCGTGTGATCAGTAAATCATTGTCGCCGGAATGCGAATGAATCTTACTTTGTGTAGAAGGAGTGGTTAGTGAGGTTGTATTTAGACTGTCCGGCTTCTATGCTGTCCGGACAATTATCGTGCTGCCTGCAACACTTGTCCGTCTCCTCGGACGACCCCAGATCCGTGAAGTTCATAGCTATGTTGCCTGACCCACACCACTTCGTTCCTGTCAATAAAGCAAGCACATTTATTGTTGTGCAACTTCATGAATCCGAGAAGAAGGGGTTGTACAGAGACACACCTCTCGCCAAGAAGGGGTTGCACAGACACACCCCTCGCCAAGAAGAGGTTGTACAGACACACGCCTCACCAAGGATGCACAGAGACACACCTCTCGCCAAGAAGGGGTTGTACAGAGACACACCTCTCGCCAAGAAAGGGTTGTACAGAGACACACCTCTCGCCAAGAAGGGGTTGCACAGACACACCCCTCGCCAAGAAGGGGTTGTACAGACACACGCCTCACCAAGGATTTGCACAGACACACGCCTCGCCAAAAAGGGGTTGCACAGACACACCCCTCACCAAGGATTTGCACAGACACACGCCTCGCCAAGAAGGGTTGCACAGACACACCCCTCACCAAGGATTTGCACAAAGACACACCTCTCGCCAAGAAGGGGTTGCACAGAGACACACCCCTCACCGTACATTGAATTTCTAAAAACAGTACACCTGAAGTTGTGGTAAAGGTGATCGGTGGCGTCTTTGGCGCCGCACCGTACAGATATGATGCGTTCTTACTCTGGCGCTACTAGAGGAGAGTTTTGGGGATGAAAATAAATGTGACAAAGCAGTAGTACATTATTGCCATTGAAATTTTTAAAATAAAAGTAAGAAAAAGCAAATGGAGCCCAAACTGTAAATACTGGGGTGAACAGGTCAAAGGATAAAACGTGGATATTATGGAGAAATATTCGAATAACACAAAACGGAAGGAAGAGTAAATTAGTGCTGTAATTGACTTGGTTTTGGTGGGTTTGTGACAGCATTTATTTATCTTATAAGTCATGGCTAAGTTAAAACCCTTAACATTTAAGAGAAACTGAACCCTTTTATTACCAACTGATATACATAATGTTAAAAAACACAGAGTTATTTTTTTTAACATTATGTGCATCAGTTGGTAATAAAAGGGTTCAGCATTGTTGATGCACGGTGTAACCATGAAGTTTATTTAAGAGAAAATTGAACATTACTGGCCAATTCCTTAAGGCTTTTCCAAATAACACATTCATTTTGGAGAGGCCCCTAGATATAAATACCTGGGAAAATGAGACTAAATCTTGGGTTATTCTTGTATCCTGGTCTCCAAGAAATGGTCCAGCCTTCGATTCCACGTGGCCAGTATGTTGACGTGATTAGAAAAATCACCAGCAGCTGGAAGGGATTAACTAGAACCACGATACACGTATAGACCACGATTAAGCAATATTATTTTCAAACAAATACCCAAATTAGAAGAAATCGAAGCGATTTAAGTTGTAATAAATTACAACCATTACTTAACTGAACTAGCTGGACGCTTCAAGTGTGCGTCTGTAATTAAAGTTGTCATAATTGTTATTTACTGGGCTGCGACGCCATTTAGTGTGCTACATAAATATCAACATTTGGGAGCAATGGGCTGCCATAATTTTGGAAAAGATGACTGGCACAGAAGCATAGGTGTTTCAGAGGAATGGGTCGCTTCCTTCTTCAGGTTGGAATAACCAGTCTCCGGGTCAAAATTTGGAATATTATCCCTCAAATACCAACATACAAACATATTGTAGACATATTTATATTATTGCCGCTATATTGACTTAGGTCTGTATTGCAGAAAGTTGCCGATAATGGCATACAACATCCGCATTTTTATTCTCCATGCCTTGGCTGTAAATACAGCATGCGCAAGAGGACCAGGAGCACGACAGTTCCATTTTACGTGCTGCAGAATCTTCTGGTGTTGTGTTCCTATTTCAAATGAGATTTGCAAAACGCTCAGTGTTCTCTGATGTCTCGCTGCAGCAAATACTGACACGGACTGCCATGACAGTGTCATCTGGAGCGTCGCGCAGCGCGGTACAGCGGCCGGCCCTCTTTACATTGACCACTGACCTCTGTGTCATTAGCAGAGGGCAAAAGCTGTCCCCGTGACCCGGGGCACAAATTAGCAAGGCGTTTTCCATTTTCAAAACGACGGCGGTTCCACAGCACACGCGTGAATGCAATTTATTTTTTGTTAACATGCAGTTATCCATTCCGAATTTCACCCAAACCTGTCAAGAAGTGTCGAATGTAGCTCAGTAAAGGACGCCTGTTGCGACGCCCACACTGCTGGACGGCTGTTAGCTCAGATCCGCTACACCAGTTATCATGCAAACCCGACAAACAGCTTAGTCGCTGATGTCAGGCCGCGAACGGACAGACAGGCGGACGGACGGACGGACGGAAGGACGGACGGACAGACAGACAGACAGACAGACAGACTAACGTTGTTGCCAACTCGTAAAGAACGTTACTGTGGACCAAACGTCGCTTATTCTGGCGCTTATCCTCATATTTCTGGACAAGCTCCCTGTGTCAAGTCGCAAGAATTGCAACACTATGTAAGAAACACCGGAGCTGCACCTCCACGCCACTTACAGGCATATGCAGCACGACACTCAAACACGCGTTGCTTTACCTTCCATTTTGAACGTTAAGAGTTTAAGCAGAGGCAGTGATGTAACGTAGACGCCTGCTGTTTGACGTCGCACTGAAACTCAAATTCCGTCGAAGTGAGAAATACGGATACTTGCTGATTGAACGGAACTGTTGAACGGAAGGAACTGCGTCAAGGCAACGACATATATATACATATACATACATACAAACATATATGTTTATATGTACGTATTAGGCAGTCTAATATGCATCTAGAACACAGCAAGGCTCTATCAAGCCACCCCGGGTTGTCATATATAAGCAACTTTGCAATGCCCGACGTAGCGTTATGCATTATTCAACAAAACAGTTAGTGGTGTGATGTCTCTAAAAGTAACTCCAGTAAGGACTAGCTGACAGTCGCTAAGCTATTCAATTCCCCCTCCTCCTAGGGAACCCAGTGTTCCAAGACGCTATAATCGCGACCTTAACGTCAGTCAGCAGTTTGTTTAATATAAGCTTATCAGATCAGGTACAGGAAGATACGATTGGTGGAGCATGTGGCACGCATAGACAAGACACACGCGTGCAGCATTTCGGTGGAAAGAACCTGAAGAAAAGAAATCACTTAGAATACTTTGGTGAGACGTGGCTAATGTTAATGAGATGGGAGGGCTGGCTCAGTGAACACGGGAATGAACTTTCGGGTTAGGCAAGACGTGGGGAATTTCTTGACCAGCTGAGAAACTACCCAAGGAACACCCTACTGATTGGAGTTTTTTTTTAGTTATTTTCACTTACATCGCAATGACCTTCAGAAATTTCAGGGTTTTACCCGGAATTTTGAGTCTGACACATTTTGATTTTACACGAAATAAAATGAAATAACCTAGTGTAGTGTGTGCACGAATAGACGGCTCAGTGCAGTCTATACACTGACGGATGACTCAATTAGTGGTGGGTGTGCACTGCTGGATAGCTCAGTTGGTTTAGGGTGTTCACCGCAGTGTGAATTAGTAGAACTCTGGTTTCTATTGTGACTTATTCAATGACGCTTTTTCTCGCTTATGCTCTGTAGCTTCGAATATTAGGAAGTATAGCGAATGCTCAATTGGAAGGAAAAGGAAAGGAAGCTGTCGTGGTCTGATGTAGATAATGTTCCTGAATTTTTCTACAGGAACTTAGAAAGAGAAATAAATTCGACATTTGAAGTAGGCAGTAAAACGGCCCGGCAAAATGGAGTCGAGATTATAACCAGGTCATAAAGCTGCTCATTCACCGTGATCTGTGTTGACGTCCGAACTGCCTGGAGCTGTACCTACACTCCCTCATACGCCTTCATTTCTGGGTGCTAAGTAGAGCGCCAGGGCCCATTCGCACTTTCGCGCTTTTTGTTGTAGGTTGTTTGTATAAACAGCGTGTCGTGAATCAAATACGTGAGATAAATTTATATAAATTTGTTACGTGCTTGTCGCCTGGTTCACACCATGGGTCTGGGCGTGACAGGAGTGACTGTGGCTCGTTGCTGGCGGAGTGCATAATTTATTAATATTTAAATTTTAAAGGTATGCAGACACTAAATAATAGAACGGACATGCAACAGACAGTTTCACTCCTGTAGAGATGGTGTTAAAGTTTAGCTTAGTCAAGTTTTTGCTGTACGTACCGCCAGTCCTAACACCAACAACTCCACATTTTCTCCACATGCTGTGCTTGTGCAAACCACAAAATTCCCACCATAAGAGCCATATTAATTTCTCTACCATCCATCGACTGGTCTTGCTAATGGAAGTAGACGTGATTCCTGGAAGGTACGGAATGAATCTGTCACATTATTTAGAATAACTATAATCTACATATTCCCGATTCGACATTTTGCCTATCTTCCGTGCAGAAACGTTTAGTCTGTTGCAAGGTAAGGTACTGCCCGAGAGACCTCGAGCCGTACTTCTTGTACAGGTACTAACAGCTCTGACTGAAACGTCCGCGCAGGCAGGCTCAGAAATCAGGTCGTAAGAGATGCTTCGAATATGCGAAATTTCTGTTTCTCACAGCTGTATAGCGGAGGAGTAGAGTGTTTTGGGATGTGATGCCGAGTGTTTGTGTGAGTGGTCCCCACCGTTTCGAGTGATCGTGTTGTGTCCATCTTCACAGGATAAGCGTCTTTCCATACGATGTGAATCGTTTAATTACAACTGCCTTGTCACGAACCGTTTTAGAATGGAAGCAGTGAGGCGAAATCTGTAATTTTTAGCAGAAATATTACGCAAAAGCCGAAAGTAAATAAATTGTGAAAAATATATGAGGATTGTTATGTTCGTGAGCTGATACACTAACTTCCGAAAGAGTTCGTCACACAAAGATAAAGGGATAATAAGACATTCTTAGAAGACGTGACTCGCAGTTAATGTTACATTTGAACATCCAGGTTTAGATCTTGCAAAGGACATACATTCGTTCGTAGTCCTTAAATTGCCGCGTAAGTGGATCTTACAAATTAAGCTACGAAATTCCCGCGGGCGCCTAGACACCCACGCACGGTTGCCCAGAGCAGGAGCTGGAAAAACGAGAACACTGTAAGTACGTATACTGTAAGAACACTGTAAGGACACTTAAAGGACACTGTAAAAACACTATAACGACACTGTAAGGACACTAAGAACACTGTAAGAACACTGTAAGGACACTGTAAGAACACTGTACGGACCCTATATACCGTCAGCACGGCTGCTGTCTTGGGATGTACGGGGTGCTGCAGGGTTGGTATACGGTATACTCATATTTCCTTGGTCAGGGACACGATAGCGTACTGACGCTCTTTTACGTACCTTGCGATTTTTAACAGGCTTAGTTCTGTGTTACTGTAACACATTTAATGACTGGCCTTCATTGATGTGTTTTGAAAAGTTACGAGAATAGTCTGTGACCTTACGCCTGTTGTATTAGGAGACTGTTGTGTCATGAACCCTAAATGCTGTATGACATTAGCAGCGAGAGACGGTAAGGCGGTACGGTACCATATGGCCAAGCCCGTCATCGAACACCGTGACGTTATTTCAGGATTTGGTGGTGATGTAAAGGAGATTTTTGCTCTTCTGGGATGTTACATATCGTAGACTGGTAATTAGCTACCGACATTTCGGGACGACCTATCGGTCCCATTTTCAGGGGTCAAGAAAAATAACCATTGGATACTGTCATTTATCAAACAATATGACAATTGGACACTGTCCATTATCAAAGAGCATGATCATAGTATACTGTCCATTATCAAACAATTTGACAGTAGGATACTGTCGGCTATCAAACAACTTGACAATAGGATTCTGTCCGTTATCAAACAATATGACAATAGGATACTGTCCATTATCAAACGATATGACAATAGGATACTGCCCGTTATCAAACGGTATTACCATAGGATACTGTCCATTATCAGACAATATAACCGTAGGATACTTTCCATTATCATACAATACGACAGTAGGATACTGTCCTTTATCAAACAATTTGATAATAGGATACTGTCCGTTGTCAATGTGACAATGGATACTGTCCATTATCAAAGAGCATGATCATAAGATACTGTCCATTATCAAACAATATGATTGTAGGATATTGTCCGTTATCAAACAATATAACCATTGGATACTGTCCACTATCAAAAAGTATGATAATAGGATACAGGGTACTGTCCGTGATCAAACAGTATGCATGTATGATACTGTCCGTGATCAAACGCACAGTAAATCAGAGGAATTTCAGTTTATAATAATTTCGGACAGAATTCCAGAATAATTTGTGGGAGCGGCACGACACATCTGTCATACTGTTTGATCCTTGAGTTTCATAATGACAGGATAATCAGTCTGTTCACCTGAAAATAATTCTGTGTCTTTTGTTGCTTCAGAAACTTTATGTCAATACAGTGGCACAGAACTAAGGGTCAGTAACTGTCAGACGAACTCTGCACGACGTCCCAACATGTCTTTGCCTAGTCAGATGCAAATGTGAGATTTGGGATTTATCTCGGAGGTGGCGGTGGATGTGACAGGCGGTCTAGTACGAACTTGCCGACCTTTGGGAGGTTAGGAGCTGCCTGAATATTAGGGTAGGTTGGAGGAAGCACTTTCATCGGACCGTCGGAAAATTTGTACCGAAACCTTGAAGAGGACAATTCTTCGTATTGATATATTTGAAAATACATGGATTTAAGACATTATTGCTAGAATTGGGTCGTGTGGGACGTGGCGTTGTGGTACTGTTGAGTTTTTACCGGCGTTTCAAAGCATCGGAATGCTTTCGTCTTCAGTCTATAAGGTCTTAACCTTCATTAATCTTGGGCTGCCGGATCCTATAAAGCGAAGGCACCGCTTTCCTTCAGCCACTCAGCCAGTGTCATGACGTCACATCACTCAGCTACACCTCGCCCTCTTGTTTGTTACACAATTTTTGTTGACAGGCTGCTTTCGTTCTGTTTTGTCTGCTTGTGCAATTCCAGATTGAAATTTCTCTTTTGCTGTTAGTTTGTGTTCAAGTGTTCTCGTGAGGACCGTGAAGTGAGAAGCGCTGCCGAACTTCTGTCTTTCGCATGTGCAGACGTATCCGATATTAGTGTGCCGTGCGCTGCCCTAATGTCAACAAACCTGAATGAACGTGTGGAAAGGGAACGAACAAAATCAACAAACCAAATTGTATTTACTGACGATTGCAGCGGCACATTGCTGCAGGCCAGCACTAGTTGCAGATTCATTATGCAACCAAAGTGACATTTTCCTTTACAACCATGCTGTTGAGCCACCAATACACAGGAGAGCCCTGGAGAGTCACGTCGATATAGCAGCCTAGCTGAGTGCGCAGTCCGTGAATTTGGATGTTTCTGGAAAGGCGTCTAGTTGAAACAAGCACAGTACTTCAGTTCTGATTTTCTTTTTTAATATTTTAATACAAAAAACATAAGACGACTTACAGAAATAGCACAGAAGTGTGAAAAAAACACATCCAATAACAAGCCGCAAAATGAAACACAACAACAACAACAACAATAATAATAATAATAATAATGTCTCCACGTACCATTTTTCGGCAGAAGGACACTGCTGTTCGTTACATCGCAGCATAGTAAACACGTGCAAATGTCACAAAACGTGTCACTTGGCTCCGTTCGAACAGCAGCGCTTCCAGATTTCTTTAATATTGCAGTATTATGTTGAAGACGTTACTCCGTTTCCAACTACGGATTTTCCTTCTGTAAACGGGAAGCCAAACTTTAGAAGCAGATGGACTGTATCTTAGTGTAGTAAGTGTACACCGACAGTAAAAGTGGTCACCGGCTTCCAACCGATGGCACCAAGCCGTGCATTTTCTTACAATAATGGCTTGTAAACAACATATGCATAAGAAATGACTTTAGTTCTGAATTTCATTCAAGATCGGCATGATTCAACATGGATGTTTTATCTTTGGAAGTTACCTGATTGCAGAACGTAACACGTTGAGAACATGGTCGCGCAGTTTGTGCCTAGTAGCATGTTTACTTTGGTGAAAATAAATCCTAAAAGTGACTTAGAGGGATCGAAACACATTCAAGATTTATTGGGATTTTTAACAGAATACCCAACATGAATTGTTTGTTAGCAATACAGAGATTTTTTACAATATCTTATTAATTTCATAACTTCTCACATCACTGTGCTGCACGATACGCTGTTAGTCGTCTGACGCCACATTATTTTCACAAACTTTTCCATTCGCTTGTCACGTAAGGTGTACAAAACCCGTGTCTAAGGAAGCATAGTTACTGGGTTGTCCAAATTTAGTAGGCGATTGGTAAGTAGCGTAGACATGTTGCGAGGTCTAGTGATCCGGTACAAAATAAATATCTTCATAATTAACTAAGTAATGTTAAAATAAATAACGAGATGACGAATTGCATGGCCACTGTGAATCTCTTCTTTCATCCTCCAACTTATGTTCAGGGCCAATCAGAATTCCTTCTGGTCAAACCACTGCCATATCTGTGGCGAAGAATTGTCCGTTTCGTACTGGACACATCTCTTGAGAATGATTCTGAAACATTCAAATGATATTTAATACTAAACACATCAATAATTTTAAAATGTTAGCTGCATTGTGTTTACTGACATGTGTCTATAAATGTTAACAGAACGCACGACCGCCATATTTTCTCCTGCAGTAATGACTTAATCCTGTGGAGCTTCCATTTTCTAGTGTTTATAGATCAGACAGCTAACACCTACCGGTGCACCAGATGAGAGCTGCCGTGCGGCACATTTTTGTTTCTTCAGCTTGTTAATAGAGTGTAGCGCTTTGGGCTGTTACGTTGGAGCAACTAACTAATGCCAGCCTGAATGAAGTTTGTTTTGATTACGCTCAGCATCTCTGAAAACCTCAGAAAAGTGGCCTGAAAGGGGCCACGGTGGCCATCTTTCACATAGCTATGCATTATTACTGCATAGGGTTTGTAAATTTGTATACCCCAGACGAAGTTAAGCTAACCTAACCTAACCTAAGCATTATCAGTACCGAGCTTATTGTGCTGTAGCGGAGTTTTGAGTATTTTAGTTTTGACATTATTCTATCTATCTCTCCGGTTTTACAACAGCTGTCGCCGTCTTCCGGAAACCAAACGCCATTCCTCTCTGTTTCTCCACTGATCTGGTTCTAAATTTCTTGTTGTCATGGCTGTTTGTACTCCTTCCATCCACGTTTTTCTTGGACGTCCTCTTTTCCTTCTCTCCAGTGGTATCCATTCCATAATTAATTTTGGTATTCTGTCCTCTGGCATCCTTTTAATGATGAT
>Ga0209629_10004374_pt1 | contig 10436 bp, 4 predicted proteins | sample TergutCu122P5_FD_187286 | JGI IMG/M metagenome (GOLD analysis project Ga0209629, IMG submission 187286) | Cubitermes ugandensis P5 segment gut microbial communities from Kakamega Forest, Kenya - Cu122 P5 (SPAdes) (version 2) | ecosystem: Host-associated > Arthropoda: Insects > Digestive system >... | reverse complement strand
AGGGAGACGGTGAGCGGCAGCGTGGCACATAGTGCCACGCTGCCGCTCACCGTCTCCCTGCCCACCACAACAACAGGATACCATATGCTGTAAATATCTCAGTCTCACGCTCCTGATGATGAGCAAAAGATTGCCAGAAACATGTTGAGCTGATCTTATAGATCAATAAATCATTGTTGCATTTAGTTGGTTCATCTGTATTACTTTACTTAATTGGATGATGCACGGTCAAACAAAAAAACCATGTTTACTAGTATAATGGTAGCTTGATAGTAAAACGGGTTTAACTGAGTAGATTGTGAAATTACGGACCGCATTGAACTGTTGTTATTACTATCTAAGCCTTTTGAAAATATTAGTGAAATTTGTTTTCTATAAAAGAAATGAGTTGTCTTTGTTAGGTGACATCGCCCGGTTGTGTATTGCAGGTAATTAATGTGTTACATTAAGGGACAAACACAACTGTGCAGAACTAATATACTGGACCTTTATTCAGTGATACTACATGTTTCGATATATCTTTAATCCCATACATTCGATTATAGCAAAGAAATCTTTAATAAAATTTTTTATATCATTATTCCATTTTCGGAATATTAGTTATTCATATTTTGCCGGTCCCAGTGGCCGCGCGGTCTAAGGCGTAGGTCTACGGCCGCTCGTCTGCTACGATTGTGGGTTCGAATCCCACCCGGGGCATGGATGTTAGTCTGTTGCGAGTGTTGTGTGTTGTCAGGTAGAGGTCTCTGCGACGGACTGATCATTCGTTCAGATGAGTCCTACAGACTGTGGCGCGTCGTTGTATGTGATCAAGAAACCTCGTACGCGAGGAGGCTAAAGCCCACTAGAGGGCTGTAAAAATACAACACCCAATGGGGGTTGTAGCACCAGGAGGAAAAAAAAAAGTTATTCATATTTTATACCATTTTAGGACAGACGTCTCCCATTTGTATTCTTTTTGTGACTAGATACCTACTTGATGATGGCTGATGTCACATTCGAAACAGGTAGTATTACTGAATAAAGTACCAATATATTGGAACTTCACAGTTGTTAAGGTGCGTCATCCCCGTTGTGTTAGAATAATAATGATACAAGACAATAATATATATAATTATATATATATTCAGTCAATTAACACAACTAATCACATAAGAGCCATATGTAAAAAACAACTACATGTTTCGGCCTGACGATGGCCCGGTAACAAGGCCGAAACATGTATTTGTTATTTACACATTACTCTTATGTGATTGGTTGTGTTCATTGACTGAATATATATAGTTATATATACTATTGTCTTGCATAGTTGTGTTTGTCGTTTAATATAACATCTTAATTAAAAGGATTATTTAGCTAGGTGGGTAAATACCAGCTGAAAAATGCACATGGTCTTTTATGGAGATTAATGATCAACTGTCATTAAATAAGTAAGCTGACAGGAAGCTTAGTTTAATACATCGGCATATCAACTATCTTCTCAGTCGGATAATTTCTTCTAAAGTGTCATTTACCCAAACGTCCCTCGTCTCTCCGTCTGTACAAGCAATTTACCTTCTGCCTGAACTGCGGGACTTCCTGTATTTTATATATGCCGTCCGCGCGTTTTCAGAATCAAATTGTGGAATACCTCCCATCGTCCCCCATCCCACCGGGATCGTACATGGGCGCAATTCCTTGCTGTTCAATGGTCCCTGCACGCAAGCACGATCATTATAATGGATGACTCCACCACCCCCACCCCTTCTGCATCCCTTATCTACCTTAAACGAAGCGTGAGAAGAGATCAAAATACCAGCATCAGAATTTCTCGGTCTAGAAAGTACAAAACTATGCCCATAATTCGGGCCCATCTCTTCGATATATGGATCCTGAAGGTGTTCTTTGGTCAATGGGGTGTGTACGGCTTAATTGATACTTTGAGTGGAGGAACTGCCCAAACCAGCTTTAAGGGGTGGCATAAACAAGGGTTCTTGAATTAACAATGACTTGAATGTACTTCTACAATGTATATATAAATATAAATATATATATATAGTGCTTAATTTTTATTGTACATTTTTTCCATGAGCTCCTCTGCGGATATATTCAGAGGTAAATATTTTTAGTGGGTTCAAATCTCAGTTTGGGTGTCTCCAGCTTTTGTATAATATGTTGTCTTCTATACGCAGAGATTATGCAAAATACGGACGCCCGTTCTGCTATAATGTCAAAGAGATAATTTCATACTTTTGTCGGAAATTCATCTCCTGTATACCAAACTGTAAGGTTTGATGCTAAAATCTCTACCTCAAACTGCCTCAAACATAAAGAATCTGCAGCTCAAAGCAGACTATTCGCCAGGACGAATCTTCGTCTGCACTGTCTCATACAAATTCACAGTATGATAGACATGGATATCTTTAACTGCATGACATAATTTTGTGGGTAGCATGGTAAAGAATAGTAGTCTATATTTAACAATTCGGTTTTGGAATTCAACTCCACAGTGTTTAAGAAGAGTAAAGAATTTTTATTCTAAATGAGAAATTATAATTCTGGGAAAAAATTGCAACAAAGAGAAAAGTTGCATATAAAAATTAACCCTTTAAAGACGAAGAGCAGATTGCTTTATTTAAAGAACCAGTTCGTACCGCGCTGTAAACACTTTTCATCCCGGTTATAAAAACTGATCGGTTTATGATGTAAGTGGCACAAGTCGCATTTGTTCTGAGATCCACACAAAACACATAAATACAGTGTGGGAAGAATGTAAAATTCTGGAATGTTAAACCTGTTGGTGCATCACGTATTCGGTAGGATTTAGAAGGTTAAACTACGTCTAAACGATTTTGACAGTAGTGTGTTACAGTAATTGGGAATAATGTTTTGGGCGATGAAGATTTCCTTGTCTTTTTCTAGACAAAATGTAAGAAACCCGAACTGCTACCATAATCCAAACACGGTGCTTGGTATAAAGGCACATTACGGGTCCCGAATATATATTAAAATTTAACCTGTTGAAGAAGCACGAACCATTTTCAGAATATTTTGTTCCGAAAACTAAGATGTATAGTGTCCAAAAATAATGTTTTTACTGAAACATAAGAATATGGAAGCCCACAAACACACAAGAAAATCCCAGTTAGTCGAGCAATCTAAGGCTCGAGTCGAGAATGTAAGCCAACACTGCTGCGGGTATCGCCATGTTGGACTCAGGGAATGCTCGATCGTGTCTTCATAAGAATTTAGAAAACCGCCCCAATAAAATGATAAGCAGTAGAAATTGAAACATTATCTAGACCAGGCTGTAAATTTTCATACAGAAACAGTTTTCGATCAAAGGGTAATCAAGTGCAAATTTTTCCTCGCTCCTAGCAGAATCAAAATTTCCGTGAGTTTGAGATAGGCATACCAAATACCTCAATGTCATTCCCACCCATTTTCAAAGTGCTGAGTCATTTCCACACCCGTCATTATTTTCGATATCATTTGCTCTCTCTGCTGTAACTTCTCTTCATTTTTTTGTTTTTTGTTTTTTGGACCGTGCATTTTCAATAATGAAGACAAAAAAATAAACCAACGAAATGCACAAATTAATTCTGGATTAATTTATTACTGATCAATCACTCCAACATGTTTCGGCCCCTCAGTCGAAGCCTTCATCAGGGAGTTCGAAATCCTTGAGAGTTACAAAGCCATTGTATTGATCTAAAACATGTGATAAAATCCAATATAAAGTTACATTTTTAAATGTTAGAATGTTCATAATCTGTTTTAAATTGAAATTATTAATTGAGTATAATAAAAATCCTGAGGTGGTTAAGTTAAACTGTTAAAATTGTTAGTAGTAACAAAGGTATATAATTAAAATCTCAAAAATGATAATAAGATAAAAGAATTAACCTTATTCAACCGTGACATTAGGTGTAATCAGAAAAGTTGCTTTCTAACGCGTAACAACCGAATACTCAATTAATAATTTCAATTTAAAACAGATTATGAACATTCTAACATTTAAAAATGTAACTTTATATTGGATTTTATCACGTTTTAGATCAATACAATGGCTTTGTAACTCTCAAGGATTTCGAACTCCCTGATGATGGCTACGACTGAGGGGCCGAAACATGTTGGAGTGATTGATCAGTAATAAATTAATCCAGAATTAATGTGTGCATTTTGTTGGTTTATTTTTGTCTTCAGGCAAACTAACTGTTTCAAATCAACATATTTATTTCAAATTTTCATGGCTCATCTGATTATTGTACATATGGCTGGCTCACGGCACCAGCAAAGCAAGCACATGCCTGCAGTGGCGCATTTCGAGGGCCTTCATTTTGGCCAAAGCTGATGATTCATGGTGGAAGCCTCTAATTGACTTTAATTACACTTCCAGGGAACAACAATTTCTGGTGAAGAACTCCAGACAGGTAACAATCTGTTCTGCAAGTATACTTAGTGCACTTGGTCAGGGAGACAAAGTTTTCAGCATCTGCCATGGAACTGGTGAGTTTTAATTGACTTTCTAAAAGTTATCATCACTGCAGATACTTGACTAGCTCCCTTCACTGACTGTTACCTCTCCCTTCAAGCTGCAAATGGCATGGCACCCCAGCTGACAATATTCTCTCCAACAGAAAATGGACCATGTTGTACAAGTACTGCCTTACAACCCCAAACTCCACTCCTCCACCACCCCCCCCCCCCCCCCCCCCCCCCCCCACCCAACTTGGAATAAATGGAATAAAAACGTGTGTTCTAATATAAAATATATTGAGGTTATATTTAATAATTAGGAAGTCAATTTAAAAAAGCATAAACTAAGTATATCATATTAATGTAAAGATGTGACATAGTTCAAATCCAATGCACAGAAAACTGCTCAACTAAGCCAGGATATATGATCCCTCACCTTGACATCAAGCTGAAGTAGTGGCTCAGAAAATGAAAAAGTTTCAATTTTCATGATGCATAATTATTCAACATAATATTTTAAGATAACTTAATGTGGCCAACAAAATTTTGCAGAATGTAACTACAGACATCTAGAGCCAAGAAAATTTTCAATACTGCACTGAAATATTTAAAAGGTTATTGTTCAAATGAATGATTTTATGAAGCTATTGACAAAGCAACAGCAGTAGCAGAAAACCTTCATTCTTTGACTTTTGCACTGGAAAAGTCAAAGACAGAGAGAGGGACAGTTTTGTCATCAGTTTCATGATGATTATATTTGAAATGTTTTCATGTTGCAATTTATTTTGGATGCTGCTGTAACCTCAATTAAGGGTATATTTTATCAAATGCATGGTCATGCTGACACGTCTAAGTTTATCTATACAGGAAATATTAACAATGAATGTTCTACAGAAGATCTCATGAAGAACTGCCTGCACATACACTTATACCCAGCATAAATCATGCTGCTGACACTGACAGTTTAGAAAAGTGTTATAAAATTCAAACTAGTTAAGTCCTGAAACGTCCCCTCTAAAAGTAACAGAAGTTATTGTGACAAATGACACTTTCACACCAAGTTTCAAAAGCATTATGTGTTCTTCCAACATTACTAGTTGCGGTAGCTCCTAGTGAGTGCAGTTTCTCAAAAATGAAACATGTAAAACACTGAGATCAACCATGTCTCACAATTGTTTGCTGGGACTAGCCCTTATTTCAATTGAAATACCACAGCAATAATTAGATTACACCAAATTCTTCAAAAATTATGCAAGTGTGAAGCCTGGAATAATTGAGTTCAAATAAATATCTGTGAAATGTGCATTACTTCCATGTAAGTTCTGATAAACTAGAAGCACTGCAAGATACTGGAATGTTTTTTCCTTGTTACAACATATGGTTCATCCCTTAAGGGTTTGTAATTGTGGTTTTTTGTTAAAATTAAATATGTATACCAGCTTGCAATTAATTTCACTAACTACCAATTTTCGTTTAATCCTTCTGAATTTTGCGGTGTTCCAAAACAAATTGTGTAAAGTGGAGGAAAGTGCAAGTAAAAACAAGTCAGTGAGGGGGTGCCAAAAATGTATTTGCCTGGGGTTGTTGAGAACAATCAGCCCACCCTCACCTAAAGTACTTACCTGTCTTTTAACTGACATAATGTCAACAACACTCCTTTTGGCATCTCCATTATTTTCCAGTTGCTGAACTGCATATGCTGCGATACCTCTAATTTCATCAGTGATGCTTTCTTCACCAAAACCATGGCCATTTGTTGGCAATAGTGACTCAATTTCCTTTGCTGCACATTTTGTTCTGTCTTCAACTATGTCCTTTGCGTTTACTGACGAATTCTCTCTTAATACAACCTCACAGATTATATGTGATGCTGTACAATCTGCTGAACTGCTGCAGCTGACTGCAATATCTAGTTGCATGAAGTACAGGGAGGACTGGGAATCATTCTACAAAAACAACAAAATTCACACATAAAAACTAATAATAGCTTGAACTTCGTTCAATGGCATGACTTTACGATAACCTTTTGTAACTGTGTTCAACAAAGGTTACTTCAACTGGACAGCTGGATATAACACCCTGCACGAAACACCCACTGTCTTAACTGTATGTACGCCCTAAGAACACTAGCTTACAACTAAAACTTCTCCCCTACACATATATGCCAAGGCGTCGGTATTTAAACACACGAACAATTTGCATTTATTATGCAGCTGGAGTAACTATGACACACACGGTGACAAATCACAGAATAACGAGCATGCACTTCAAAAAATAAATTCCATACAACAGTATTCCTTAAGAGTTTATCAAAATACTGTGTAACTGCATTTATTGACCTTTCGAAGTATAACTACACACCTACGTTTTGACTTTGACAGCTTTCAAAACTAACACGTTCCTTACCTTCTCATACACATTAATTATCTTCGCTGAATCATATACGTATGAAGAATCTGGTCGACGATTAAATGTATCTAACACAAACTGCGCAGCATCCCTAAATTTACTGTCATCCGTTTCAACACATATCGCTTCAAACAAACAACACAAAAGAATCACTGACAGCCTAACTAGGTTCGCCATTTCCACACCTACGTTGCAACAGGGAAACTCAAATAAGTTCGGGTAGGTTCTCTGTTTCTGATTTTGCAACTTCCCAATATTATTTCCACAATTATTTCTAACAATCACCACCAGTGTTCCACTAAACAAATACCTCCGCCATCGCAAACTCCACTGACTACAGATCACACGATCGGCTACATTTGGTCACAAGTTGACTGGCAAATCACGCAGCATGATGCACTTATTCGCGAATCACAGCGTTAATTATGACGTCATTCGCCATGATCGTCACCAATCGCCATTCCCCTCCTAAAGCTAAGACGCACGTGACGTTGTGACGCAAAGGTTGTGCCGTGTCATGATCTTTGGCCGTGTGTGAGCTGAATTTGTCATCCGAGTTGAGGTGCTGTGAAAGGATTGTGATGAAGTTAGTGACAGAGTTAGGTGTTACAAATGTTCCAGTTATTTTTCTAGAAAGTGTGTGCTAGATCTCAAAATAGGTAAGTTACGGGAATTACAGAGTGGTCGACTGACTTATTAGGGGTCTAAGAGTAGTGCCAACAGTAGCAGAAGTAGTAACACATTAAACGGGTAGCTGAATGCTTGTTTTGAGGTTAAAACAGCGGTGGTGACACAGATTCACGTATTTGGTGCAAGGTGTGTCGGTTGGTAAATAGTCACTGGTGTGTATATAGTCACCGACTTTTGAAGGAGCATGTACAGGTTGGCCTACGTTTAAGATGGGGGCAGCTGGCTCCCCGAAACGTCGGTAGCTAACACTTGACGGTGTCACAGCCCTGAACACTTGACTGTTCCGGTTAGTCTAAGCATAGCCTTGTAAACCTGTGTGAGGGGGAGGTGGGCGATTGGAATATGAAGCACGTGGTTACAAAACTGAGAGTTCTGTGGCGTTACTCGGTCTTATAAAAGGGCCATTTTTTACTACTGTATGGCAAAATTACAACACCTACAATTAATTCCATACTCAGCTTTTTCACCATGTGCTTTCATATCCTTTCCAGATTCACAGCATTGTGACTTCCCCAAAACTCAGTTTGGATCTTTGGAACCACAATCCTTTCTTCAAACTGCTTTCATAATCTTTCCATAATTCATAACATTTTGGATCAGATGTGAAATTCATCTCAGTTCACCATCATCCATCATGAGTTAGGCCTTGACAGTCCTGTTTTGGCCTCATCTAACAGTCTCTTCAGAGGTCTTCCAAGTTGTTTTGTCCACATGGTCTATAATTCAGCATTAATTTAGCATCCTGTTGTTGTCAGTATATACATATGTATGTACATATGTGTATTCATTCATTCATTCATTTATTTTTCATTCTGTCAATCCATACAAGGTCATAGACAACCTACAGGATATAGAACATGTCATGTATATATCTGTTACCAAGAGAGAGTAGCATGCACCCAAATGTGGAAAGCAGTATTTGCTGTCATCTCGTCACAAACATGAAATACACAGCTAGCAAATTGGCTCAGGTTGTAGTGCTTGAGTTGTATGTGTGGTGCACCTGGTTCAAATCTTGGACTTGTTAAAGGAAAATTAAAGGTGGATTATAATCTGTATAGTTTGTTGTTTGATTGAAGTTGCTACCAGTTGAAATCTGTGCAGCCCAACTAGTGTCTGTCCTTCCTACCTGAATGGCCAAACAGTTTTTAGGTACATCCCAGACAGGGATACTGTATTTATGTTTTAAGTAGGACGTAGTTATAGAATAGTACGTGCACTCAGCAATATTAAATTTAATTTTAAAAAATGAAATGTGTGATTTTTATTTCCAGTGAAAATCTACGTTGCAGTATGGCTTCCCTGCCCACATACAGTCCAGTGAGTTTATTTTATTTTTGACGTATGGAATAAGTAAAATGGGGGGTAAAACAGCCAAGAATGGGAATTCTGTGAGTGACAACCAGGAATGAAAAGTGATAGGTGGATGAAAATATTAAAATTTCTTCACATATACCCTAGTTGTTTGTATGGCCATCTGCTTGATTGGTATTTCCATTTCTGATACATTTCAGAACCAAGAAAGGAGTCTAGCCATCTTTGTGCACTTAACATTGTCATTCATTAACTTTTTGTTAATAAACTACAAGCCTACACTTCTGTTGGTTCATGTTACACAAGTGATATTGCTACATGTCAGTGATTATTTAATTTCCAGTCATTATATTCAACTGATTAACAAATGTTAAAGACAGTGTTTTTTAACCCTGATGTGCAATTTGTCATTTATCAAATTGACTGTATTAAATGTAGTGCTTCATATAAAATCCACAAATTTCTCGTCAAATGTTTAATGTGAAATTGTGTTAACAGGAAGTTAAACAGCATATGATACTTTCATTTATTATTTCCAACGTTAAAGTTGTTGGCTAATGTAGGTTTTAGTCGTCAATATATATGAAAGGTTGTGCAATTAAGAAATGGAATTACAAATTTTCTTCATACCATAAAGTAGTATGAAACGTAATGGATTTTTACTCTCAGCTGTATTGCAGAAGTAGCGAATTGCAAAGAAGTTGCAGACTGTGACTGTTAGTATCATCAAATCCATTGGTTTGCATGGAACAGTGTGACTTGCACCAGATAGTTTGTAATGAAATTTAATATTTGGGATCTAAATTTATCAACATATTCTGATTTTGGCTAAAATCAGACTAAGTACCAGACAGTTTACATTAAGACCTATGTACATTTATATCTCCCCATGATTTGCTTTTATAACTGAGACGGTTCGGTTTGTAATCTTTATAAGTTAAGAGCTGAAACCAGAGAGAAATGAGGCAAATCTGTCTTGCTGTGTCCGAGATGATGATTTTAATCAATTGTAAATCTTTTGCAAGCAGTACAAGATGCAGAAAAATTTAGTGTTCACTTTGTCAACCATGGAAAGGCACATTGCATATCCTTGTATATTCAGTGTTTTTCTTCAAATTGGTCAGAAATTTAAAATCTGGAGACGTTCACAGGGCAGACATGCCTGATGTTTTATGCTTTGTGGACATTTCCTAACTTGTTGCTAACTGGTGCCATATTTTCATAAAAAAAACTTCTAGTCAGTAAGGTGGCCACATGTGATTAATGAAATTTGTAATTTAATTCCTGATTGTGTAAAATGAAAAACAAATTTTTATGTATGTACTGTAGTTTTAACCCTTAGGCTGCCGGATTAAATTTCAGTTGCCATTTAACCCTTCAGTGTGGAGCATCGAGCACTGCTCGTCCACGCGAAAACTTCACCTGTCGTGGAGCAACGAGCGCTGCTCGTTTGCTGCACTGTCTTACTCATTCGACTATATCTCGACAACATAGGGAGAAAACGTAAGCGGGCTGCTATGTACATGTTCACGAAGGTGCTGGCTCTCTTATGGTGTGGGAGACAG
>Ga0209629_10004373_pt1 | contig 10436 bp, 4 predicted proteins | sample TergutCu122P5_FD_187286 | JGI IMG/M metagenome (GOLD analysis project Ga0209629, IMG submission 187286) | Cubitermes ugandensis P5 segment gut microbial communities from Kakamega Forest, Kenya - Cu122 P5 (SPAdes) (version 2) | ecosystem: Host-associated > Arthropoda: Insects > Digestive system >... | reverse complement strand
ACATCGCTGGCAACGGGTTGTACACAATGCTGGTGACTACACTGAAGGACAGTAAAACTTCGAAACATGTATCTATTTTGTATCAGTTGTAAATAAATAGTTGCCACTGTTAAAGTTCCAACCCTCTTATGTTAGAAAAACTTTGAACATTTTAATCTTGAAGAGAGTGGTATATAGTGACGTACAGTGGTAATTAGTGGTATACAGTGGTATACAGTTGTACTGCTTTGCCTTAACTTTTGAAATAACGTACCTCATAACAACAGTACTTTTCTTTCGTGGTCAGGAGCCTACATTCTTAGACCTTCATTCCTGTTGCAAATAATTCCAGCAATGAGAACTAAAAACACATTTACAGAGTCGTCATAATTCGTGTGAGCATAGAAAATCTCCTAGACTAAACTTGAAGTCATAACCGGGGTCTAGGCTACAGGCAGTTGCTCTAATAACGTGTGTTACCGGATGTTACCGGATGCATGATGAGAACATTATGGTATATCGTATGGGCGTTTATATGCGTTTCAAAGCAGGACAGTTATTTTGGAGCCAGGGTACGGCAGACAGCACAGTGATAAGAATGCGAGTTGAAAGTCATGGGGTTAGAATTCCGAGAGGATCAAAAACTATTCCGTTTTCCAAAACTTTCAGACCGGCTCTAGGGTCAATCAACCCTCCTAATCAATTGGCACACCCTTTCCTTCCTGGAGGTGAAGCGTCCCACGTGTGAATTCGATCACTGAGCTACACTTTGTGCAGAGGTTAAGACGAAAGGAGCTATAGCTCTTCTCCCCGGTATGTCGTCACTGCGTGGACTTATATAGCTTTATTTTTACCTTTAAGAAAATTACTTTAAATGACATAGCACAGAGTATAAAAAAGGCAAAGTGAAATAAAGGCCTCTTATCTCTCATATGAACTTGGTCAGTCTCTATTTGCGGTTTCTTCTCAGCTGCTGACAGGAACAGAAGGGCTGCTGATCCACCATGACACATATTTCAGCTGATACTCTTCTGGTATGTGAGGTAAGTACTTTTATATTAGATTGCATACGTGCATAATACCCTGTGTAAGTACTTTTATATTAGATTGCATACGTGCATAATACCCTGTGTAAGTACTTTTATATTAGATTGCATACGTGCATAATACCCTGTGTAAGTCTCTATTTCATTTGAACCTTTTCTTCTGTTTTATCTCTATCAAACTATAGCCAACAATGTGCACAATTACACAAAATACATAAAATATTAACGTTTTCTTACGGTTGTTTGTTGCACCAACTTTAGCTATCTTCAGGGGAATTACTGTGTACAAGAAGAAGGCCATGGAAGTACTTTGTATTATTGATTACAAAGAATAAATACAGTAAGGAGTGGAATAAAGTATATACAGTCCAGAATGGTAGTATTTTCAAAATAAGAAATGATTCGCTCTTCAGCTATATCAGAAGAAACCAGCCACTTCCGTCTCACGCAGTACCTATTTCAAACAACATTTCCATGGTAGACTCTAGCAGGTACCTATAAAAGATGGAGAATGAATACATTAGAAAATCTTTGGTTACTTTTGTATATAGAAATAAAAATAATATGTAGCTGATTAACGAGCAAGAAAACAATCGTCTGTAACCCGTTACTGAGATACTGGGCAAATACAAAACACGTGATGCTTACGTATAAACTGTCTGTATTAAGAGATCTTATTCTGCAGGTTTATGCGAGAGGAACACTGCGCGAAAATGTGGTTTATGGTTTATGGTAGTCAGGCAAAACCTACGTAGTCTGTTGTATTTAGTGGAAGAACCACCCGCTGTCAAAGCAACAAACAACCGAGGAATACGATCGTTGGAAACAACACACAACAATTGCATATTAGACAACTTTATAAGCGAGCAGAATTAATACATAGCAGCTTATATATGTATATACACACACATATATCATCAGGTAGTCTCTCTTACGAGAGGTCGGTAGGCTCTTTCAAAGCGAGTTCTCCAAAACGTGTGATTTAGTGTTTCGTCTCCTATCTTCTAAAAGCTTCTTCTTTCCATGAAAACATTCTGTAGATGCTTACATCTTCTTCTTTCTCCTAGTACATATAATTGCCGGACTATTGATTACAATCTGTAACATATGAAGAGGGAATTTATCATTTAATTTAAAAGTAATTTAGTTTCGGCGAATTTAAAGTAACAAAATAAGCAGGTGGTGAAAAAAACCACGTGCGAGTTAGGATGACGTTGACTGGACTGGATGTGGAAGTGTAGATAACTCTAGGTTTCGAAATTATAAATGTGTAAAAATTAGAGTGTTAAAATATTTCTGTATGTTACTGTACATGTGAGGATTCCCAAACACAAAAGCCACGATCGAGAATTTGACTAGTGCTTTAACAGTACCTTAAATTCTATGATGTTCAACAAGAGCAGTTTCTGCCTTACATGACACACAGACACACACCAGCCAACACTGTTACATAAATATCACAAACAAAGCCTCCAGACAATATGGATTGAAGCTGTCAGATTTTAACTTTTACTTTCTTATGCACATCTCGTCAACTAGCCTAAATATGGAAATAGATGTGTACCTTAACATGAACATGAGCAGTGTTGGACGGACTTTTTTGTTTGTTTGTTTGTTAATGGTTGCAAAACATCGGCATGAATCACCTTAAAAACTCTCAGTATTTCCAAACTCTCAGAATCACTAACAACAAAACCACACAAAGAATCAACACATGTTCATGTTTGCAGGATTCAGTTACACAGTATCTAGCCGGATTGAAATGACAGTCAGTGTGTTCTCACTGGCAGTATTCTGTCCACTCAGTTTAAGAAAAGGTATTATTTCCTCAGACGTGCTAGATTTCACACAGCCCTCCTACCGATGCTGTCAAAATTCTTAATCTGTTATGTGCGACATAACTGGTAGAAACAGTGCGAGCTCAAACAAAGGATTTGCTGGGAGGAAAGAGAAATAAACCAGAAGAATCTGAATAAATTTTAAGTCCGAATTCAATCGACAAAAATTTTGGGTACGAATCACACCGTACGCCTCACCGTGAAACCGAACTCTTCTCAAAGCGGCTGACTTTTATTCAACATGTATCGGGTTCGTACCCTGAGAAGAACAGCTCTGTATTGATTTCCTCACGATCTGTAGACGAATACCAAATTCGTACCCTGATATTTGGCATTAGTTCTCGGCGCCCACAAATTTAGTCTTCACATTCCACCGCAATTAACATTTACAATTGAAACAGTTTGTTGCAATAACCGTACGAACTTACTGGTACAGGGCTATAAGCTGTAATATTTCCACATCGCAGCACAGTTCGAAAGCTGACCATGTGACCTCAGATAATGAGCAGCATATTTAATAAGCGACAGATATATATTATTTCTGGAACTGAATACGTAGCAAGGTGGTGTAATCATGTAGTTGATATGTGCAGGTGGAATGGGCGAGGTGAGAGAGATGGACCCTAGGCCTCAATCCTCTTTTGTCAATTTGCATTTGGTACACGCGCTGGTAGAGGTGTTATTGCATTCAGAACAGCATTTATCTAAAGCAAATAATGAGCTGTATATTACATGCCTGTAGCTGCTGTTATGTCCTGTTTGATAGGAGATTGTGTTTGCTAATCCGAACAAGATGAGATTTTTATCCTGACAAAGGGGGACCGACAGTTTCCAATTTTTGTGTCCAAATAGAAGCAGCATAGCCACCATGTTGTAGAAATATTATATTCCGTACATAATTTCACCCCCGGGCTTATGTTCAAAGCAGGTCAGCCTGGTTTATTGAGCGCTAAGCCTTGCGCTCTCTTACATCGGAGAGGCAGATGATGAATACTTTAATTCTGTTTTTCGTTGTTGTCTCTAAGGGTATATTTCCAAGAATATATAAAACCAAGGCGCCATATTTGGACAACTTCAAGCTAAATACCTGCCCTATCCATGGTGGAATAGACTAGCTATATTTAGAACACGTCAACTTAAAAATCTGCTCTATCCCAGTCAAAACCGGCGTTCCATAGTTAAGACAACCCGAGCTCCATCACTCCACCCACTGTAACCCCGATGGCATCAGTAGACTTGTTACAACTTGTAACAAGCTGTCTTATGAGACCCAAAAAGCAGTCCGTCACCATCTTTATAGTCCCCAGAAAAATCAAGAAACAATGGCCTCGTGACCTGCTCACAGACGAAACTGGAAACTTAGAAAAACCTATAATCGCTGGGTGACTTAATTCTCCGTTTTAAACTTCTTGTATCTAATTACTTATTATCCCCTACAGTGAAGATTTCGAATTTCAATAAAATACAGAAAAGTGACACACTTAAAACGCAATGTCACGAAGAGTCGTCTGTGTTTCTGGTTGTGTATGCCTTTGATAATACGTCACAAACACCCACGACATCTGGTCCCTGCCATGGAGAGTGGGACGTGCCTCTAACCGTTTGTCATCATCTTACATAAGATGGAGAGTGATAATGTGGAGGAAATCTTCCACTTGGCCACTGTTACCAAAATCGCGTCTTGTCACGCATTTTAAATCGCTTGGTATTGTTATGCATATATATAGAGCAGACTTTTTGACGAGATCCCTAAGAAGTTCCTTCCTTTCAGTCAGTCGCCTAAACTAATAAACATGTGACTTAATAGAACGCACTCCGTTGTGTTTATTTAGTTACTAATATTCAGTAACATACATTGAACACATTAAGTAATAAATAGATGTGCATAGCAACCCATAATTTTGTTGACGACTTTTATTGAATATTGGTAATGATAAACGTCTTTATCTTTTTATATTTAATATTTTATATTAAAACTCATTGGTTTGAGTATTTGTAATCATATTTATATTTTATCTCTCGCTTATTGTTCAGAACACAAGAGTCAAATTTCACTGCTCTGTTGGTATGCAATCTGAGGACGACTGTCAAGCTGAAACATGTAAGATCGTAAATAAACAATTTATTAACATGTACAGTGCCTTGTAAGGTCTCCTGTAACACTTTATGATTCCAAAAGGGATTATTATTGGGGTACTGGATTAGTGAAGCACTCGGCTGAGATTTCTTCATGATACAGTAGATCAGTGACAAGTGTTCAGAATTTTGGAGAATTATATTACAGAGCCCTACGATCGACCTCACTACCAGAAAACCTAGAAGCTACCCCTGGGGAAAAAGTAGGTACAGACAAGAATGGCCCAATTTTGCAAAGTGAAGTGGAAAAAGCTATAAAGGCGATGAGGGATAAGAAGGATTCTTGTTGTTGTCCTCAACTGTTGGGACAAAAATAGTCTCAGCCTAATGACACAACTGATTAAAAGCGTAGGTGAAACTGGACAGTGGCCCAAGGAGTGCACTGAAGTTACAGTGATTGCCTTAAAGTAGAAACCGAACCCTACAAAATGCAGCGACCAGCACGCAATCAGTACCATAGTACATACAGCAAAGATAGTAGGGAGGATACTTAGAAGAATATTGGACAGGAAAATTGAGGATGTACGAGTATTTGTAGAAGATAAGTTTGCATTCAGAAGAGGAACAGGAACTGGGGATGCAGGTGGAATGCTGTGAATAACATCAAGACGAGCTTTGGACATATGTCCAAATGTGTTTGCCTCATAAATTGGCAGAACTGGACCAAATTAATGTAGATCCAAAAGTGAACTGGTTTTGACTGGCACGAAAGAAGATTGATCAGAAAATTGTACATGAATCAGAGTGTTATACCATGATGAGATCAAGGGGAGACAAGAAATGTGAAGTGTGGAAGAGGAGTGAGAAACATATTATATTCAACTTGTACGGCAAATACCTTACCAAGTAAGATAACAAAAGGCTTGGAGGCTTCAAAATACGAAGACAAGTATTTTGTATTGTGAAACATGACAATGACCTTGTGCTAGTGACTAAAGAATAAACGTTGCTTCTCGGCATATTTTACAGCCTAAATGAAACTGGAAGATGTTGTGAAATGGAAATTAATGTGGAAAAAACTACGGCAATGAGAATATAGAGGCAATCGTCCGCAATACAGATTATGGTAGATCAAAAACAAATGTAAAATGTGGAGTATTTCAAATATTTTGTGTAGCAAGATAAATGATGCTTGACGCACACGTGAAATTAAATCCAGAATTGTCATGGCGAAAGCAGCATTCAACAAGGCGAAGACTCTTTTCACCAGAAAATTGCACTTAAATTTAAAGAAGAAACTAATATAGTGCTAAATTTGGAGTATAGCTTTGTATGGTGCTGAGAGTGGGACACTTCAGAAAGTATATCAGAAATATCTGGAGAGTTTTGAAATGTGGTGCTGGAGAAGGATGGAGAGGATCATTGAACCGATAGACTAGCAAAAGACTGGCGAAATAAATCCTTTATGTGCTCTTGTCCATGATGCAAACTCCTAATACGAAAGCGCACAGACACTAATCTCCATATAAAGAACGCCACAATACATCGCCCGACACAAGATACTTCACACGCTGTATCTGGTACGTACCCCGATATATACTGCCTATTGCAACACATAATTCATCTATGTAGACTCAGTTGTTGAATATCAACAATTTTACGGAAGGAGATCCTTTGGATAGCACACATCGTGGCAGGTATTTGTGTAACTTCTCCAGAGAATAACATAAAGTCTGCGACTTTGTGCTGGAAGAGGCTCACTATCAAATAAGTCTGGTGTCACAGCCATGTAAGGAACAACTTCTCAACTTTTGTCAACATTTCAATATTTTAGAGACTGCAGTGAGGGAGACTGATACCTGAAGTGCAGTGTTGGACTGGAGATTCTTTGTGTTTGTAGCCTCACTGAAGATAGCAATCCGGTGCCAAAACGTGTAAGAGTGAAACTTATCAAGAGTTGTGTTTTATGATGTTTTTTTTTCTTATTTTTTATTTTATCCAATGCATTTGTTGGTCAACGTAAGAATGTACTAAGATACACGGTATGAATAAAGCAAAAACTAAGTAAGCAGTTCCATAGAGGATAGTACTTTTTGACTGACCATTAGTTCCTTACATATTAAAAAATTTCCCTCATTTTATGGCACTTAAATATTCGTTAGTCTGTTCCAAATGGTCAGCCACTTCTCTCTAGTCTAAGCAGTGTGAAAGTCTTCATATGACAGTTTCATCCAGAATTCTTTCACTTCCAAGATCTTCGGACAAAATGTCTTCCTGAACACTGCATTTATTCTGGATCAACCCCCTTACTAGTGCATATATATATATATATATTCCAGTTCATGTGTTTTCGCCCACGCAATGAACACTTCAATATGAACGATAGTCGGATATTCCCCATTCATTTTTAATCCATCAAATTTTCCCTGGACATTCCCAATAGCGTACTAAACAACAGAGTTGAAAAATCTAAGGCAATAAATCATCTATTACTTTAAAACAGTTGCTTAATGGAATTATAGTCTCAGCAGTCACTATTTCCGATCTTCATTCCTCACATTAGGTCGTCTCTCCTTAGTTGTTCCGCCATCAGAACCAATACGCTATGTGCATTAAGCCAAGCGCGCAAATTTGTACCTACGATGCTAAAGATGTCTTCGAGTTGCTAAACTACCTTCACTAATCAGGACGTCACGCTGGACCATGGTGTTGAAATTCGGAAGCAACTCACCCTTGAAAAAGCTAAGGAACGAGGGTCTAAACCGCAGGTTATGAATTTGATTGAAGGGTTTGGGCTCATTAATGTGTTTGTGGTCTTTTATTCAAAAGAGCAGTGAACAGTGAGCAATGAGGAGCGAGTAGTGAGCGCTGAGCAGTGAGTAGTGAGCAGTGAGCAGCAACATTTAGATTAACAGTAATTAGCAAGACACTTTCTAGCTGTGAGGATATTCTGAAAAAATGTGGAAGTCTCTATTCCGCCAGCCGTCAGTGTTTCATTGCTTCCAGTCACCTTACGGGAATCTGGCATCGACACCCTTTCTTTTTTTTAAAACTACAAATGACAACCCAGATGATCCAGATGCTCTTAAACAAGAAATAACCCCTCATTTATTTGCCACTTGTTCGCCACTTCGTTTTTTGTAAATTTTTCGTACGTATGAATTTTTTATTTCTCAGTCAAAATACGTTGTTAGGAACTTTCCTTCCCATTTCAATATTGCCTTGTGGATGAATCTGTCTCGACTTACGTCTTCTCGACTAAAGTCGCTAGTCTCGGAACCACCTGAGACGTAACATAGGGAGACGACACTATTTGTAATTTAGTGCTTAGCAACCAAGTTTAGAATCTGACTGGCAGTCAGTATTCTTACCCAGCACATCGCTTTCGCCGTTGTATGTTGCACTGTCAAAGATAACACAACAGTCTTATCGTCTCTTGATAATTTATGTTAATAATTGCAGCCTCTTGAACAGCAATGTTTGAAGAATTTTGAGGTAAATAAATATAAGGCAGATTGTCGGAGAGAACAGCATTAAAATTGTCACTAAAAGTTTAAATCAGATGTGTTTGTTTGCAGCTGATTACATTAACTTCTATTGATATTCAATAATTGGTTTATAATTAGACATTTTTATCAGCGGAATGGTAGCGTACATACAATACCGCTACCGCATACAGTATATATTCCAGAGAAGTAACAGGCTACAGGAATTGTGTCTGGTATGCTAATTGGAAAAATCAGCTGGAACAGCGGCACTATCTTTCAGTTGGGCTCAGTGGCCACGGTGACTTGTGGCAGAATGTGGTGCGGAATTCAGCGAATGGCTGAATTCCTGCTCAAAAGAGCGCAGTATTCCTTAACACAAAATACCAAGTCTTATTTTTTGTTGAGGTGGAGAAAGCAGGTGAATAGAAGGCAGGGTGTTTGCAAATTATGCTCCAGCGCACCAGCTACACTATTCTGTCAAGCACTCCTTCTATTCAAAGTGCGTCATAAGATGCAAAGTACTGTGCACTTCGCAAAATATAATCACGCCCTCAAACAGACAATGTGACGTCATGTTAGTCAAACATAACATCTGCTTCATCACCACGTAACTTTTGAGAGAGGAAATGAAGGGTGCTTTACGGGAGAAGGTCAGGGCGACCTTGTTCAAATTGCGGGTTAAAGAGACGACGGAGGAGGTTTTGCTAATGAATTATCAAGAAGGGAGGACGAGAAAAGTAAAATGGCGTAATTATACGTAATTAAAATAGACTTCGTCTTACTCGTTTTCAAACACGACCTTTGGAAAATCCGACAATTAATTTTCCGACTCCGAAGCACAAGTTTCATATGCAGAAGTGTTATGCTTCCGATAGGTATTTCTGTGAATAAGGTGACTTTCAGATACAACAGTTTATTAATATATCTTTTAAATTAAGCTGTTTATTGAAGTGCAACTTCACATATCTCTGTGACACAGAATAGTTTAACTTCGTACTTAGCACACGTGTTGTTGATCCCAGTATAATTCAAAAGAAGACACAAACTTTCCTTCAGTCGGCACAAAAGCAGTATTTACATATCATAACCACTTACGTCATTATAATATGTTTTGTGTTATGCTGGTCGTCGTCAAGTAATACGTATTTCACAGTCCATACTGTATGTCACACATCTGGCTGAAATGTATTTTGTGATCTTTGTGTTTGTAGTGCGTTGTGCTGAAGATTATGATGAATTGCTACATGCTTCCTTTTTTATTTTATTTGTTTGGTAGGAACGGGCATTTAATCCAATTTTCTCCTCAGTACACTTGTTTGTGGTAAGTATGGTAACTTTCTTATAATTATGATTTAATTTGTTTTTTTTTGTTTTTTTACTGATATTTTTGGGTTGTCTTGAGTGTCATCGTGACTTTTTCTCAGTTGTTTTTCACTTTACTGATGCTGTAGGTATGACTGTTTGCTGTTATGTTCATATTTTGTGTGTTTGTATGTTTGTATGTTTCCTTCTTTCTGTTGTGCAGATTAAACTTGAAAACAAATTTCAAAACACTTTTTGTATCTGTGATGAATATGTTATTAATTTATTTGTTTGCATCTATGAAGTTAGAAAAAGGACATAAAGAATTACTTGGCTCTAGTTTTAAAATTATGCTACCACTATGATATATTACGAAATAGGTTGAAATAGTATACGGAACGGTGGATTAAATAAAAAAACTAAATACTATTCAGTAGAAAAGAATGTGTTTAGTAGAATTATTCTGTTCAGGGATAATATTTACAAGGTGAACTGAACATCTGCAGAGTCTTTTTCATGTAAGTTCATTATTTAACACACACACAAAGACTTTTTTTCCTTCGCTTGTATTCCATGGTAGGAACATCCCTTGCATAAGTCCAGCAATAGTCGGCGAGCATAGCCCAGTTCCATTTCCCTTGATATCTCTTCTCCATTGAAGAAATGTCTTGATGGAAACGTTCTCTGTGTTCATCATTCACTGCACC
>Ga0209629_10004372_pt1 | contig 10436 bp, 9 predicted proteins | sample TergutCu122P5_FD_187286 | JGI IMG/M metagenome (GOLD analysis project Ga0209629, IMG submission 187286) | Cubitermes ugandensis P5 segment gut microbial communities from Kakamega Forest, Kenya - Cu122 P5 (SPAdes) (version 2) | ecosystem: Host-associated > Arthropoda: Insects > Digestive system >... | reverse complement strand
AAAAACAAATTAGCGGGTATCCGGGTGCGGATAAGATGCGTGAAGAAATTGAGCAGGTGTTGCAGGAATAATAAATTTACGGTATTTTACTGAATTTAATATGAATAGTTGACAAAATCAACTATATAGTGTGTTTTATTTTTTTTAATTAATTTTTAATTAATTTTGTGGTATGAAAACATTAAAGTGAATTACTTTGAAAAATGTTTCTGAGTATCTTTCCGACATGAAAATGAAATTGGTTGTAGGTGGGTACAGTTATGATGCTACGCCTTGTGGCTTTTGTAAAGAAGATGAAGAATGTGATTGGTATTATTTGTCTTGTGTAAAAAAATCAACGGCGCCTACTCCAAAAATAGATGCTTGTAAAGGGAAAAATACATTAGATCAATGTTTTTGGACGGATGCTAATAATTTCACCCATAAAGGCCGCTGCTTACAAACCGGTCTGCCGGGAGAGCTTCATTGCTCTGATTTGAATTAAAAACTGATTAGGCTTGAATTTTGATCTTGAAACTCTTATATTATTATTGAATTTACAATGCTTGGAATTTCGATCCAAAGGTCAAAAAATGACCTTTGGATTTTATCGTAATAATTTTTAAGATTTTTTTATATTAAAAATGATAAACAGAATGAATTATGAATAGTCGCCATTGTTATTTTTTAGTATGTACTTTTTTTATTGTAATCAGTACTTCATTTTTCTCTTGCAAAAAACCTCATGTAAAAGTGGAACAGCTACCGTACCCGCAAATTAAAGCAGGGATAGTTAAGGTATATGGAAAATTGAATGACAGGACATCACTAATAACCTCTTTAATTTTGCGATTTCAAAATCCTGTTTCAATGAGTGAAAGCATATTTGAAACACAGGTAGAGAAAGATGGAAGTTTCTATTTTGAAAGCCCAATCGAATGTTCTATGGTTTTCGGTTCTATATATAGTCCCGGATACGGAGGGGTCTTGGTCGAGTTGTCTTCCGGAGAAGACATAAAAGTTGAACTCAGCATTGATAGAAACAGAAAATTAGAAATAAATAATGTTACAGGAAGCTGTTTTCTAACCAATCAAGATAAAGAGAATTATAATAATATATTTAATAGATTCATAGACTATCCTCACGATCAGGCGCCTGTTTTTAAAATGACTCCGGAGGAATTTGCACATTATCAACTTGATCTGATGCAAAAACGAATGGATTATGCAATGGAAGGTGCTAAATTTTCAGATGCAGGTAAAAGCTTTATGTTAAATGAACTCAAGTTGTTTTATTTATCAGAAGTTTTCTTTGCATACAAAGAATGGGCAGATGTGTCATTTAAAAACAGTAATGATAAGGAAAAACCGAGCGATTGGTCACCTCAAGAACCAACTATTAAATACTATACTTTTTTAAAATCTTTTGATTTAAACAATCCTCTATATCTTTACAACAGTTATTATTATAAAATGATACAAACTTTGCTCTCTCGGGATGCCTTGAATATTCCACCGATTTCAGATACACCTGTGGAAGAATGGCTCAGCAAAGCGAAAGCGACTTTAAGTGATTTACTTGGTTTTGTTTCGGGACAATTCTATGATTTGTTGGCAGCCAACGCTTATGCCAAGCAATTCAATGATGATGTGACACCGCTTTCTGACAAACAAAAAAATAATATCAAGGTATATTTTGGCGATGGAGAAATTGCAAAAATCCTTTTGATAAAAAATGAAGAAATAATTAAGTTAGCTGAAAGAAAGAATGCTGTCGTAGTTAATAAAACGCCGAATGTGCCCAAAGAGGAATTGATGACTGCGATTATTTCCAAGTATATAAATAAAGCAGTGTTGGTCGATTTCTGGGCGACTTGGTGCGGACCTTGCTTAGACGCAATGAAACGAATCGATGATTTTAAAAGCCAACTAAACGATAAAAATATTGTTTTTGTTTACATCACTAATGGGTCTTCTCCTCAAGATCTTTGGAATAAGACAATAAAAAGTATTCCCGGAGAACATTATTATTTAAATAAAGAAGAATGGGAAAGCATATCTTACTCAAAACAATATGGTTTTGAAGTAATCCCCACTTATTTATTATTTGATTTGAATGGTTCATTAAAAGACAAAATTACCGGTTATCCCGGAAATGAAAAAATGCAGACTATGATCGAGAAACTGCTACCGTAAATAATGCGAACTTTCTTCCCCCACTACATTCAATTAGACGGCATGGACTGCGGTCCCACCTGCCTGCGAATGATTGCCAAGCATTACGGACGCAGCTATACGCTGCAAACCTTGCGGGAAAAGAGTTTTATCACGCGGGAAGGAGTAAGTATGCTGGGCATCAGCGATGCGGCGGAAAGCATCGGGATGCACACGCAAGGGGTGCGTATCACGCTTGAGCAGTTGCTGGAAGATGCTCCATTGCCCTGTATTCTGCATTGGAATCAAAATCATTTTGTAGTGTTGTATAAGATTTCACCCCTAAATCCCCTAAAGGGGACTTTACTTAACTCCCCCTTCAAGGGGTTGAGGGGTAGATTGCTTCGCTCTACTTGCAATGACGATTCTCAACTCTTAACTCTTAACTCTAATTTCTTCATTGCCGACCCTGCCGGACAGAAATACGTGATGAACGAGGAAGAATTTTGCAGATGCTGGTACAGTTCCAAAAGTCAGGGGAAAGACACCGGAACGGCGTTGCTGTTGCAACCTTCGCCCGACTTCTACGACTACGAAGACGACAAGGAAAAGCAGGAAAAAAACTTGAGTTACTTTTTCAGGTATTTGCTTCCCTATAAATCGCAATACGCCCAAATCATCGTCGGGATGATTATCGGTATGGCATTGTCGCTTATTGCTCCTTTTCTCACCCAAGCAGTGGTCGATCAGGGAATCGGCAATAACAATCTGCCGTTTATCACTTTGATTTTGATTGCACAGTTGGTATTATCAATTACCCAAATGGGCATGGGATTTATCCAAAGTTGGATTACACTGCATACCAACACGCGAATCAGCATTTCCCTGATTTCCGATTTTTTAACCAAACTGATGAAACTGCCTATTCGCTTTTTTGATGCAAAAAACATAGGAGATATTTTGCAGCGTATCGGCGATCATAGCCGTATTCAGGGCTTTATGAGCGGGACAACACTTTCAACCATGTTTTCCTTTGTCAACTTCTTTGTTTTTGCCGGCATCATGGCTTATTATAATTTGACAATCTTAACAGTCTTCCTTGTCGGAAATACTCTATACGTTGTCTGGATTCTTTTGTTTATGCGTTATCGCCGCAAATTGGACTTTAAGCGTTTTGCGCAGTCGTCAGCCAACCAAAGCAATATGGTGCAAATGATTACAGGTATGCAGGAAATCAAACTCAATAACTGTGAAAAGCAGCAACGCTGGAAATGGGAACGCATTCAAGTGAAATTGTTCAAAATCAGCATACAGGGAACGGCGCTGGGACAATACCAGCAAATCGGCTCTGTTTTCTTCAGTCAAACGACCAATTTACTTATTTCTTTCCTGTCGGCAAAAGCGGTAGTGGAAGGAAATATTACGCTGGGTATGATGATGTCCATCAGTTATATTATCGGGCAACTATCCGGTCCCATCGGGCAAGTGATCGGTTTTGCCCAATCCTTGCAAGACGCAAAAATCAGTCTCGAACGATTGAATGAAGTGCATAACAAGGAAGACGAAGAACAAACGATTGAAAACAAAGTAAACGAGCTGCCGGAATACAAAACGATTCAAATGGAAAATGTTTGTTTCAGCTACGACGGCGCCGAACGCGATTACGTGCTGGAAAATTTAAGCCTGACAATTCCGCAAAACAAGGTAACGGCAATTGTCGGCGCCAGCGGAAGCGGAAAAACAACAATCATCAAACTGCTGTTGGGCTTTTATCCGCCGATCAAAGGAAAAATCAGTATCGGAGCTTCCCTCCCCTCTCCGATCCGGAGAGGGGTCGGGGGTGAGGACGAAGTGAGGCTGAGCGACATCAATCCTCACTTATGGCGTCAAAAAACCGGAGCGGTTATGCAGGACGGCTTTATCTTTTCCGATACGATTGCCAACAATATTGCCGTAGGAGTCGATGAAATTGATAAAAAGCGGTTGTTGTATGCCGTGGAAACTGCCAATATTCGGGAATTTATCGAATCGCTCCCGTTGAAATACAACTCAAAAATCGGTATGGAAGGCAACGGAATCAGTCAGGGACAACGGCAACGATTGATGATTGCCCGCGCCGTTTACAAAAATCCGGAGTTTCTTTTCCTGGATGAAGCTACCAATGCCCTCGATGCCAATAACGAACGAATAATCCTTGATAATTTGAGCCAATTTTATCAGGGAAAAACCGTAGTGATTGTTGCCCACCGATTGAGTACTGTTCAGAATGCCGATAACATCATCGTACTTGAAAAAGGGAAAGTAATTGAAGAAGGGACGCATAAAGAACTAACGGAGAAGCGGGGTGCGTATTATGAGTTGGTGAGGAATCAATTGGAATTGGGTATATAGTCCTCACCCCCTGCACCCCCTCTCCGAACCGGAGAGGGGGACGGGGGGTGAGGAGAATAAAATTGTATGAACGAAGAAGAAAAAATAGAATTAAGAAGCGAAGAATTTCAAGAGGTGCTCGGCAGCGTTCCGCCGTGGATATTACGGTGGGGTATTACCATATTGGCTGTTGTTGTGCTTGTTTTATTGATTGGCAGCGCCGTTATCAAATACCCGGATGTGATTTCCGGTCAGATTGTTTTGACAGGCTCCACGCCTCCCGCGACTTTGGTTGCTCATGCTTCGGGGAAAATCAAGGAACTATATATAAAAGATAATCAGGAAGTGAAAGCCCGCGAGTATCTGGCGGTGATAGATAATCCCGCTAATACAAGTGATATTTTATACTTAAAGAATTACTTGTCTGATTTCCAAATTTCTAATTCTCAACTCTTAACTCTTAACTCTCAACTCTCCCTCGGTTCCCTTCAACAACTTTATACCTCTTTCTACACCACCTTGTTTGAATACACCGAATACCAACGATTGCTGTACTATCCTCAAAAAAAGAAGATGACCATAGAGCGGATTGCCCAATACGAAAAACAATACAACACTTTGCTTAATCAGCAACGGATTACTGAAGAACAATTCGTGATTGTTCAAAAGCAATTCAGTCGAGATTCGCTGCTGCATATAAAAGGGGTAATTTCCGATCAGGATTTGGAAACCACTAAAAATACACTTTTGCAAAGTCTTGCGGCACGTGAAAACATGCGCTCGAGTTTGCAAAATATGCAAATTCAAATCGGGCAATTGAAAGAATCCATGTTGGATACGGAAGAACAAGGCACGGAAAAGTTGAACAGCCTGCAAACGCAACTTCAATCATTGGTTTCGCAATTGAAAACGGGAATTGAGGATTGGGAATTGAATTACGTGTTGCAATCGCCGATTGACGGGAAAATCACCTTTACAAGTTACTGGGTCGAAAATCAGAATGTAACGGCAGGAGGAGCGGTATTTACAATCATCCCGGACGGAAAAATTCCGATTATCGGCAAAGCTTTGTTGCCGGTAGCGCGTTCCGGGAAAGTGAAAGAAGGACAGAAAGTCAATATTCGCTTGCAAAATTTTCCCGAAAACGAATACGGCATTTTACGGGGTACGGTTCAGCATATTTCATTAGTGCCTGTTCAAAACGGACAAACAGCTAATTATTCCGTAGAAATTGCCTTGACAAACGGATTGATTTCTACCTATAAAAAAGAATTACCCTATTTGTCCGATATGCAAGGTCAAGCGGATATTATAACGGAAGATATTTCCTTGTTGGAACGACTGGTTTTGCCGATAAAAAAAATATTGAAAGAAAGCGTATGAAACAATATGATTATCTTTTGGTCGGCGCCGGACTTTTTAATGCAATTTTTGCAAAGGAAGCTTCTAAGGATGGCAAACGGTGTTTGGTAGTTGAAAAACGTCCGCATACAGGAGGAAACTTATACTGTGAAAACATACAAGGGATTAATGTTCACGCCTATGGTCCTCATATTTTCCATACCTCAGATAAATTCGTTTGGGAATATATACAATCCTTATGCGATTTCAATCATTTTATATGTACACCCATAGCTGATTACAAAGGTGATATTTATAATTTGCCCTTTAATATGAACACATTCTATCAGATGTGGAAGACGCGGACTCCGATAGAAGCGCTTGCCAAAATCGAATCTCAACGGATAGTATTGCCTCGACCGCAAAATTTGGAAGAGCAGGCTTTAGCATTAGTCGGAACTGATATTTTCCAAAAATTGATACGCGGCTATACCGAAAAACAATGGGGAAAAGATTCCAAAGAATTACCCGCTTTTATTATCCGAAGAATCCCTTTACGTTTTATGTATAATAACAATTATTTCGACGATCCTTATCAGGGAATTCCTATCGGAGGTTACAACCCTATTTTTGAGAAATGTTTTGCCAAAGCAGATGTGTTGCTCAATACAGATTTTTTATCGCATAAAGACTTTGCAAAAGAAGCAGCTACTATTGTCTATACAGGAACTGTTGACCGGTATTATGATTATTGTTACGGTCATTTAGAATACCGGTCTTTACGTTTTGAAACGGAGACCTTAGATGTAAGCAATTTCCAAGGGAACGCTGTTGTTAATTATACAGACAGAGAAACACCATATACCCGTATTATAGAACATAAACATTTTGAATTCGGCAATCAAACGGATACGGTTATAACAAAAGAATATCCTGTTTCGTGGCAAAAAGATTGCGAGCCTTTTTATCCTGTCAATACTGCTGAAAACAATGAACGGTATAATCAATATGAACAGAAAGCGAAGCAAGATAAAAACATCTATTTTGCCGGACGTCTGGGAGCTTACAAATATTACAATATGGACGAAATTGTCAGGGAAGCTGTTAAATTATATAACAATATTAAACATATTACTTTATGAATGGATTTTCAGTCATTATGCCGACCTATAATCAATCTTCTTATATACGTCGCGCTATACAAAGTTTATTTTCACAATCATACCGGCAATGGGAACTGATTATTATCAATGACGGATGCACGGATAATACGGAAATCTACCTGCAGGACTATTTGTCTGATAACCGTATAAAGTATCTGAAAAATGAAAAAAACAAAGGATTGGGATATGCTTTGAATCAGGGTTTGGATGCCGCTAAGTACAAATATATCACTTATCTGCCTTCGGATGACTTTTATTATCCGGAACATTTACAAACAATGAGTGAGGCTTTTGATGTACCGGATGACAGAATATTGGTTTATACGAAAGCAGATTCTGAAGTAATGAATTCACTGCAACGTTCTAAACGTGATGTTACACATGGACTTTTTGATGCATTTTCTTTGCAATTGGTGCAAACAGCGCATAAGAAGACTGCCGATCGCTGGTCGGTTCGTGCCGAATTGGTATCGGAAGACTTATTTCTGCTGTTTTGGCATAAATTGACTGACAAAGGAAAATTCCGCTTTATTGATAAAACTACTTCGCATTGGAGTATCCATTTTGAACAACATTATTCTTTAATCGGTGAACAACAAGGAGGAAGCATTAATCGCTACCGACAATATTATAATACACAGGAACCGCTTAGGTTTAAAGTATCGGATTATAAGTTTTTAGATGAAGTGGAAATGTATAAAGATTTCAGAAAACCTCCCGTATATGCTTCGAATGGGTTAAAAATCCTTTTGGCGGGTGAATTAGCTTATCATTCGGAACGTATCTATGCTTTGGAAGAAGTGGGGCATCGTTTATTCGGACTTTGGATGCACCGACCCTCACTCCCTCATTTTAATGTCGGACATCTTCCGTTTGGTCATGTAGAAGACCTTTCATTGGATAATTGGGAAAATGAAATTCACCGAATACAACCGGATATTATCTACGGATTATTAAATACCGGAGCTATTTCTATCGCTTACGACGTATTGAAAAAATGCCCTGATATTCCCTTTGTCTGGCATTTTAAAGAGGGTCCGTTTTTAGCTCAATCTTCAGGTATTTGGGAAAAACTTATTGAATTGTACCGTATGGCAGACGGCAAAATTTATCTGAATCCGGAAACAAAATCATGGTATAATCTATTTTTGCCTTCTTCTTCTGAGGGGCTTACCTACATTTTAGACGGAGACCTGCCAAAGCGTAATTATTTCACGGAAAATTTTACTACTCAATTATCAACAAAAGACGGCGAAATTCATACTGTTGTTCCGGGCCGTAGCGTAGGAATGGATTTGGATGGAATTGAGTACCTGGCTAATCAAGGAATACATGTCCATATCTATGAATCAAATATATCGCAGCGATTTTTTAAAGACAGCGCTTTGAAAAAATCTCGCAAATATGTTCACTATCATCCCTATTGTTCACAAGAAAACTGGACCAAAGAATTTTCTCAATATGATGCAGGTTGGCTGCACTGTTTTGTCAGCCGTAATTATGGAGATATAAAATTTGCTTCTTGGGACGATCTCAATTTGCCTGCCCGAATAAGTGTTTTGGCAGCCTCAGGGATACCTATGATTCAAAAAAACAATGAAAACCATATTGTGGCAATGCAATCGCTGTTACGAAAAATTGACGGAGGTATCTTTTTTAATGATTATGAAGATTTGGCTCAACAGCTACACAATGCAAAACGTATGGAAGAATTACGTAAAAATATGATTGACAACAGGTTTTCATTCAGTTTTGATTATCATACAGAAGATTTAGTCAATTTTTTTCGTCAGGTTATTAATTACAAACATTCAAAATTACAAAAAAATGGATAAGAATAAATCATTACGAAAAATAGCAAACACACTCTATATCACCACTCAAAAAGTACAGTCAACAGGTTTGCTATCAGGAAAAACGGGTATCGCTTTGTTTTTATACAATTATGCAAAAATTTCAAATAACCCTTTATATAGTGATTTCGCAGACGCATTGCTGGACAAAATTTGTGATGGACTAAGTAAAAATATACCGCCGTTCTTTGCTGAAGGTATATCCGGTATCGGCTGGGGATTGAATTATTTAATGAAAGAAAAATATGTAGAGGCTGAAGATAATGATGTGTTAGATGAAATTGACGATGCTATGCGAAAAATGGATGGGAGTAAGTTTTTCGATGACCTGAACGAAAAAATCCCATTGTTTACTAAAGGTCTTTATTTTGCTGCAAGAGAATTAAAAGAAGATATGTTGAGTACTTTCAATGAATTGGATAATTTCCTACAGTTAGATTCTCTAAATGAATTGCCAAACGATTACTTATATTCAGTAAATTATTTTCTTACAAAAACAGACAAAATGAATATTGAACCGGAGAAAAGCAGGTATTTGATAAGTAAACTTCCTGTTTATGAAACCATACATCCTTATTGGGAAAATCTATTGTATGGAATAAAAAAACAAAACCTTACGGAAAAAGAAATGAAAATCATTTCAGAACAAATAGATAAAATAATTAATGATATTCATTATTATGCATTAGGTTTAGATAATGGACTGGCCGGTTTAGGAATGTCATTATTATGAGCAAAAATACAAAATTATAAATATATAACAAACAAATGGAACGTTTAGTTGACATGAATCGGTTGGTATTGAAAGATACTTCTTTCGCCAATTTGATGAACGAGGGGATATTTAATGTTATACTGATTGCTGCCGTATTATTAGTTATGAATTGCAAAATTGCCTGAATTCGACCGCGCAACCTACATCGAAATTGCCGCCCAACTCCAAATCCCCAAAAGCACTGCAGAAAGGTTAATACCTTATCTGCGCCAATCCCTTAGCAGCCTGAAAGCCGAGGGTCAGCAGGAAACTAATGTATCTGAAAAATGAAAAAAACAAAGGATTGGGATATGCTTTTGTTTTGGCATAAATTGACTGCTAAAGGAAAATTCTGCTTTATTGATAAAACTACTTCGCATTGGAGTATCCATTTTGAACAACATTATATTTTCTGCGGAAATGGAATAAGAAACCACCGTTTTAGCAGAAAATAACTACTTTTGTGCTGTTATTTTCTACAAAAATATAAAATTATAAATATATAACAAACAAATGGAACGTTTAGTTGACATGAATCGGTTGGTATTGAAAGATACTTCTTTTGCCAATCTGATGAACGAGGGGATATTCAATGTTTTACTGATTGCGGCAAAATATGATGCATTCATGTTGGAAGACGATGGAAGAATCGACGAACAGATTTTTAACGAATATACTTCCTTGGGGTTAAGTTCGCCTCCCCGATTCACCATAGTTTCGACCGAAAAAGAAGCCATGAAGAAAATGAAACCGGGTCATTTCAATTTGGTAATTTGTATGCCGAATATGGATGGCAAAGATATTTTTTCCACAGCCAATCGG
>Ga0209629_10004370_pt1 | contig 10438 bp, 3 predicted proteins | sample TergutCu122P5_FD_187286 | JGI IMG/M metagenome (GOLD analysis project Ga0209629, IMG submission 187286) | Cubitermes ugandensis P5 segment gut microbial communities from Kakamega Forest, Kenya - Cu122 P5 (SPAdes) (version 2) | ecosystem: Host-associated > Arthropoda: Insects > Digestive system >... | reverse complement strand
ATTCGCTTCATAACTGTCCCAGAGATTCTTCAGGCGGTAGACCGCTCCATTCGAACTATCAACACAACAGGCGCTGCTAAAGGTATCCTACGAGTTCCACATCGCTGGCAACGGGTAGTACACAATGCTGGTGACTACACTGAAGGACAGTAAAACTTCGAAACATGTATCTATTTTGTATCAGTTGTAAATAAATAGTTGCCACTATTAAAGATCCAACCCTCGTAATTACGCTTCCACGCAAATTATTAAATTTTTTACCATGACGCAACAACCCCCACTGGGCCGAGGCCTCCTCATTATCGAGGATTCATAATCACACTCAGACACACCACACTAGATAGGACTCTTCTGGACGAGTGATCACCCCGTCGCAGACCTCTACCTGACAACACACAACAATCACAAGAGACAGACATTCATGCCCCCGGCGGGATTCGAACCCATAATCCCAGCAAGCGAGCGGCCGCAGACCTAAACCTTAGACCGCGCGGCCATTGGAATCGGCCAAACTATTAAATACCAAATAATATTTACAGCGAAATATGTCTTTGAAGCGAGAGTTTGATTCTGGGGGAGCTTTTCGCCATGTTTTATTAGGTCGATGGAACCGTGGAGCAAGAGATGGTCTGGAATGTGCAGTCCGATTGACGAGTTTTAGAGAAGCATACAGAATTCCAGGCGCAAACGTGAGAGAAGAGACCACTTTGGAAGACCCAGACATTGATGGGAGGATAATTTTAAAGTGGTACGTAAAGAAACGTGGTGTGCACCGGATTCATCACAGCGGGGACACGCGCGCACGCGTGTGTGTGCGTGCGTGCGTGTTTGCGGGATGGGCCGGTTTATTGAACAAGCGTTCTGACAAAACAATGATTAGTGGGTCCCTGTCACCACGGCATGGCGCGTCCTCAGGTTGCGGATGGAGGAACGGCCTCCAATATGGAGGGTAGCTGCGAATATATTGAATAAGCAGTCGCGGACAGCCGACAAGGGGTGGTTCTCCAACTTGGGGTTTGGGAGAGGTGCTGACAAATCCTCACTGTACAAACTGGCAAAGTTATGGAACATAAACACTTGCGTCGGACCTGGACTGATACTTTGGTACAGGATAGGGACAGGTGACGGGCACGTGTGAATGCGGTAATGAACCTTCGCTTTCCATAAAATGGGGGGGGGGGGGTTCTTGACTAGCTGAGAACCAGTTAGCTTCCCAAGAAGGACTCTGCTCAGTGGAGTAAGTAAGGAGTTCTAACGAAGAGCAAACTGCAAGTGGTGACTGTAAATGGACAAACGTTGCCCACCGTTGTGTGAGGATCGGAAATCCGGAACTGACCGTCGAACATAAGTGGCTTACGTCCAGCTTGTCTTCTCATTCAACGTGTAAATTATTCAGCTCGATAAACGTTGTGAATACTCTTATAAACACACAGTTGTGACGTCATTTCCTCTCAGAATCTTCAAGATAAATAAATAACGCTTTCCACTTAGCAGTATCCTTCTTGAGAAGCTAACCGGTTCTTACCTAGTCAAGAAATTCCTCGCATTGTATGAAACCCGAAGGTTCATTACCGCATTCATAGTAACCCGCCACCTGTCCCTATCCTGAGCCAGATCAATCCAGTCCATTCCCCCATCCTAGCTCTTGAGTTCTTGGATATCCATTTTAATATTATCCTTGCATACTTAAGATAGAATCATAACTTTATGCTGTCTCGAATTTGTATATAATGTCTTAATTTCTGGAGGTGCGTACCGAAAATCGCCTTGTATTTACGGGGTTCTGGGTTCATGTCTCTGTCTGGAGATAGGCTATCCTGTCAAGACCACGTAAATTAGGCCACGACCACTTCCGTCCACAGCTTTCCAATTTGTTATTCACTATTGATCTCTCCTGTTATAGAGTCCTACCTGTTGTGAGTGATAAACAGCAGGCCTCTATGAATTTGTTGCCTTAATTCCATCTAATAACACCTTTGACAAACAATACGTATGTTGTGCGTTTGAAATTATCCTTGTACCGTGCGGTAAGACAAGTTGTCGTATGTGTTTATGTATTTATTTATTTACATTTATTTTATTATTCAGACAACAAATGCACAACATATATACATATTAATAATATTTTATATATCGTAAGTACTCCTACATATTTCGACACATCTGCATCATCTTCAGGGAGCCTTATAAGTCTATTTTGCTAAAGTTACAAAAATCATTGAGGTAATAAAAACTCAATAAAATCAGTAGATTAAGATGTTTATAGCTGATGATAAAATACACTGTATAAAACTTTGTGAGTTGTCAAGTGTTACCATTACTATATGTGGAACTTGTTTGTTTGGTGGATGTATATGCAATTAGTACTGTTTTATAGGTGTAATCCCTCTGTTGGTGTTTTTGTATGCGGGTATTATCTATGTTTATCAAACAATGCCATTTGTTGGAATTATGTATAATAAAAACATGTCTAACGCACAGAACATATTTTTTTTTTAATAAAGCCTTTACAGTGCTTTATGAAATTACCATCTAGTCGCTGCACAGAATATTTAAAATATAAAAGCTTCTATGAAACTTTGATTCATTATACATGTACACCAAAGAATGCATATTTTATACATATAAACATAGTCTGATATTGCTCCTACATGTTGCGGGCGTCTTTTACGCCATCTTTAGGAAGCTTTACACCAAAATTTAAAATTAATAACAAAAGTAAAGGTAAAATTCACCATAGAACAGGCCCCGAAGGTCCAGAGGTGGACTCTACTCTTTCTATAACCTCGGCACTAAATAGGGTGGGTGGTCAACGCCATGCCCCGGCCGCTCTACCCCCCGGAAAGACCCGGTACGCATTGTACTGGAGGGTGGGTGGGCCCCAGGGCTGGTGTGGAATTTACTGAAAATTACTATACAGAAAAGGCCACTTTATAGAATCAGCCGTAGTTGCAAGGACAATTTTAAAATGGTTGTCAGATTAAAGAGCCATTACCAATCAAAACGGCGTTATTTCCCAGAAGACTCAAATCTTTGTTAAAAATGGCTCTTAAAAGCATAGTGTATGGGGCTGTGTGGCTGTGGACCAGCGTTCAGTGGAATGGTTTAAATGTGGAACTCGGAGAATTTCTTTAATAACTGGGTCACCGCCAGCTTGCCAGGAAAGGACTTTGCGCTGTGACCTGCAGTTTAATGACAGCTTGACATCTGTGAAACCGTCACTCTGTGCCCAGCTTGAAGGGTCTTCTGGGGATACTTTGAACAAGAGCCGCACAATACATTGAAACAGCAATACTTCCTTTTGACCGCGGTGGTACAAATTTCCAATATAATGGCATCGACCCTTCTTCCTCCACTGAGTGATCCAAGAAGAAAAGGCGTTTTATTTAATGACCCCGTCGGTCGCTTAGATTATATAGCATCGGTAGTAGATGAGCGAAACTCGAGTATGGAGAACTGATGGAATTTTATGGACAAGGGAAATAGAAATACTCGGAGAGGAACGCGTTCCAGTGCCACTTTGTCAGCTACAAATACCACATGTGCTGGAGGGGAGGTAGAAGGACAGTGTTAAAGAATATCGTAGCTAAAACCGACAGATGTACGTAACTGTTTGAAAATATATTGTAAATATACTATGCCTCCTGTATGTTTCGACCACTAGTGTGGCCATCCGTAGGGAGGTGCACTGCAGAGGTTGGATATACATATAGTTTACCTCCTACATGTTTCGACCACTCGTGTGGTTATCTTCAGGGAAGTGCACTACAGAGGATGGATATATATACTATATATATAGTATATATATTATATATATAGTATATCTCCTACACGTTTCGGCCTCTAGTGTGGACAACATTGAAGCTTATTAAAAAAATTTAATCAATTTCTGTCCAAATGCAACTAAATTCTGTTTCCTACACAGAACCACATGCTTCGACCTATCTCAGGTCATCCGCAGGTTAAAAAATTATTAAGATTTAAAAAAATCGTATTTGGTAATTGTTAATAATTGTAATTGTTAATAATTGTTAATAATTTTAATTGTGTTTTATGTACTTACGTACTGTATATTTGTCCTTCAATATGTTTTAAAAATCAATTGTGAACCTGAGAGTGGCTACAGATAAATCGCAACATGTAGCTGAATGTAATAAACAGAATTTAGTTGTGTTTAGAAAGATATTGATTTAATTGTTGATCTGTTAAAGACACAACAGGATGACGTAACTTCCTAGTGTCATTCTGTACAGTAAAGTTCACCCTAGAACAGACCACGAAGGCGCAGAGTGGGAGTAGAGGTATACTCTTTCTTTAACCTCGGGGCTAGATGGTGGTGGGTGGTCAATGCCACGTCCCGGCCGCTTTACCCCCGGGAAAGTGACCCGGTACCAATTGTATAGGAAGCTGGGTGGGCCCCAGGACCGGTCTGGAAAAGTGCGGAAATTCTCGCCCTCACCGGGATTCGATCCAGTGTCATTCTATTCTCACGGTTTAGTCTAGCTGTCTGGCTGCAATAAAACAGCCATGTTCACTATTTCTGTCGAAGTAAGGTTGAACTCAGTACTTCTTCTTGCTACCTTCTTCAGTCTTCTCTCCATCCACCAGACAACAAATACTGATACTGACCGAGGAGTTTTCAGTTGACCTTGGTAGTTGTTTGCTTTGCAGAAAGCTCCTTGTTTGTGACCAGAAGCCAATGTATTACATTAGGCTGAAGTGCGGTCGTGTTTTGTGCGTGTGAGATAGTAGAGTTATTGTCTGTAGTGTTGTGTACGGTTGCAGCTGTGCGTCAATTTGACTTTAGGCTTGTTGTAAACAGAACACCTAGCAAATGGCGACCGATGTGAAGGTCACGAAGTTATACAGACTCATATTTTTTACAGGATCTATATCTTGTTTGCCCGACCGTCATGGCGAGTTTTAAGGGGCTCTACTCTCGCTATGCAAGTCAACTGCATTCTCGTGAGAAAGAGACAGTAGTCCTCTTCTTCTGATAACATGTTCATACTGCAGCAATGCATATTGGATCGCCTCCACTCTTTGAGGTAAATATCGTATCGTATTAGTAGTATCGTTATGGCAAAGCCGTCGCGTTGAAATCGAGTCGAAAGTAGTCAACATTTCAAGTTCAAAATTCTTAGCTCCAATGACCACTATCATATCAGACCTCCTCATATCAGAAGTAAACATAATTTCATTGCAACTCTATTTTGTTGCTATTTTGCATTCTACACAAACTTAACTGCAATAGAATATGCACATTTCTCGAGATCCTTTCGCCATATATAATTTTGGGGTTCCCAGTAACCCCAGTGGAGAACCTTTTAAAGTCCACTGTTAATTTTACATATCATCTGCAGTAGTCTTAGAAAATCTGTATTTTGAGGTTACTGGCTGGATCAGAATAGGGTGTGAGGGTACTGGCCGGATTAGAATAAGGTGTGAGGGTATTGACTGGATCAGGAAAAGTGTGAGGGTATTGGTTGGATCAGAATAACAATCAGTGGCAGACTCCTGTGAACACGGCAATAAACATTTGGTTCTATAACAGACAGGTAGCTCAGTAACGATCAGCTTTTCATCAAGGCCATGCAAAGCTGTCCATCGCATTTCACGGTTCCGCAAAAGACGAAGACGCCGTCCTGTCAGTGGAGCCGCTACAACTTGCTGTGGCATCCTCGCGAGGCACAACACGGTAACATCTGACACTTGTCTGGAATTCTGAGCGCTAATTGCAAGCCGATATGGAGAATTGCACCACCTGCAGCACTGTGCACAATACTGCGTCTGCTTTCTTCATTCGGGAATGCCTGACGCCGTTACATGTACAGGTATGTGCCGCATAACGACGTTTCGGTCAACGACGGACTGCATATAAGGCGGTGGCCCTATTATATTTTAATATTATAATATAATATTATAATACCTACCATTGTGTTACAACTGCCTACAGTATTCAGTACAGTAACATGCTGTACGGGTTTGTAGCCTAGGAAAAATAGGCTATACCATAAGGCCTAGGTGTGTAGTAGGCTATACAGAGATGCGTCGCTTAACGAAGGGGGTACGTTCTGAGAAATGCGTCGTTAGGCGATTTCGTCGTTGTGCGAACGTCATAGTGTACTTACACAAACCTAGATGGTATAGCCTACTACACACCTAGGCTATATGGTATAGCCTATTGCTCCTAAGCTACAAACCTGTACAAAATGTTACTGTACTGATTAATGTAGGCAATTGTAACACAATGGTATTATAATATTATAGGACCACCGTCGTATATGCGGTCTGTCGTTGACCGAAACGTCGCTTGCGGCGCATACCTGTACTTTCTAGGTCTGTGTAAGTAAACTCTGTGACGTTCGCACAACTATGAAATCGCCTAACGACGCATTTCTCAGAAAGTATCCCCGTCGTTAAGTGACGCATATCTGTAATTCGCACCCTCCCCTGTTCTACCTAAGATGACAGATGAAGTTGGCACAGCATTATCTTAGGGACTTTCTGTATGGGTCCGAAACTTGGTCTCTCCTCCTAAGAGAACACCGCAATTTGGGGATTCGATGTGAAAAGGATGCTGAGGTGACCAAAGAAGTGGCACAGAGATGAAGAAAAGTGCATGGTAAGGGGTTTTATAATTCGTACTCTTCACCAAAGGTTATTTTGGTAGAGCTGGCATGTAGTACGCATGGTTAGACACGAGAGATGCAAAAAAAAATCATTCTATAAACCTGAAACTGCCGATCCGTTGGCCGCGCGATCTAAGGCGTAGGTCTGCGGCCGTTCGCTTGCTGGGATTGCGGATTTGAATACCGCCGGGGGCACGGATGGATGTCTGTTGTGAGGGTTGTGTGTTGTCAGTAGAGGTCTCTGCGACGAACTGATCACTCGTCCAGAGTATTCCTAACGAATGTGGTGTGTCTGGGTGTGATCTAGAAACCTCAACAATGAGGCGGCCTGAGGCCAGTTTGGGCTGTTGCGGAACGAGGGGGTAGGGAGATGAAACCTGAAACCAGAAGGTCACTTGGAAGATGGAAGAAGTAGATTGGATGATAATAATAAATAGACTAGAAAATGGGAATGAGAACTTGATGTAATTGTCCAGAAATTAGTACAGTAGTGAGATCCGTATTATCAAAGAAATATAAACGGGCTTTGAATTCCTAATTAAATATGGACAGCTGCTGAACTAAGCTACAATACGGATGTGGCTCATTACGACTTTGCTTTGGACAAAAAGGCCATCCTTAAAATCAGGTGTCAGCACTGTCTTTCTTCATATTTATCCTCTTCTGTTTGCAGTTTATCCATCGCCTCGTTCAAAATTACAGCCCATGTAGATCTTTCTCCCGCTTTCCTCATCCATCTGTCGACGCTCGTCGATTTCAGACTGTTCTCAATACAGCCTAGCCACCTTAATTTTGGTCTTCCATGATTTTACATAACCTATATTTATATTACTTGTATAATATTAACTGAAATTATAACCATTTTTAATTGTTACGAAGTGATGATGACAGAGCTAACCGCATTTGTACCTTGTATTGTTGTAATAATAACATCACCTTGAAGATGGCCGCAATAGCGGCCGAAACATGTTGGTGAGAATTTAGTGCATAAAATACATAATAAAGATTTACAGTGCGTTTTGTTGGTTATTTATATACTATGGGCACTGAATATTTTGTAATTATTGCACTTCATTACTTCTAATTTAAAAATTACTGCATAATGAGAAAGAATACAGTACTTGAAAGCATTCTTAAGAAGCCCGTTTTGGTAATAAATTATGCTTCTGCAATGATTTTATATGATCCTCTTTTAGAAATGACATGTTTTATATATATATAACCACAGTAATAGGCCTGCCTAACAAGAGACATGAACTGATTTGTGGCAGTAATAAGAGGACAACAGCAAGTTTGTGCGAAATTTATAGAATTCTTAATTTCTGTCGTATTTGTTTTATTTTATATCTATATTTACCTATATTAATTTTGTTTTTCTGTTAAATAATACAAAATGGAGATATTAAATAAATGCAAATATTGCAAGAAGCGTATTTGAATGCGTGTTGATTTCATCATCATCATCATGTTCGTTAAGGGTTAACTGCGTTCCCTGTTCCTTAGTCCTCAAAGTGGAGTTGGTCCCTCCATCTCTTCTTCGGTCGTCCAATGTTCCTTCTTCCTCCTGATCTGTATTTCAGTGCCTGTCTTGGCAGTCTATTTGTGTCCATCCTCTGTACGTGTTGTAGCCACTTTTTCTGGTACTGTTTTATTTCCTTTACTACGTTCTGTGCTCCCGTTTTTTCCCTAATACATTGATTCTTTTCTTTGTCCAATTTTGTTATTCCTAGTAAGTATCTCAAAAATTTCATCTGTGCTGCTTCTAAACGTTGTTCCTCTTTTTTCTTCAGTACCCAAGCTTCACTTCCAAATTTCAATGCTGCTTTAGCTAATGCGTGTTGATTTAAAATAGATAATTTAAAAATAACAATATTTATTAATAATAGCTTATAAACAAAAATAGAGCTGCCACTTTGATAGGTGTCCTTATAAAAGGCTACATTAAAAAAGGGAAAGCAAGTACATATATTATAATATTAGTGCGAAATTTGCTGCTGCACCAGTATGACAGATGTTGTGTGTCAGCTACGATTCGACGAGAACACCAGATGCTGCTTTAACACCACCAACTTCACGTCAATAAGGGTCATACTTCGACGTCCTCAGAAGTTTTTCTAACCCTCACTGAAATATTTTACCATAGATGTGACCTTTCGTATATAAATACAGACTTTTGGAAACACGCGATTATTTGTTAATATTTTATTTATTTTTTAATTTTATACATTTATTCGCTAGACAAAGTACACCTGTTTCAATTGTAAACATAGTTGGGGTCCCAACATGTAGCCAGCATCTCTTGACTTGATTCGTAAGAAGGCCTGATGATGGTCATGTAAGGACCGAAACATGTAGCTTCACACACAATAAAGCATGATGTGTTTGACGAAAACTGTTTTATTATTCTAGTACTGAACTTTAGCACATCGGGATGTCTTCAATCAAATGTTAGGCTGTACCTGGTTGCTGTGACATCCTGTACATGCGGCATTGCCGTCTGCATTAAGAGTTATATTTAATTTTAGACATAGATTCTTAGACACCGTCAAATGTAAGACGAAATCCGATTTAATAGAATTTAAAGTGTAAAAAATTGCATCTTAGAATCAAGGTAACGTTCTATTAAAACTAATAACAGTAAACATTTGTCACCTCGAAATTTTCACTTCTGCCTGAAGGCACTTGTTATTGTCTTCTACGGATGTTTGTCAGTAGGTATTAACTGTTCACTAACAGAACAACAAAGACAGTGCGAGCAGACATATCCAGACTGTTCAGTTGTCTTTACAAAACACAGCAACTGCCGTTGTACGGGAAAGGGGATGACAGTCTGGTACTCATTTGGACACTTGGGTCAGCGGTTAACTGCCGGGATTCTAAAATGTTTTGTCCAATGCCTTGTTTTCTCCCAGTCACCGCCAGACCGGCGACCCAACGATAAATATCCGGTCAAAACTTCGCACTGCTCTCGACTTGTGCAAAAATGTTTCACTGCAGTGTTATTTGGTAGCAACGGTAATTCATATACAGTGTCTGTGTAGTCAAATATATATATATATATATATATATATATATACACATGTTCTTCACAATATAGAGACGCCGGTCGGGCAAAAGAAATTAAATAAATTGGGACAGCAGTGAATGCCGCATGTCGACGAAATCTGTCTGCGTGCCGTAGGTTCGCCAGTCCTACCCGGGTGGGCCAAAACCTTCTCATTGTCGAGGCTACACGATCACACTCATGCACACCACATTCGGTAGAACTCCTCTGGACGCGTGATCAACTCGTCGCAGAGACCTCTACCTGACAACACACAACACTCACAACAGACACTCATCCACGCCCTCCGCGGGATTCGAACCCCCAATCCTAGCAAGTGAACGGCCGCAGACCCACGCCTTAAATTGAGCGGCCACTGCGTGATTTTGTTCAAGTTCCTAATTTCTGTTAGGGTCGTACATTGTGTTACTGGCCCGAGTGCCTAGAAAACTGGCTACTCCACTGACTGTTCAAATAACGTTCACTGTTGTTAATTCGTGAAGCACGGAGCTGTAGTAACGTGTTTACTTCTCCTAACACGACTTTCGGGTTCTGTTTTTGCCTGAAGATGGTTAACAAGACAAGTAATGTACGTATAACAAAACATTGAGGCGCGTTCGGGCCATCGCTGCTGCAGTGGAAAAGCAGTAAGTATTACACAATCTGAGTGTGTGTTTGTGTTTGCAGCCATAGGTATCCAGCATACTATGCGCATGCGCCATATTGTCATCTGTGGCCTGCCCCGATCTTACACATTATTTTC
>Ga0209629_10004369_pt1 | contig 10439 bp, 6 predicted proteins | sample TergutCu122P5_FD_187286 | JGI IMG/M metagenome (GOLD analysis project Ga0209629, IMG submission 187286) | Cubitermes ugandensis P5 segment gut microbial communities from Kakamega Forest, Kenya - Cu122 P5 (SPAdes) (version 2) | ecosystem: Host-associated > Arthropoda: Insects > Digestive system >... | reverse complement strand
GGGGGGGGGGGGGGGGTAATTCACTGAAATAAAATCCTTTATTGCAACTATCCAAATTTCTCGTCATTGCAAAGGGCGCGTCGGTCTTTGCAATGATGACACAATTATTGCTTTTTGTGTCGATAAAGTTGTATTCGATAGCTGTCTTCATGACTGATTTGCGAAAATATAGATACCTCTGCAAAGATATTTAATATAATTGAAACAACAAAATATTTTTTAAATTATTTTGGTAAATTTTAGAAAACGACAAAATTATTTTGCCAAATCCGAAGGATTGCGAATTTCTATCAGGAAAACAAAGAAGTTTACGAGAATTTATTACGCGTCGTCATTGCGACTGCAAGGCACGAAACAGGAGGCCAACCGGATTGATTATGATTATAGTGTTATGTTAACTCAAATTTGGCGTCCCCCTGCTCGGCACCGGTTCTGCCAACTGAATCGCTTAACCTGACGGCTATGAGCTTCGCCAGCGCCGATTGAATTGAAAATCGACGTAGTCAAATGCACCCCTTGTGTTTTGTATAGGTCGTTGTTATGTATTACAATTTGTAAGCTTGTCTTGCTAAAAGTTTCCATTCGCCGTTTCGTAATTGCCAGACTTGCATCACGCCGATTCTTAAACTACCCGATTCTCCGGCGACATTTTGTGTGTCCGACGTAAAAATGTGTCGTACCACAGCAACATCACCGGCAAGCTGAATGGTTTGATCCAAGAGTTCTATGTTTTTGTATTTCAAAGGCTCACCGCTGACTATTTCCGCTATGAATTCGGATTTATTCTGCACTTTACCGCTCGAATGGCCGTAAACAAGCTCATCAGCCGTAATCGACCTCAAAATATTTCCATCGGCATTTGCGATTCCTTTCATCAACCGATCAACGGCAGCAGCGACATCAGCTTCCGATGCATTCGACGAGAATGCCTGCTGCTGCTTACCTGTACAACAAATAATCAACGCCAAGAATAATAACAAATAAATTAGTTTTTTCATAATTCATAATTCATAATTCATAATTCATAATTCATAATTCATAATTATTATGATTTGCTCCCTATTTCATTCTCGTTATGAAGAGGTGGTCTGCTTCGCCACCAACTTGCTAAAATCGATCCGGTAATATTCATCAAAGGACCAAAAATAGCGGGAGCCAAACCGACTGTTGCTATTTTCCCCATTTGCATGGCTAATCCGGAAGCTAATCCTCCGTTTTGCATTCCGCATTCAAAAGCAACCGTTCGGCGGTCGCGCTCCGGCATTCCAAACAAACGGGCAGCCCAGTATCCAACGGTATAACCGGTGAAATTATGAAGAATGCTCGTAACAAGCAACAAAACTCCCACCGTAAGCAAGCTATCTCGACCGGCAGCGGTGATAACCGTAACGATGATTGCAATTCCAACCATCGAAAACGACGAAAGTATTTTTTCGATAAGCGCTCTATCGCCTTTCAACAACCGCCTCAGAATTACCCCGGCGATCATCGGCAGAATGTAAAACCATAGCATGTCTTTGATAATTCCTGAAATGAAGACCTCAAAACCTTTATGCAACGAAAGTAAAGGGATCATATTGGTCAACACAATAATAATGAAATAAGAAATCAATTGCAGGACAATGGATTTCTTAGTTTCTTTTGCATTGTAAAACATGTTGAAGATGAATCCGGCAATAATAGGTAAAATGATCATATTCAGTATGTCGAGCATCATGCTCCAAACGCTGACTTCGATAAATTGCCCTGCAAGTAACTTCATCAACAAGGGGGTAATAAAAGGCGATAAGAGTGTAGAACAGGCTCCGATCGTAACCGCTAACGGAAGATTGGCGCGGCCGATGTACGACATCACATTGGAAGCCAACCCGCTGGGAACGCATCCAATCAAAATGATACCGGCCGCAATTTCATTCGGGAAATTAAAAATATGCGAAATAGCCAGCGCCGTAAACGGCATGACCATATAATGAATGGTTACTCCGATAATTACGCCTTTAGGCATTTTAATTACTCCGGTAAAATCGTTCAAACTCATCTGCGAACCCATTCCGAACATAATGATTTGAAGGAGCGGAACAATGAGGATGCTTAATTTGAAATTGCCCCAAGACTGCAATAATTGCGGATAATACATGGAAATCGCTACTGCGGTAAAAATCCAAATCGTGTATGAAAAAGATTTGGTAGAGTTAAACCCTCTGAAACCAAGCGCTAAACACAGAAAAAAACCGATAACGAAAGGGCCTGAAACTGCAAGCTTACCGGTAGCAATCATCACCAATGAAAGGATGAGCAATAGCAATGAACCACCCAAAAGTATTTTATGGAATATTTTGTTTTTCATCTTACCATCAATTTTTCATCGCCGACCACATCAGGAAAAAGAGTAGGGGAGAAGTATTAACTCCACATTCGATCATGCGAACGTTTTTCGTCCCATTCGGGAGTAGGTTCAAAGAAGGATTTATCGTTCTTGGGAAGGAAGCGTTCTTTGATAACCTCCTCATTCAATTCGATCCCCAATCCCGGAGCATCAAGCGGAACGTTCGCAAATCCTTTGTTAATCATCGGTTGCTTGCCGGTTATTTTCACCATCGATTCCCACCAGGGAATATCGACGCCGTGATGTTCGAGCGCAAGAAAATTCTCGGTAGCTGCCGCACAATGCACATTAGCCATAAAACAAACAGGAGTTCCCGCTTGGTGCATAGCCATCGCTATACCTGCCTCTTGAGCATAATCGCCGATTCGTTTGGTTTCTAAAAGTCCGCCCGATGTAGCCAAATCCGGATGAATAATGTCGACGCACCGAGCATCGATCAAGTCCTTGAAACCTCCATGGAGACAATAAATATCCTCTCCCGTTGCAATAGGTGTTTCAATCGCATCTTTGACTGCTTTTAACTGATCGAAATAATGCCAGGGAACCATATCTTCGAGCCAAGCCATCCTGTATTTTTCCAAAGCGCGACCTAATCGGATGGAATTATTGACATCGAAATGACCGAAGTGATCGGCGCATAAAGGAATTTCATATCCGGTGATATTGCGCACCTTTTCTACGATTGCGGCCAAATCTTCACAGGCTTTTTCGGTTAATTGCACTTGAGTAAAAGGGTGTTCTCTCCAACCATAACCCATATATTCTTTCAGATCGTATTGACCTTTTGCGCCATCCCAGAATTTACTGTTGACAAGATTTTTGTCGCCGGCGGGAACCAAATGAATGCCCAAATCCATTTTTAGCCAAGTAAATCCTTGTACTTCCATTCGTTCCTTAATCGCCGCAGCAATTGCATCGGGGCCGCCTTTATCGGGCGTATCGGCGTAAAGACGAATTTTATCGCGATATCTCCCTCCTAAAAGTTGCCATGCCGGGACGTTATAGGCTTTTCCGCAAAGATCCCACAAAGCCATTTCTACAGCGCATACGCCTCCGCCTTGACGTCCGTGACTTCCGAATTGTCGGATGACTTTGAAGATCATTTCAACATTGCAGGGATTCAAACCGAGTATCCGGCTTTTGAGAAAAAGCGCGTATCGGGGATCTGCCCCGTCACGAACTTCCCCCAATCCGTATATATCTTGGTTGGTATATATTTTGATTATTCTTCCGGCACAACGTAGATCAGTTATTTTCAATTCCGATGGAGAAGAAGTTCTTTTTACTTGCTGAGTGACATTGGCAACCGTGTCTTCGATGGAGGCGCTCATCATGCCTCCGATGGCGATTCCGCCTAAAGCGGCTTTCTTGAAAAAGTTTCTGCGATTTTCCATACGCTCTGTTTTTTACCAATTACGTTTTTTGAAATATTCGTCCAATTCTTCTTTAGGCATGGGTAAACCGCCGGGACGTTTGTTCAACCAATCTTTGAAGTCGGCTTTGATTGCATCGGTCCATGCACTGTCGATTTCACCCGGTTTGTATTTACCTTCACGTAGCCGTAAATGACCGAATTCGTCGCGCAGTTCGGTCACTTCCGATGTAATAATTACGTCTTCAGCCAAATGAGCCGGAATAAAGATGACTCCGAATTTTTTTGCCACAACCAAATCGCCGGGTAAAACGGTTGCCCGCCCGATTCGTACAGGAGTATTGATCGACGTAAGCATCATATTCATAATATAAGAAGGATCAGAACCTAAAATCCAGCCGTTAAAACCTTTGATGGCGGCTAAACCTTCTTCATCTCTCACGCCCCCGTAAAAAATCACTCCGCGTTTCGACTTTGCATAAATGGAATTACCCAAATTATCGCCTATTAATGTGCCATCGATGATTTTCCCATAACTGTCCGCCACATAAATGTCACCTTCTACCAAAGCATCAATGGGCCAAGAATTAGTACCTCCTTGCTGTGCACGTTTTTCAAGTTTTCCCTGTTCCTTGATGTATTTTTCCATGTCGGGTCTCGAAGGCATATATTGAGCAGTTACCGCACGTCCCGACATGGCTTCTTCCGGATGAATTATGTGCCATTCACCTTGATATTGATTTTGATAACCTAAATTGCGAAGCGCTCCCCAAATAGCTTCCAAGGGAAGTTTTTTGGCTCTTTCCAAAAGATTATCGGATACTTTGGGTCTTCCATCGGGAAAACGTTCTCCTTTCCATTCGGGAGTAATGGCTTTAATATATTCGGACGTAGCGCCAACGCCTTGTGATTTAAGTACGAGCAGTGTACAAAAGGTAAACAAAAACAAAAAAATCGTCTTTTTCATGAAAATAAAAATGATATTTGATTTGAGGCGTAAAGGTAATATATTTTTATTATATGGCGAAATTGACCGGAAATTCGCCGCACTTTATCTATTTCGCTGAAAAATCACTACCTTTGCACGCTGTTTTTACAGGAAAAGCTATGACAATAATGAAACAAATAACGCCGGATTATATCTTTGAATCTTCTTGGGAAGTTTGTAACATGATTGGCGGAATCTATACGGTGCTGTCTACTCGTGCAAAGACGCTTCAAACGCTTTTTCCGGATCGGATTATTTTTATCGGTCCCGATTTATCGAATAACTCCGATTTTATTGAAATCAAAACCCCCTTAAAAGCCTGGAAAGAACATGCACGAGAAAAAGAAAATCTGAAAGTTAGAGTCGGACGATGGAATATTCCGGGTAAACCAATCGTTGTATTGGTTGAATTTCAATCGTATTATACATTAAAAAACGACTTCTATTTCGAGATGTGGGAGAAGTTCAGGGTCGATTCCATAGCCGCATACGGCGACTATGACGAATCGTGTATGTTTGCTTATGCAACGGGATTAGTCATTGAAAGCCTTCACAGATATTTGCAATTATCCGAGAAAAACGGTATCGCTCACCTCAATGAATGGATGCTTGGTGCAACTGCCCTATATCTTCGAAATCGAGTTCCGAATATCGCCACGGTTTTTACTACACACGCGACCTCTATCGGTCGCTCCATCTGTGGGAATGATAAACCTTTATATGATCAAATGAAGAATTACAACGGCGATCAAATGGCGCGTGAATTGAATATGGAAGCCAAACATTCCCTCGAAAAGCAAACTGCTTGGCATACCGATTGCTTTACTACCGTCAGCGAATTGACTGCTGTTGAATGTTGTCAATTACTGGGGAAATGTCCCGATATTGTAACTCCTAACGGATTTGAATTTAATTTTGTGCCTGCCGGAGAAAAAATGGAAGCCAAACGAAACATCGCACGTGAAACTTTGATACGGGTTGCCGGCCGATTGACCGGCGATTCGGTTCCCGACAACGCTTTTTTAGTAGCTATAAGCGGCCGATATGAATACAAAAATAAAGGAATCGATGTGTTTATTGAAGCGATGAATCGCATTCGTCCGGAAAATCCTTCCAAACCAATCGTCGCTTTTATTTTGGTTCCGGGATGGATAAACGGACCCCGTATCGATTTACAAAACCGGTTGCAAAAGAAAGAAATATATCGGTCACCCCTACCGAATCCTTATTACACGCATGATTTGAATTTCCCGGAAGAAGACAAAGTCTGCCGTTATTTACGTTACTTGGATTTTACCAATCAAACCCCCGCGCCCGTAAAATTAATATTCGTTCCGTCATATTTAAACGGGAATGACGGGATATTCAACTTATCCTATTACGATTTACTCATCGGATTGGATTTAACCGTATTTCCTTCCTATTACGAACCTTGGGGATATACTCCTTTGGAAAGCATCGCTTTCGGCATTCCAACCATTACCACTGACAAAGCCGGATTCGGACTGTGGGCAAAAGCAGAAATCGCGAAAGCACAAAATCGCGAAAAAAAGAAAAGAGAAGATTGGAAGCAAGGAGTTACAATCATTGAACGAACGGATTCGAACTATTTTGAAGCAGCAGAGGAAATAAAGAATAAAATATTAACCTATTCCGAATTATTGCAAGATGAAATCCGTTCCTGCCGCGAGGCCGCACAAACACTTTCTCGCTCTGCAGATTGGGCGCATTTTATCGAATATTATTTGAAAGCCTACACGATTGCATTTGAAAACAAACAAAAAAGGATAATATATGAAGATTAAGACAAGTTATACAAATGAACCGGTTTGGATTGAAAGCGTTGTTCATTCAAAAATACCCCAAGAATTAAAAAGCCTTGAAGAAATTGCTTACAATTTATGGTGGGTGTGGAATTATGAAGCAAGAGAATTATTTTCAGATATTGATAAAATATTATGGAACAAAACGGAGGGAAACCCGGTGCTTTTTTTACAACAGCTTTCTCAGAGTCGCTTACAAGCTATTACGCAAGACGAAACATTAATGAATACCATTCATGATGTATATCTAAAGTTTAAAGAATATATGCAAGAGCCGGTTCGTACCGACCTGCCTTCAATTGCCTACTTCAGCATGGAATATGGTTTAACCAATATTTTGAAAATCTATTCGGGTGGTTTGGGCGTATTGGCAGGCGATTATATCAAAGAAGCCGGCGATATGAACGTAGATTTGACTGCAATCGGTCTCCTGTATCGTCATGGATATTTCACGCAAACCCTGTCGATGGATGGGCAGCAAATTGCCAATTATGAGGATCAACGATTCGAACAACTGCCTCTTACGCAATTGTTGGATTCTTCCGAAAAACCGGTTGTATTAGAAATACCGTTTAATAATTTTTTGGTACACGCTTATGTTTGGCTGGTAAATGTAGGACGAATCAAGTTGTATCTTTTGGATACGGATATAGAATTAAACAGCGAATGGGATCGCGGCATAACGCATACATTATACGGAGGTGATAATGAAAATCGCCTCAAACAAGAATATTTGCTCGGAATCGGCGGAATGTTGCTACTGAACCGATTAGGAATTAAAAAACAAGTTTTTCATTGTAACGAAGGGCATGCAGCCTTCATCAACGTACAACGCTTGCTCGATTATATTCAAAACGATCGATTGGATTTCAATGAAGCTTTGGAAATCGTAAGAGCTTCCGCTTTATATACTTGCCACACACCGGTTCCTGCCGGACATGATTACTTCGAAGAACCCTTGCTTAATAAATACATGAGTCAATTTCCGAAACCATTGGGTATTTCTTGGCAGGATTTTATGGACATGGGACGAACAAATCCGGGTAGCGATGAAAAGTTTTCCATGAGTGTCTTTGCTTTAAATACCTGTCAGGAAGCGAATGGCGTCAGTTTCCTTCATGGCGAAGTTTCCAAACGAATGTTTGCTCCGATATGGAAAGGCTATTTTGCGCCCGAACTGCATGTGGGGTATGTAACCAATGGCGTGCACATGCCGACCTGGGCGGCTTCGGAATGGCAGCGTTTTTATGAACAACATTTTGGCGCTGATTTCTACCACGACCAGTCCAATGCTGAAATCTGGAAAAAAATCTATGCAGTGCATGATGAAGAAATCTGGGAAATCCGGATGACTTTGAAAAAACGCTTAATAAACCATATCCGCGAGTCGTTCAAAGATAGCTGGTTGAAAAATCAAGGCGACCCATCGAAAGTCATTTCCATCCTCGAAAAAATCAATCCAAATGCTTTACTGATCGGTTTTGGTCGTCGGTTTGCAACCTACAAGCGCGCACATCTGTTGTTTACAGACTTGGATCGTTTGGCAAGAATAGTGAATAACCCGCAATATCCGGTTCAATTCATTTATACCGGTAAAGCGCATCCGGCCGACGGCGGCGGACAAGGTTTGATTAAACATATTGTTGAAATATCTCGGCAACCGGAGTTTTTGGGGAAAATCGTATTTCTCGAAAACTACGATATGCGCTTGGCGAAACGATTGATTTCCGGAGTGGATATTTGGTTGAATACTCCGACGCGTCCTTTGGAAGCCTCCGGCACTTCCGGCGAAAAAGCGGAAATGAACGGGGTGTTAAACTTTTCCGTAATGGACGGATGGTGGTATGAAGGGTATCGGGAAGGCGCCGGCTGGGCGTTAACTTCTAAACGGACGTATGATAATCAGCAATTTCAGGATCAATTGGATGCAACTACGATCTATTCCATGCTTGAAAATGAAATTATCCCTTTGTATTATGCAAAAAACAGCAAAGGCTATTCCCCCGAATGGATTCAATACATTAAGAATTCCATTGCTCAAATTGCGCCTTATTATACGACCAAACGGATGTTTGACGATTATATCGATCGATTTTACAATAAATTAGCAAAGCGTTCCAAAGAATTAAGCAAAGATTCTTATGCCAAAGCAAAAGAAATAGCGGCTTGGAAAGAAAATATGGCTTCCCATTGGGATTCGATTGAAGTGATCGATTTCGATTTTGACGAAAAATTGGTCAATCGCAAAATTGAAGTCGGCGACATCATGAAAGCTTCTTTAGTCTTAGATAAGCATGAGATTACAGGCGACATAGGGGCTGAAGTGGTACGCTATCATGTGGATCCGGTGACCAACACAGATGTTGTTAAGGTATATGCCATGAATAAAATCCGAACCGAAGGCGCCAAAGTCTATTTTGAAATCGAGTTAAAAGCCTCCGAAGCCGGAACATTCAAATTCGGACTACGCGTTTATCCCGACAATAAAGACCTTCCGCATCGGATGGATTTCGCTTATGTGAAATGGTTGAGTAATGGATGAGCTTTTTTTGAGACAGCCGCTTGATCATTTCCTCATCGTTTTACTACCTTTTTCGTAACAACGCCTTTCTCGGTTGTTATTTTCACAAAATACAATCCTGCCGGCAAATACGAAATATCCAATGAAGTTTGTTTTGTACAGAATACATTAAACCCCGATGTATCATAAATCCGAATACTCTTAATTCCTAATTCATAATTCATAATTTTTAATTCACCCCTCGTTGGGTTGGGATAAATGGATATAGCGTTTGATTCTTGCGCCGCAGGTGGTGTCATACCGGTAGTGTTGTCGGAAACTTTGATATAGGATGCGATGATTTTATTACAACCTTCCCTAATCTCAAAAAAGCTCTGCATCTGATTGTAATACAATTTTACATTATAATTATCATTGATCGATTGCCAGCTTTCCCAAAGCCATAAATAAAGTTCTACGGAAGTGCCATTCCCGTTCTCATCATAAGTGAACAGGTATTTGAATACATTTACTAATGAATCTCCATATATCCACCGCTGATGTAATTCTGACAGCATATTATTATTAGAATCGTAAGTACGAGTAACTGATGAGGCATTTACCCATGAATTATTCCACCAACCTTGGAATAATTCATTTAGCAAATTATTGTTGGAATCATAGGTATAAATGTATTGATTATCAATTATCCATGAATTATTCCACCAAACTTTGATTAATTCATTTTGCAAATTATTGTTTGCATCGTAGGTATAGGTATATTGGCAATCACTTACCCAAGTATCATTACCTATCCAAATAATATTCTCCGAGTTTCGTTGTGTTCGGGTTACCAAATTATTGTTTGAATCGTAGGTATAGGTTTCTGACAAAAAAAATTCGCCATTACGCTCGTACAAATATGTTAGCATATTATTATTTGAATCGTAGGTGTAGGTGAATTGATAATCATTTGTCCAAGAATCAGCTTCCCATTTTTGGCCTGTTACGGTCAGCAAATTATTATTTGTATCGTAAGTATGAGTGACTTGATAGCTATTTACCCATGAATTATTTCCCCAATTTTGATTTAATCTTGTTAATAAATTATTATTTGAATCATAGGTATAAGTAACTTGATTGTTATTTACCCATGAAATAATCTCTATATTATCTCGTAATCCTGTATCTTGTTGTAATTCGGTTAATAAATTATTATTTGAATCGTAGGTATAAGAACGTATAGAAGAGCTGTATTTCCATGGATCATTTCCGATAAAATAATAAATACCATCATCGCGCTTCTCCTGCAACAATCCTTGCGAGTTGTATTTATAAATGATTTTATGATTCATTTTATTTTCCTTTCC
>Ga0209629_10004366_pt1 | contig 10439 bp, 8 predicted proteins | sample TergutCu122P5_FD_187286 | JGI IMG/M metagenome (GOLD analysis project Ga0209629, IMG submission 187286) | Cubitermes ugandensis P5 segment gut microbial communities from Kakamega Forest, Kenya - Cu122 P5 (SPAdes) (version 2) | ecosystem: Host-associated > Arthropoda: Insects > Digestive system >... | reverse complement strand
GGGCAGGGCGAACAAGCCCTTCCCCAGCGTCGTGCTGAGGGGCTGAACCGGTGTGACCGCGATCACCAGGCCGGGCAGCGCATCTGGGGGCACTTCGAACACCAAGTCGGTGGTGACACTGAACCCGGGCGGAGCGTTGATGCCCAACAGGTTGTCCCAGGTCGGGTACTCGACGTCACCCACGACGGCGCTGACGCTGATGTTCGACGATTTGTACCCGGAAACACTCACCCGGACGGCGACGAACACGCCCTCGCTCGGCAGCGGTTGCTCGAAGTTTGTGAACCCGGCATAACCCACAAGCGCCGACCCGACCCGCAGATCGTCCACCACCACTTTGACACCCATGATCGTCTGCGCTTGGCCGTCTCTGAGCCGGTAGACACGATCGGCGCTGCCAACCTGCGGCAGGCTGATCAGCGTCGCCAGAGCTATGCACAGGACGCCGACGATCGCCGCGTTCCAGCCGGGCTGTCTGGGACGGTTGAACGCCAGGCTGTCGTCGTCTCGCCGCAAGCGGACGTATGCCACCGCCAGAAGTACCGCCGTGACGAGCGGCTTGACAACTTGATCGACCAGTCGTCCGGGGGGCAGCAGCAGCATGACGTACTGCGTCGGCAGCGGCCCGATCGCCTTGTCGACCAGCATGCTCAGCCAAGCCGCGGCACGGTCGACCAGGGTGAACGTCAGGACGAAGGCGCCGAGGAACGGCACGCCGGCCTTTAGGATGACGGTCACCAGGTGCAACAGGGGAATCACCTTCGAGGCTCGCTTCACCACTTGGCGTCCGGCCACGTCCGCGACACCGCCCTCACTTATGCGCAGACCCCGCGTGCCGCGCAGCCGCGCCCATACCGTGTCGACATCGAGGAACTGCATGCCACCCACCAGCGCGATGACACCGAGCCAGATGATCGGCTGCGACAGCGCGTACCAGAACACCGGCCAGATCGAGCCGCGCAGCCACGCCCAGGCGGCTTCGGCCACCGTCGGCAAATCGATGTGCACCAGGCTGCCGAGCCAGGCCAAGACGCCGGCCCACCACCCCACGAACGCGCGGCCCTGCAGCCACATCGACGCTGCTTGTTGCAGCCGGAAGGCAGAGAACAAGACGAGAAAGGTGGAGCAACCGGCGACGAAGGCGCTGAGCAACCCGAGCGGCATCGAGTCGCGCCGGTCCGACACCCGGTTGATCAGGCGTGCCGCCAGCCACAACGACCCGAACGCGACGACGACGATGACCAGCGTCACAGGCGATTCCAACGGGTTGACGTTGGCGAATAGCGCGCCGCCCGAGAACGTGCCGACGAGGGACTCCGCCGCGTAGAACCCGTCGCGTGCGAAGTCTTTGAAGAAGCCGAACACCGAGTACGCCGCCACGAACGGCACCAGCAGGCGCGCGACCAGTTCGCGGAACGACAGATAGGCCAGTTGCGGGACGCCGAGTGCGGTCTCAGCCGCCCGGATGCACCGCCGGTACGCCGTCAACGTGACCAGCATCTGAACCAGCGTCCCGGCCGCCATCAAGGGGATCACCGCCCACGACCAGCGCGGGGCCACGAACCCCGTCACCAGCAGGGTGAGGTAGTAGCTCACCCACCCCAGCAGGAACAGCAGCAGTAGCGTCCGCCACTCAGCCTTCAGCACGCGTCCGACCGTCGTCCAGAGAGTGCCGCCCTCGCGAATCGTTTGTCGTAGCTGTGCAACCATCCGGCTCATCCCTCCACGATCTCAATCGGGACGGTGACGACCCAGAAGTGATAGCCAGCCCCTGACCTGTCGATGACCCAGCTCTTGTCGTTCGAGATGCCGAGCACGTAAGTGCTTTGATATTGCACGGGCGTCAGCCTCACGAGGAGGCCGTCGTCGGGCCTCATGTTCTGGGCGTAGACGGCGTCCGGGGCATATTCATCGCCGGAAACCAGAGTGCCTTCGACAAACAGATCGAACCGCACCGGCACTGCCCGGCCCCCGGGCGGCAGCATTTCTCGCGGCAGGGTGAGCGTGGGGTCACTGTCGGCCACCACGCGCATCGATGGGTTGCCCACAGTGACGTCGTATGACACCAACGTGCCACTGGGGTCGTAGTACGAGAAGGCGGTGGCCTCGTTCAGGTCGGACATCCGAAGGGGCCTGTCCGTGGTGTTGCGCACCGTGGCGAACACGCTGATGGCCCACGTGCCATCGTAAAGCTTCGCCGTCGCCCGTAGGATCGTGACGTCCGCGACGTTCAGCGCGTATGTCGCGCCGACCGCGCCTTCAAGACGGGTGTCACTGCGCTGGCGGAAACCCCCGAACGCCGCCACCACACCGATGACCAGCACAGCCGCCATTGCCACGATCACAATCGAGCGCCACGACGCCGGCGACGGACGATCCACCGCCCCGGCGGTCGGGTCCGACTGGTCCACGCTCACCATCAGCAGTATAGACGGGCCGCGCCGTCAATCAGCCAGCGCCGACTCGTAGTCCTGCCCGCCGTAGAACACCCCGACGATCGTCACCACTTGGGCGTCGTCGTCGACACCAAAGATCACTGCAACCCGTTTGCGATAACCTATGACCCTCAGGCAACGGCCAAGATCGTCCCGACGTGCCCCTCGATGGGGGAAGGTGGCAAGTCCTCGGCAATAATCGACAATCCCACGGACATAGCGTTCAGCGGTGTCAGTATCGGCGGATGCGGAAATGTACTCCTCGATCGCTGCTAGCTGTTGCCTCGCCGTCGAGGAGAACTCAACGGCGTATCGCATGACGACTGTCCCTGGCCAGCTTAAGATGCTCTAGCACCTCTTCGACTGTGAACGTCTCTTCTTGCCCGGCCTTAACGCGATCGTAGGTGGGTACGACTACTTCACGCAGCCACTTCTCGAAGGCCTGATCGCGGGCCATGAGGGTGCGCAAGCCGTCCCGCAAGACCTCGCTCTCGCTGGCGTATGCGCCGGAGCTAACCTTGGTCTTCACGAACTCGGCCATCTCGTTCGGCAGGGTGATGCTTAGTTGTTGGGTGGTGCGCATGGCTGCTCCTGAACTTCGAGTAGGATTTAATCCTATCAGCAGATCAAGCGGCAGGGGCGTCGAAGCGGAAATACTCATGCCTTCATTATTCGAAGATCGGCCCTCAAAGTGACGGCCTGGGGATAAGTCAGGCAATCTATGTCATGCCTGTGGACAGCCTCACTACCAAGATCCATCCCCTGATCACCACTCCGCGAACGTGCCGTCCGGGTGACGCCACAGCGGGGTGATCCAGTCGACGGCTTTGGCGTCGGCCTTCCGGACGGCTGACTCGTCGACGTCGATGCCAAGGCCGGGGGCGTCCCAGCGGTTGACGTAGCCGTGGTCGAACTGCAGCCACGAGCGATCGGCGACATAATCGACCAATTCGGCCGTCGTGTTGTAGTGGATGCCGCCCGACTGCTCCTGGATCACGTGGTTCGGCGTCGCGAAGCCGACCTGCAGGCAGGCGGCCAGGGCTATCGGGCCGATCGGGCAGTGCGGGGCCAGCGCCGCGCCGAACGTATCGGCCAGCGCCGCGATGCGCACGACCTCCGAGATGCCGCAGGCATGGCTGACGTCGGGCTGCAGTATGCCGACGCCGCGCTGAAGGACGTCCAGAAACTCCTCCTTGCTGTACAGGCGCTCGCCGGTGGCGATGGGTATCGACGTCTTCAGTTCCGACAGACGGAACTGGTGCTGCGGCTCGGTGGGCTCCTCGATGAACATGGGGTAAAGGTCCTCCAGCGCGTGCGCCAACCGCTTGGCGCCGGCGAGCGTGACGCGGCCGTGGAAGTCGACGCCGACGTCGCGGCTGGGGCCGATGGCCTCGCGGACGGCCTGCACGCGGGCGACGACGCCCTGCACCTCGTCCAGCGTGGGAAGCGGCGACATCTGGGCCGACGCATTCATCTTGACGGCCGTGAACCCGGCCTCGACCATCGCCGTCGCCGCCTCGCCGACGTGGCTGGGCGCGTCACCGCCGATCCAGCAGTAGACGCGGATGCGGTCGCGCACCGCCCCGCCCAGCAGTTGGTAGACGGGGACGCCCAGGCGCTTGCCAGCCAGGTCCCATAGCGCCTGGTCGACGCCCGACACCGCCGACGACATCACCGCGCCGCCCCGGTAGAACCCCGCCTTGACCAGCACCGTCCAGTGGTCGGCGATGCGTCGTTCGTCCTTGCCAACGAGGTAATCGCCGAACTGGGTGACGAGCGCCCGCACCGGGGCGACGTTGCCCTCCAGCGACGCCTCGCCCCAGCCGACCAGCCCGTCGTCCGTCTCGATGCGGACGAACAACCACCGCGGCGCGACGGAAAACGTTTCCACCGACTTGATCATGACGGCTCCTTTGCTCGATGTGTTGTCGTCCTCGACATTACTAGACGGTCTGATTGCACTTCGGCATGGTCAGGAACCGCCTGCCACGCTGGTTGAGCCTGTCGAAACCAGCCTCGGTTCGCTACGCCGATGAAATTCTGGTGCCACCTGAGCAACATAGGGGTTCGACGCACCGGTTCTGTCATGTCTCACCACTTCGTAGACAGTTCTGTCTCAGCGGTTCGTGGACAGTTCAGGTGTTTGGGTGGCGTGTTTTGGCTAGGTTGACTCTTGCGGCTGGGTCGGTGTCGGCGGGGCGTGTGACGACGCCGAGGATGTTGCCGTCGGGGTCATGGACTGTGATGTCGTGTTCGGTGACATCGAGGGTGAGCTGTTTACCGGCGAGGGATTGTCCGACGCGGATGCGGCAGCGGCAGATCCAGATTTCGCCGTCCGGGTTGACGAGGCGTTGAACGGTGATGGTGCCGCCTGGCGGCACGTCGACGGCGATGGGTCGGCCGGAACGGTGGGGGTTGATGCTGTAGTGGGCGGCGGCGCCTGGTTCCGGTCTGGGGACGGCGCCGAGGATGACACCGTCAGGGTCGATGACGGTGATGGTGTGGTCATCGAAGATGATGTGCATGGTCACGCCGTCTAGGCGGGTTCCGACTTGGATATATGTCCGGGCGATGGTGATCCGCCCGTAGATGACGAGACGATCAGCCTGCCAAGTGGTGGCGTCTAGGGGTTCCGCGCGGTGTGGGCTGGGCTTGTGGGGTATCGTCACGGTTCGGACGGGCGTGTCGGCGGTGATCGGGGCGGGTGCAGGCAGGGCTTTCGGGATGGCCTCGTAGGCCCGGGTGGGTGTCATGTCCGGGATTTGGCCGGGTTTGGTGGACAAGCCCTGGTGGGGGCGGGCGTTGTTGTAGTAGTCGACGAACTGCTCAACCAGCAGGCGGAGCCGTTTCACTGTCCAGATGGGCCGGTTCGCGTCTAAGAACTTCTGCAATGTGTGATGCAGACGCTCGTTCTTGCCTTGCGTGGTCGGTTTGGATGGTTTTCCGCTGATCGGGACGGTGCCGAGTCTTTTCAGATACTTCTCCAGCCCGGATTCTCCGCCCCGGCGTGACAAGTTGAACGCTGTCCCGTTATCGGTCAAGAACTTAGCTGGTGCCCCGTAGCGGGCGACCGCCATTTTCACAACATCGAGGGCCGCCTGGCTGTTCTCCGAGGTTGCGACCAGCGAGGCCAGAATCTTGCGGGAATGATCATCCTCGACTTGCAGAATGCAACGCTTCACACCGTTGTCGAGCCGGTAGTCCATTCCGTCGAGCTGCCAGCAGCCATTCGGGGCGTCGTAGACGAACCGGCGCCATGACGAGCGGGGCCGCTTGTCCGGTGCGGGTGTCACAACCCCACGGCGGGCGAACACCCTCGCCAGTGTCGCCCGTGACGGTGTGTCCAAACCTTCGGCTAGCATCTGGGCCGCCACCGACAGCGGCCCGGCGTCCAATCCGGCCCGGTCCAGTCTGGCCCGGATCTCCAGCGCCTTATCCTCCGTCTGTTTGACGGTCCGCCCCGACGGCCGCCCCGGCGCCGTCGAACGAGGCAGGACAGCCGCCTCCGGGCCCTCCACTACCGCCCGTTGCCTGATCCGGTAGAACTCGGCCCTTGAGATACCGTGCTCCAGGCAAAACCTAGTCACCTCCCCACGCGCCGGCTTGTCAGGGAACTGGATGATCGATTGCCGCGTACGCGGCGGGACACGAGAAGACATGCCACGACTCTGACACCACACCCATGACCTGCTGCCGCGCGGGCTTCGCCCGCTTGCCCTCGATGAACCCTGCCGAACCAACCAGCCAGTCACCGCAAATATCTACGAAGTGGTGAGACATAACTGTCTACGAACCCCTGAGACAGAACTGTCTACGAAGTCCCGAGACTTCACATTCGACGCACCGGTTCCATCGCTGTTGCCACAGTTAGCGCGGATTTTCGGCGTGCTCGACGTCGTCAACTGTGGCAAGACCGTTGAGCGGGCGTCCAGCATTGTTCGACATTGCTCTGTTGCCACTGGGACGGACCTTCTAGCTGTGGCGACGGACCTTCTGGCTGTGGATTGTGCGACGGGGATGGACCGGAAGGTCCGTCCCCGTGGCTCGCACCCTGATAGCGTTGACACATGGCATTGATCGCCGGGTTGGACGTCGGCACGACGGGGTGCAAGATCACGGTCTACGACCCCGGCGGCGAGTACCTGGGCCGGGTGTACGCCGACTACCCGGTGTCGCGCACAGCGTCCGCCCACGAGGTGGACGCCGATGCGATCTGGGACGCCGTCCAGCATGTTTTACGCGAGGCCGCCGGCCGGTGGCCCGGCATCGGGGCGATCGGCGTGACGTCCTTCGGCGAGAGCTTCGTGCTACTGGACGACGCCGACCGTCCGCTGGCGCCCGTCGTCCTGTACACCGACCCGCGCGGCGACGCCGAGTGCGCGGCGCTGTGCGACGCCGTCGGCTTCGACGAGGTTGCCCGCATCACCGGGCTGAAACCACACCCGATGTACGGCGCCCCGAAGCTGATGTGGATACGGGCCCACCGTCCGGACGTCTACAGCCGCGTCGCCCGCATCTGCTGGATCGCCGACTACGTCGTCTACAAGCTCACGGGGGTGCGCCAGATCGACTTCTCGCTGGCCACGCGGACGATGCTGTTCGACCTGCACGGCCTGGCCTGGAGCAAGCCCCTGATGGACGCCGCCGGCGTCGACGCCGGGCTGCTGCCGCAGCCGGTGCCGCTGGGCAAGTGTGCCGGCGTTGCGACATCGGAGGCCGTCCACGACCTCAGGCTGGACGAAGGTGTCCAGGTGGTCAGCGCCGGGCAGGACCAAGTGGCGGCGGCCGTCGGCAGCGGCGTCTTCGACGAGGGCGACGCCGTGGACGGGGCGGGCACGGTGGAGTGCATCACGCCGGTGTTCTCGTCCATCCCGGCGGGCCGCACGATGACGGACGGCGGCTACGCCATCGTGCCGTACGTCGAGGGCAAGTACGTGTGCTTCGCGTTCTCGTTCGCGGGCGGGGCAGCTGTCGACTGGTTCGTCGAGACGCTGCCGGACGATGCCCGCGCGGCGGCGTTCAAGGAGTTGGGCTCCGATGTCGTCCTGGACCAGCCGACCGGTCTGCTGGTGCTGCCCCATTTCGCCGGGGCGGCCACCCCGTACATGGACTACGGCTCGAAGGCCGCGATGGTTGGGCTGACGCTGGCAACCACCAGGCGCGATGTGTTCGCCGGCATCATGGAGGGCGTCTGCTACGAGATGCGCCTGAACATGGACCGGTTGCGCGAGGCGGGTCTCGTCGTCGGCAAGCTGCGTGCCACCGGTGGCGGGGCCAACAGCCGTTTGTGGATGCAGATGAAGGCCGACGTCCTGGGCGTCCCCGTTACGGCCATGCGCTCCCCCGAGGCCGGCGGACTAGGTGCGGCGATGCAAGCCGGTGTGGCCGTCGGCGTCCTGCCAGACCTGCAGGCGGGCGTGGCCGTCGGCGTCCTGCCAGACCTGCGGGCGGCGGCGCAGACGTTGGTCGTCGAACGCGAGACGTTCAATCCGCGCCCCGAACTGAAGACGCGGTACGACGAGTTGTACGACCGCTACACGAAGCTGTATCCGGCGGTCAGGCCGCTGGTGTGAGCTTCTTCGGTTAGACTGCTGAGTCAGCTCATGCAAGAATGGCTGAGTGGGCATCCTCATACTTGGTTCGGCAAACGAAGATCGCATTTTCTCAATGCCAGAAGCGCCATCTCCTGATGAGACTCAAACTGCATTGCGATACAGCCGTGCGCCAGGCGGGCTGGGGGTTAACCAGGCTGTTGCGGCTGCTCGCCAGGATGTAACGGTCATCTACGTCGGGTGTGTGGGTGAGGACGAGGCGGGTGCTGCTATTTTGGATCGACTCACGACTGAAGGTGTTGACGTCACGTGTGTAGAGGTGCTGGAGAGCGAACCTACTGGCATCGCCTTCATTAATTCGTATCCGGGCGGCGCTCACTCCATCGTAGTTGCCAAGAACGCCAACGCACTTCTATCACCTCATTCTATCGACCGGGGTGCCGCTCGGATGACCGACCAGAGCACGGTACTTCTCACGCACGGCGAAACACCTGATAACCTGCTTCGACACGCATCCACAGTTGCCAGCCGAAAGGGTTTCCGTGTTGTTATTAGCCTTGATGCTCGAACTAGGCTACCGCAACAGGTGGCCGCAGTTTGCGATCCGCTCATCGTCAACCGTACTGAGGCAGCCTGGTTGACTGGGACTGAGATCCGTTCCGTGGCAGACGCACTGAACTGCTCACAGAGACTCCTTGAGGAAACACGTAGCGTCGTGATCACACTTGGCGGAGAAGGGGTTGTATTTAGCTGTTTGGACCACACTGAATATCTCCCCGCATCCAATTTCGGAAAAGTTGTAGACGTCTCCGGCGCTGGCGATGCTTTCGCTGCCTCGCTCTGTGTTTCATTACAAAGCGGAAATACGCTTTTCGATGCCGTTCATTATGCTAACGACGCTGCTGCGCTGATGGTGTGCCGACCTGGTGTCCTTGATGCGTTTCCGACTACAGCGGAGCTACGCACTGCGAAGAGGCAGAGGCCGTCGACCTAACACCCGCAACTGTTCCTAATAACGAGGTTGCCGTCGAGTCTTACTCCTTCTGTACCACCATGGTCTAGGAATGAGACGAGTGCCTCTGCCATAGCTTCAACAGGCTGCCTGAATGATGTCAGCGCGGGATGAGTGAATGCCCCTGCACGCGTTCCGTCGAATGAGGTGATTGCGATATCGTCAGGGACTCTCAGCCCCAACTGATCGCATGCGTGGAGCACGCCCATAGCTTGTATGTCTGACGAGACGAAGAGTGCGGTGGGTCGTGGAAGCCGAGATGCTGCTCTGCGTTCTCCAGCACTAAGCAAGCTCATGGCTGCTCGAGAGCCACCAACAGCCGAGAAATCGCCATGGGCAATCAGGCTCGCAGATTCCTCGCCGGTAGATGCTCGCCATCCATCTACCCTCGACCGGGTCACGCCAATGCCCGGAGGACCGGCTACACATCCTATATATCGGTGCCCATGGCTGCTCAGGTGTTCAACCGCTCGAAAGGCGCCGTCGAATCCACTGGTCTGAACACTGAAAGTTCCTTCATTCCCCTCACTTGCACGGTCAACAAGAGCCACAGGAACATTATCCAGATTGCAAAGATAGTCTTCCAACGGTGTGTCACCAACCGCAATGATGGCATCAACACGCCTCTCAATGAGGAGCTCCGCGTAACGCCGCGAGCGCTCGAACGAACGACTAAGCGTGCCGATTAGGACGAGCGTCTCTCGCTCTCTAAAGGCAAATTCGATTGCGTGAGCCAACTCCGCGAAGTAGGGGTTGCTCTGATCTGGAAGGATAAGCCCCACGCTACCGCTTATCCCGCCCTTTAGTGCTCTAGCCATCACATTGGGGCGGTAACCCAACTGCTCGATGGCAGTCTCGACAGCTTGCCGTGTGTGAGTCGCCACAGGACGTGGGCCATTGTTGACGACATAGCTGACAACTGCCGTCGACACACCAGCAAGTCGAGCAACATCTGCACGGGTCACGCTCATCGGAGAGACTCCGTTTTCAGAACAACATGCTTTTGTTTAACTGACCAACTGCATAAATCATCGATTGTTGGATATGACGGTTTCATTCCACCGCATGCGATCGAAAACAACTCCGCTTGAACCGCGAAAGAAACAGCGTCTCCCAAATTTTGCTCATCAACCAACTTCTTTGCCAAAGCCCCAACGAATATGTCGCCAACACCTATTGGTTTTGCCATACGCTCGCCGAATATACGCTTACATTGACCACGCTCTTCCCCCTCCACCCACACCGCTCCATCACCGTCCAGGGATAGTACAACTGAGGTCGGCAGTGCCTTAGCGATGGTATCAATTACAGCCTTGGTATCGCCAGAACTTTCGTGAGAGCTCAAGAGACTCGAAGCATCTGAATAAGTCAAGACAACTAGATCCACCAGTTTCAGTATGCCGGTAGGTATGTCTAGATATGGCGAGAGGCTAAGAATAG
>Ga0209629_10004365_pt1 | contig 10439 bp, 8 predicted proteins | sample TergutCu122P5_FD_187286 | JGI IMG/M metagenome (GOLD analysis project Ga0209629, IMG submission 187286) | Cubitermes ugandensis P5 segment gut microbial communities from Kakamega Forest, Kenya - Cu122 P5 (SPAdes) (version 2) | ecosystem: Host-associated > Arthropoda: Insects > Digestive system >... | reverse complement strand
AAAACGCGCTGGCCGCCATGCCCGAGCACGTGCGCAAAAGCCTGGAACGCAGCATGCGGCAGATGCTGGAAAACGGCCTATCCCCCATAAGCAGCCAGCTCATGCGCGGCATGGGCATGGACCCCGACCGGATGGTCCAAAACATGCGCGAAAACATCCAACAAGCCAAGCAAGCCCAGCACACGCCAGTAACGGTGCACTACTTCCACTGCGACCACCTGGGCACGCCCATCGCCCTGACCGACCAGGAAGGCAACATCGTTTGGGCCGCCAGGCATGATCCTTGGGGCAACATCGAGGAAGAATACAACCCGCATGGGATGGAACAGAATATTCGGATGCCGGGGCAGTATTGCGATAGGGAGACGGGGCTTTATTACAACCTGCATCGGTATTATGATCCCAGGATTGGGGGATATATTAATCAGGATCCGATTGGGTTGTATGGAGGCGTCAACCTGTACGGCTATGTGAGCGGAAATCCGGTGAATCGAGTTGATCCGTTGGGGTTGTTAGATCGTTTGGTTTTCGATGGAACGACACTAACCGGGTACGACGATTTTGGTGCTGAGTTTAATGTTCCTGCTGTTTCTGGGCCATGGGGCAGAGGGCGATTGCCTGAGGGTGTTTATAACGGCCGCAACTTGCGCAGACGCAAGACCAAAGGGATGACGTGCTCAGATGGTTCAGGGTGGAGTCTTGATCTCAATGAAACATTTCCGACAGACAGAACAGAACTTCGGATTCATCCTGATGGAGGTGTTCCTGGCACTGCAGGGTGCATTGGACCCTCCTGCAAGTACCAGCAGCAGGTTTATGATTCATTAAAGAATTATTTCAATAGTGGCCGCAACGGAATTCCAGTTATTGTGAATTATCCAAAATAATGAATATCCCAAGAATTGCTTTTTTAATATTAACCATAATACTTTTGAACCCAGCATGGGCAACCACCTGCGGTTCTAAAGGCGCGACTGAAGTTATAAACATTTTAGCTCATGGCATCGATCTGAATGAAAGATTCAAGCAGTCAGTAAACTCCGGTGATAAAACGCACTATAGTATGCTTCGAGATGAAGTTGAGCAGCATGGCGAAGAAATAGCTATACCCTGCCTTTTCAGAGTTCAAGCGCTTCTGCAGAAGCGGGATGACCATGCTTTAATGCGTAAACTCATGGAGTTTACAATTTCAAACGAAAACTCCGCAGATGAGAGAATATCAGAGGCAATAACGGATATCTTTATAATGTATCCAAAAGCATTTAAAAGAGAGTGGAAGAGCTTTACCTTGGAGCAGAAAAAAATCCTATTAAGCAGTCTCAAGGATGGTTTGCTTTCCATGGAAAGGCCGTTGTCCGTTGCTCAACGCCGAAATGTAGAAAGAAATTTACGTCTTTTGCGTGAATCGGTAACAAGGTAATCTAACCGCTGAATCGAAGCAAGTTGGCCCCCCAGCCACCTCGCAATAGCAACTATTAACCGTCCGGTTTATTTTTTTCCTGATGCTGGATGAACCCGATGGGCCGTTTGGGTGGATCAGGCGGGATCATGAGCTGGTGGACGGCATCCAGCAGTTGTTTGAGGCGATGGTGCGTACTGGAGCTAAACGTGTCATGGCTCAATTCCAGGCGCTCGGTGCGCTCTTCCAGCTGCGTCAGGCGTTTGGCCAAATCGGCGTGCAGGGCACTGGCTTGGCGCAGTTGCACGAACGCGCGCACCACGTAAATGCCCATTTCGACCGCTTGCGCGCTGGCCAGCACATTGGCCGCCTGAATGGCCCCGTGCTCGGTAAAAGCCAGCGGCAGCGCCTTGGAGAACTTGAGCTTTTGCAGGTGATCGCAATTTGCGACCACCTCGGCCTTCTCGCTGGCGTCAAGCTGGAACACGAAATCCTGCGGAAAGCGAGCCGCGTTGCGCTTGACCTGCTCATTGAGGCGCCGCGTGGGCACGCCGAACAATTGGGCCAGATCGGCATCAATCATCACCCGTTGGCCGCGCAGCGTGAGGATGCGCGCTTGCACGCGCAGGCCGGCAAGAGCCGCATCCGGGTTATCCGCCGCGCTCATGTGTTGGCCTGCGAGGCAAAGCGGCGCGCCGCGTGTTTGAGCAGCAATCCTTCGAGCACTGCGCGGGCCACGCCTTTCTCTTCGGCGCTAAGCTGGTGCATGGCCTCGAACTGCAAGCGCAGATCGTCATCGGGCCCACGCTCGGCATCTTCGAACAGCAGCCAGTCGACAGTCACCCCGAAGCAGCGCGCGATCTTCTTGAGCGCCTCGGCGCCCGGTTGCGAGCTGCCGGCCTCATAGCGCTTGATCTGCTGCACGTGAATACCCGTGGCATCGGCAAACGCCTGCTGCGTCAAATTGCGCTCGCGGCGCAAGCCAATCAATCGATGAGCAAAACTCATGGTGTGCAAGTTCCAGTTCCACAAAGGAGCTTGCATGGTACGAACAGGGTTCATCGGCACTTCCAAATTAGACACATTTATGATACCATAAAAATACATCTAACGTGACTTGACAGTATCTGAAAGGAACCCCGATGGCCCGCATGCCCGACGAGCAGATTCAGCGGCTAAAAGATGAGGTGAGCGTGCAACGCCTGGTAGAGGCGGCGGGCGTGGCCTTGAGACGCATGGGCAAGGATTGGGCGGGGCGCTGCCCGTTCCACGAGGACGACACCGCCAGCTTGGTGGTCACCCCGGCCAAGAACCTGTGGCACTGCTTTGGCTGCCAATGCGGGGGTGGCCCGATTGACTGGGTGATGAAGCTCAAGGGCATTTCGTTTCGGCACGCGCTGGAGTTGCTCAAGGAAGATGCGGGCCTGTCTTGTTTGACCGCCGAGGGGGCGGCGAGCATGACCACGGGAGCGCCCAAACGTTCAGGCGTGCGCGCCTTGAGCGCGCCGGTGGCGCTTGATGCCGACGACCACGCCATGCTGCGCCAGGTCGTTGACTACTACCACCAGAGTCTGAAAGACGCGCCTGAAGCCTTGGCGTATCTGGCCTCGCGCGGATTGGAACATCCCGAACTCATCGAGCACTTCAAGCTGGGCTTTGCCAATCGCACGCTGGGCCTGCGCCTGCCTGGCAAGCAGTGGAGCGCCGGCGCGCAACTGCGCCAGCGGCTCAACCGGCTGGGCATCTACCGGGCATCGGGCCATGAACACTTCAACGGCTCGCTGATCGTGCCGGTGCTCGACATGGAGGGCAACGTGCATGAAATCTATGGGCGCAAGATTGGCAAGCACCTGAGCGCGGGCACCCCTTTGCACCTGTACCTGCCCGCGCACGAGCAGCGCGGGCGGGGCGTATTCAACGAAGCGGCGCTGATCGCCAGTGGCGAAATCATCGTGTGCGAAGCCATCATGGACGCACTGACCTTCTGGTGCGCCGGCTACCGCAACGTCACCACGGCGTATGGCGTGGAAGGCTTTACCGATGAAATGCTGCAAGCCATCAAGCGCCACGGTACCGAGCGCGTGCTGATTGCCTACGACCGCGACGATGCTGGAGAACGCGCCGCCGTCAAGCTTGCCGAGCGGCTGATGGGCGAAGGCATCGAATGTTTCCGTATCCAGTTTCCCAAGGGAATGGACGCCAACGAATACGCCTTGAAGGTGCGGCCCGCATCCAAGAGTCTGGGCCTTGTGATTCGCAAGGCGCTATGGATGGGCAAGGGTAAAACCACTGTCAAGGTCGGTACCGTTCAGGCCGAGCCTGTGCCCGTTGTAGCGCCGGCGCCAGCGCTCAAGTCGCAGCCGGTTGCTTCTTTAGCCGCCGAGCCGTCCGCGCCGAAAGCACCCGAACCTTTGCCGGCCAGTCCCATGCCGGAAGCGGCGCTGCAGCCGCTGATTGAAGTGCTCGAAGGCGAGCGCGGCCACGAGGTGCATATCCTCTTTGGGCAGGCTGCAGGCGTGGGACGCGCGGCCATGCCGCCGGCGGGCGTGCGCGCCTGGCGCGTGCGTGGGCTGGACAAGAACCTTACGCCCGACATTCTCAAGATCAATTTGCGCATCGCCATTGCCACGGCAGCCGGCGGCGCATTCCACGTGGACACGCTGGATCTGTACAACGCCCGCCAGCGCGCCCACTTCGTGGCGCAGGCGCAGACGGAAACAGGTCTTGCCGAGAACATCCTCAAGGCCGACATAGGCCGCGTGCTCATGGCCTTGGAGGGCGTGCAGGATCAGGCCATTGCAAAAGCGCTTGCGCCCAAGATGGAGGCCCAGATGCCTGAACAAGAGCAAAAAGCGGCGCTGGCGCTGTTGCGCACGCCCGAGCTTGCCGCGCGCATCGTGGCCGACTTCGAGGCCGTGGGCGTGGTCGGCGAGGCCACCAACTGCCTTGCGGGCTATCTGGCCGCTGTCAGCAGAAAACTTGACCGTCCGCTAGCCATCGTCATTCAATCGAGTTCAGCCGCCGGCAAATCCTCTCTCATGGACGCCGTGCTTTCGTTCGTACCCGAGGCCGAGCGCATCCAGTACAGCGCCATGACCGGGCAATCCTTGTTCTACATGGGCCAGAGCAATCTCCAGCACAAGATCCTGGCGATAGCCGAAGAAGAAGGCGCGCACCGCGCCGCTTATGCCTTAAAGCTGTTGCAATCCGAGGGCGAATTGACCATCGCCAGCACCGGCGCCGATCCCCAAACGGGCAACCTGGTCACGCAGGAATACCGCGTACAAGGCCCGGTAAGCCTGTTCATGACCACCACCGCCATTGATATTGACGAGGAATTGATGAACCGCTGCTTGGTCTTGAGCGTCAATGAGGAGCGCGAACAAACCCGCGCCATCCACCGCCTGCAACGCCAGCGTCGCACGCTGGCTGGATTGACCCAAAAGCGCCAGCGCCAATCGATCCTCACTGTCCACCAAAACGCCCAGCGCCTATTGCGAGCGCTGCCCGTCATCAACCCCTGGGCCGAACAGCTAACTTTCCTTGACGAGCGCACCCGCACCCGGCGCGATCATGAAAAGTACCTCACCCTCATCGACGCCATAGCCCTGCTGCACCAGCACCAGCGCCCCATCAAAAGCGCCGAGATTGCCGGCGAGCAGGTCGAGTACATTGAAGCGAGCCTGTCGGACATAGCGCTTGCCAACCGCATCGCGCATGAAGTGCTGGGCCGCAGCCTTGATGAACTCCCGCCGCAAACCCGGCGCGTGCTCGCCGCCGTGCAGGAATGGGTGAGCCAGCAAATGCAAGAGCAGGGACTGCCCCGGCAAGACATCCGCTTTGGCCGCGCGCAGGTGCGCGCTATCACCGGCTCAAGCGACACGCAGGCGCGCATCCACCTGGAGCGCCTTGCGGCCCTTGAATACCTGCTGGTACACCGTGGCAAACGAGGTCAGAGCTACGAATATGAACTGCTGCACGACGGGGATGTGCAAGCGGGCCAGCCGCACCTGTCGGGCCTAATCGACCCGCAAACGTTGCGCCAATCCACGGCTACGACAGCCCGTTCGCGGGGGGAGGCGGCCGCGTTCGCACCCCCATCGCTCCCTCAAAACGCCCCCAACGCGGGCCGTTCGCCGGCGGAAAAAACCGCCGGCAAGCCGCATCCGGCAAGGCCAGGCGGCCAAACCAGCAAGAGCGTCGCTGAAATACGTTTCATGGCCCCAGCCACGGCTCCGGTTGTAGCGCCGGCGCCGTACACCCAGGCGGCCTGCTCTTTAGCCGCTGAATTAGCCGCCTGAAGGAGCCGCCATGCCGCGCAAGGGCCAGATGATCAAAACCATCAAGCGCGCGCCGGTCAAGCCTACCGCGCCGACGCCGCGTCACGCCGATGCACTGGAACACAACGGCCTGATGCGCTACATGCGCGAGCACCTCGAATGGTTGCAAGTCACGGGCTACAGCGCCAGCACCGCGCGTGCCCGGCACCAGGCCATCCGCAAGTTCATCGCCTGGATCGACGAGCGCGGCATTGACGATCCGCGCCAGATCACCCGGCCCATGATCGAGCGCTACCAGCGCCACCTGTTCTACGCGCGCAAAGACAACGGAGAGCCTTTGAGCGTGGGCATACAACTGCAATACCTGGCGGCCATCAAGCTGTGGTTCAAATGGCTCACGCGCGCGCGCCACATCCTGGCCAACCCGGCCAGCGAGTTGGAACTGCCGCGCAGCCCCAAGGCGCTGCCCGCGCGCATCTTGAGCAGCGCCGAGGTGCAAACCCTGCTCAATGAAGCGGAACCGGCCAACGCCAGCGGGGTACGCGACCGGGCGCTGCTCGAACTGTTGTACGCCAGCGGCGTGCGCCGCAGCGAAGCGGCCAGCCTGGGGGTATATGACGTTGACAGCAAGCGCGGCGTGCTGTGGGTGCGTCACGGCAAAGGCGGCCATCAGCGGGTGGTGCCCTTGGGCGAGCGCGCCAGCGCCTGGATCTCCAGATACCTGCGGCAAGCGCGCCCCGAACTGCTGGCCGGCGCCGACACCGACGCGGGCCAGGCGCTGTTCCTGACGGACTACGGCGAGCCGATGAGCGCGGGCCAGGTGGCCACCAAGGTCAGCCGCTACCTGCGCATAGCCGGTCTGACCCAAAAGCAGGGCCAGGGCGGATCGACCCACCTGCTGCGCCATGCCTGCGCCACGCACATGCTCGAAGGCGGTGCGGACATCCGCTTCATCCAAGCCATGCTTGGGCACGCCAACCTTGAGACGACCGAGATTTACACGCACGTTTCCATTGACAAGCTGATCGAAGTGCATCGCGCTACGCATCCATCGCGCCTGGAGCGCCGCCAGCCCAAGCACGTGGATGCACCGAGCGCGGACAGCGCCGGCGATGGGCGCGCTGCGTCGGCGACGGGTTCAAAGCCAGGCGCTGCGCGCAGAGCAACGATGCAGGGCCAGCCAGGCATCTAGTACTCCGTTTCGCCAAAAGGTTTACATGAAATCGTGTCTTTGTCCGCCATGCGGCGTTGCAAATCCTCGCGATACCTCCTGGTATCGCTGTGGTTTGCGCCTTGCCTGGCGAACAAATCCATCGATTTCATTTCGTCAACCTTTTGGTGAAACGGAGTACTAGCCCGCCTGGCCCTGGCAGCAGCTACGGGGTTACTGGCCTGGCGGCCAGTAAACATAACGGGCTGTTGCCCAAAGCGTCGCCAGTCGCCAACCAAGTTGGCTTGGTGGCGTCGCTTTGGGCAACTCCCGTTATGTCTTGCGCCCCTACGCCGCTGCAATCCAAGTCAGTGCGGCTCACGCCGCAAGCATTCAGTCAGGCGCTGCGCGCGGTCATCACGGGTTGGCCCCCGCCCACCCGCGTGTGCCGTGCGCCTGGCGGCGCAGCGGCGCGCGCCGGGTGGCCCGTCCGCCCCCCAAGGGGGCTCCCTCCACACCGGCGCGGCGCTCGCACGAATAGTTAGCATTGGCGTGAGTTCATGCGCCCATGTTCCGTGCCTACGCGCGCTCGCGCGCGCGCAGGCACGGCCTGCGCTAGCGGCTAAAGATTCAATTGCCATGCCAGAGCAACGGATGCACAATGCGCGAATGCTCGCTGCCGTTACATTAGCCGCCGATGCGCCGCTCCCACGCGCGGGCAGCCGTGCCTGTTGGCGTTGCGCCGCAAAACGTGCCTCTGGAAAAAATTCTCTCGCCCGCACCACGTGGTTCCATGTGCGCGCGCTGCCAGCGCGCATCACGTCAAGGAAAGTTGCTCTCAAATGCGCAGCAAGCGTGTCGGAGTCAACAATTGGCGCCTATATCAATCAGGATCCGATTGGGGTGATGGGGGGACTGAATAAATATGCATATGTAGATAGCAGACCTACGAATGCAATAGACCCTCTAGGATTTTTAACCGCTGTACTTGGCGCTGAAGCTGGGGGAACAATCGGGAGTGCAATACTGCCAGGACCAGGAACAGTAATTGGGGCTGCTATAGGTTTTGTGGCGGTTGGGCTTGGTACTTGGGCGCTAGCAAAGGCACTTTCACCAATTTCGTCATCAGCAGTAACAGACAAAGCCGGAGGAAAAGTTAGCGCAATCGCACAAGATATGCCTCCACCAGGAAATTGTTCAAATGATGAACAATCAAAACTTCAAAGCGAAGTAAACAATTTGTGTAAACAAACAGGAGCTACGATGAGTTGCAGAGGTCTTGACACTTCTTATGATCGATTTATAATAGCAGAGGCAAATCGACAATGCGCATTGGCTCGCGATAAGATAAACAAAAAATGTTTTGCGGGCGGAGATGAGACTCATCGTAACCAAGCAATTGATGCATGGAAGAGATATGCAGAATGTCTACAATAAACAGAAGTTCTTCAGAATTTTTTAGCTATGAAGAGCTAAAAAATTCTATCTGCCTCGCGTTTTCTGATACAAAACACCCAGAGGACAAATGTATTGTTAATGGAGCCTTCCCTCCGTTAATGCCTGACTCAATAGAAATTTATAATCTATATCGTGGTCGATCTTGGGAAACGTTAAATAATGATTTTTTTTATTTAAATGGCGCCATTCAATTTTCAATAGGTTTTTTAACAAAAGAATCTTTTTTGTATTATTTGCCCGCGTTCATGATTCATTTGATCGACCCTAATTGGAATAAAACAACAGGATGCTTAATAGAAAGTTTACTCTATGAGCTAGACCCAGACGGCAATCGCAATAATTTACCTATACTTAAAAAATTAGATGCTAAGCAATCAAAATGTGTTGCCTCCTTTCTAAAATTCTTAAGTCTTCATGAAGAAATATACGGCTATGAAACAGCCATAGAAACAATTATTCTTCTTGATAAATATTGGAATAAATTCTTTAATATTGACGAAGTAGATGTTAAACCACCATTAAAAAAACACAAAACAAACAAGGCCAAGCAAATGAATGGACTCGCCCAAGCAAGGTAGCCATCCAGGACAACCCCAACCGCCTCGCAACCGCAACCATCCAGCGCAAAACCCCACGGTTCTGATTTGAATACTCTCGATCAAATAGCACGACCTTCCCGGACAGCGCTGCACTTGTCCGGGTTGCGTCTGCTCACCCGCGAATTCGAATGGACGCGCCGGCGCCTCAGCGGCCACCGCAGCCGCGGCGGCCCCTGGCACCGTTACAAATACAGCGGCGTCGAGCCCAACGTCAGGGTCGTCGAATGCAGCAGCGAATGACGACGAGTGAGATATTTAAACAGGGAACGGTGAGATATTTGTGGGATTCTCAGGCATCAAAGGGGATGTGGTGGGACGAAGGCTGCAATGGAGTTGCAACCATGGAAAAACGGGCCGCATGAAATTTCAGCCACCCAACCACTCCATCAGGATGTCTATCACGAGTTGCTCGTCGGCGTCGGCCAGCTTGCCGAATTCTGGATCATCGAAGAGTAGGCCGCGTCGAGGCATCCACTTGGTACCGAACTCATGATAGGTCGCGTAGGGCTTCCCGAACCCAACACGGACGCTTTCCGTATCAGCTTCCCAGTTCAGGCTGCCCAGCATGTCGCCGTAGCGGTCAAGGATACGATGGTTACCGTCTTTTGGGTAGCTTTTCCTGGTTGACGGTGCCCACGGCGCCCATGGTCTGCCGTTTGGGTCGGATTCGGTCTCAAAGCGGCCACTGATCCGGCTTTCCAGCTCATCTCCAATCTGACTCATCACAGGCGTCATATCGCCCATACGGTCATACAGGAGTTCAATGTAGCTGCGGAAAGCTCGGTCATCGACGGTTATGGTCAGCATTGGACTACCCCTGTAAAATCAGCTTACCCCGCCGTCGTTTCGGACGTTGTGCCTAAGGCCAGAGCATAGGGCAGGCGGGACTTATTCATGGCTTGATCAGCCACTTGTACAACGTAAACGGCACGATCAAGAACCGGTTCACCTTGACCGCGAACTCGTAGCGGTATCTACCGAACACAGCAGCCCCCTCTACCACCGGCGACCCACTCGCTTCTGGTGGGTTGCCTATTTTCAGCACACTGGCGTTGTTGAAGATGGTCGCAAACGCCGCGATATCTCCTGGTTCGATTGGGACCTGGCCGCGCAGACGTTCGCGCTGTTCTTGTTGACCGCCAACGCCGTGTTCCGACCATATGTGCCTTACCCCGTCGTGCTCAAGTCCAATCAGCTTTTGCTCCAACGGTACCTTCTTACTGATCGACAGGTTGAGCGGGAGCAACATATTCAGCGCCGCATCCGCCAGCGCCGCCAGAATCAGCGGAGGCATCTTGCTGTCGTTTCCGGACGGCGCCAGACGAGCCTTTTCAGCGTACGTCGCCGCTGCTGATTCCAGCGTCAGCCCTTCATATTGAGCAGCGTTCGCGATCGCGGGAACGACTGATTTCAGTTTTTCCGCGACCAGCGCGTCCAATGCGTGCAGCCGCGCCGCTTGGGCTGGTATGTCGCCAAAGCCAGGATCGACCCCTGCCGGCCAAAACGAAATCTCTCCTGTTCGTCGGTTGATGAACTTGACCAGCACCGTCTCG
>Ga0209629_10004363_pt1 | contig 10440 bp, 5 predicted proteins | sample TergutCu122P5_FD_187286 | JGI IMG/M metagenome (GOLD analysis project Ga0209629, IMG submission 187286) | Cubitermes ugandensis P5 segment gut microbial communities from Kakamega Forest, Kenya - Cu122 P5 (SPAdes) (version 2) | ecosystem: Host-associated > Arthropoda: Insects > Digestive system >... | reverse complement strand
GCTTTTGGCAAAATTTAATGCAATAACGCTGCTCAATTCGTTCCGTCATTTTGCAATAATTGACAATCCGCCGAGCGCTCACAACACGTACACAATCATCGACCAACTGCTGGCGACTGACGCTATCTGTAAGCGGGAAGAAATTCACGCATGCGCATAAATGTCCCCTCCACATCCACAGTGGAGGACACTTCCCGTGCTTGATTTGTTTAGGCGGAAAAAATTAAGGTCCAATACTTTTTGAACAGCCCTCGTATGCATTGATCCAAATCATAGCAAAGTTGTCACTGCACGTTGTCCAGAGGAAGGATAGTCCATTGTTCATGCCAACTCCATACCGGAAAGGTCTGAAACCAATGGTCTGTCATTATATCAGTTGAATTATTGTGAACATGGCCTCTGATTTTAGCTTTAGAGACAGCATTTATACTGAACAGTGAAGAAGTCTGCCTGTTTCCACTATTTGAATCTTTTGTCAAGAATGGGTATTATGACAGGAATTGCGTTTGCAGATTCTGTAAGTGTTCGTAATGTTGGATTGAGTTGCAGCAGTCTGTTCATTCCTATAATTCTCATCAGGTAAATCTGTAAGTGTAGGAAATGCTATCAAATTTCTGGATTTCACTTGTCCTTACCATGGGTGCAGTTTCCCGTGAAAACAACCCACTTTGTCTTATGTTAAACATGTATTTCCATTGTGGAAGAATGTATTTGTAAGATAGCTAGCTGGCAGAACCATGTATCATCTTCAGCATGCAATGATTATGGAATCATATTCTTCAAAAATGGATGAACTTTTCTCAGTTCAGACAGTTTTCTTATTATAATTCCATGAGAGCCATCACATTGAAATATGAACTGTAATGGTTGTGTGTTCAGTATCCATTGCTACATGAAGCTGATAAAATAAAATATGTCCTACAATTTCTACTTAATCTAGAACTCATACAGAGGCCACCAATCAAGCTTCATTTGAAACTTCATACTTTAATTCAATTAAAGAGTGAATTGTTTTGCCTACAGTTTTTTTTCCCACAAATTTATCAGCCACATCTCCTTCCATTTCTACATATATTGTTTGTGCAGCGTTTGTCAGGCCAAGGGATTCCCGTAATTTGTGAAGAAATTTTATCATCATACATTACGGATGCAGTTTATATTGCAGAGGGTATTGCAAGCCCATCAGCAGTGGTTTACAGTATTTTAGACTTCACTGCATGCAGAGAAGTAGCATAAGATGCATGAAGAGATTGCAATCAAACATTATATATTTTTTTAGTCATTGTCTTCTCAGTCCATAAATCATGTCATTTGGCACTTCAAAGCCTTTGACTCTCCTTTATTTTCGTGGCTTGTGTTATGAATTTTTAGGTGTCTCTTAAGTAACATAATCTTCAGTGAGGTTCTAATGTAGTGTGTGAAAAAGTCACACCTTATTTCATTTATTATGCACCTTTTTTGTTTGTTTGCTTGCTTGCTTGCTTGCAGTTTATCGTGTGTAAAGCTGGCAACAGTAGTTGGTGCCATTTTTGTGCATTCCAGTTGAATTATTACCTCTATTTCACCAATAAAAGTTGTCCATTTATGTAGTTTAGTGCCAATACAGAAAAATTAACCCTACACACTCTTGTATTTCTGGATTCACACAATTCAGACTACACATGTGCTAAGCTGTACTGACACATATACAAATGTATATTCCTATCAAAGAGAAGTTACCCTGTCAGTCCTCCTACACATTCATCTGTACTGACCTGCAGCAGTGCAAATGGATGAACAATTCCAAATACGATATCTTAGTTCACATAATTCAGATGGTGCTTGTGAGAAGACTGTGATGTATGTATTAGTAGCAGTCACACAATGATCACACTTCTGAGCTAGCAACACAGGCTTAGTAGTTGTTTACAACTGTTGGGGAAATTAGCAGAGAATATTAATAAATATGCAGATATTCCCTTACTTTCTGCTTCCTCCTGTCAGTGGAATTTTGGATTAGTTCATGTGTGCTTTTCTCTATCTCATAAATTATTTACCAATATCCTGCTTGCTGTTTCCCCTTCCACCCTGCAACTGTTGCAACAAGGTGTTCATTGTTAGTGAGTTTGCAAGGGTTTTATGACTGTCCTTTTCCCTTAGCAGAGGTGTAATTGCATAACCATGAACAATAACCAGCATCCACAGTTCCTCTGGCCTGAAATGCTGTTGACATGTTGTAACATGTTACACTGTGTGATTATCAGGCATGATATACAACAGAGGAAGTCTGTATTTATATTTGTGCTATAGAATAGTAGTATTTTGTTTCATTTGGATAGATTTACAACAGTGTTGATAATGCAGTGAATATATTTAAAATGTAATTATGAAAGATGGTAATTCCCAAATAACTATACATATCACCAGACCAGTGTACCATCATTAGTTCTTGTAACACTGGTTGAAAAGCCCTATTTTCTAGAACCTTGTAACGCTGCACTTCACCCCCCCAACCCCCTAGAATTACAGGGTGGGAATTGGACACATGTGTCGCTCATGTCTGGGTATTTATACAAAAGAATACGGTGCACAGATGATTTGCAAACCCTATAGTCAGGATTCTACTCTAATTGTTAACACCCACACTTTCTACTATATTGATATGTGTCTAAAACTGAAATAATCAATAACAGTTTGTTGGTTATGTTTACAGATTCTTTTTGTCCTTAATGGGTGTTATACCTTCAGTTGTATGTTCAAATATTTATTTTAGCTTCATGTATTCTTGTGTCATACATAGTGAGTATGTTACATTTATTGTATAGTGACTTGTTCCACAGCCCAGTTTCTGGTACTCATGGAATTCATGTATTGTTTATAGCTACAGAAGCTGTGACAAGGCAGAGTGTGAGTTAGGAATGATTTTTATGCATGCTCTGAAAATATAAATACCATATCATCTAAAAGTCACCTGTCCTGAATTAAAAGCTCAATGGACTTGAAATTCTGTGTTGAAAATTTTTACACTGCTGCAGGTAATGCTGTCATAGCTTGAAGTTGACACCCTATATCCATCTAGCACCAGGATCTATAGTGCATGTTATACCACACTGTCCCATGTATCCCACTGTACTGTGGTGCTTAGGAATGAGGGTGACTTCCTTTAATCAGAACATGTAACATGCATGTAACTTTCTGTTTACATCACTAAATACTTGGCGAAATATCGGGCAGGGGTACTACAGTATTGATGAACTTACTGTGCACATGTTGAAAGCCTCAGAGTACCTCCTCCAATCTGCAGGGAGCCAAAATTTTTGTGTGAAAATCATCCTTTTGTTTCTGTTTCACATCTACCAGTTCGTGATTATTGAAGTCCATAGGTAGGTACATCTCTTGTTGTTCATTAGATTGTGTACTTACTAAGACTCACATTAATGAAACACCTTTGCATTGACATACAGTTCTGATTTTTATAAAATGAAAAAGTAAAGAAAGCTTTAAGGTTGCAGTTTAAATTATTGATAACCTGTGTTATGCACATACAGTATGTTTAGGTTTGGCGTTAGGTTGGATAAGGAGGTGTGCCACTACAAGCTGGTATAATTGCCTAGAGTTACTCAGCACTAACTCTGTGCCCAAGCCCACAGAAATGTTGTCACTCTAGTGTATACACACATAATTGAAGATAAATTTGTATAGTGTAAAAGTATGTGACACACAATTGCTACTGTCATCCTAGAGCTCCAATTCATAAATTCAAAGAATTCAGTAGGAACAGGACATGATCAGAAAGCCCCAAATGGCAGTGATCTTGAAGCTTGCAATTGGAGGAATGTATTCATTGAAATAGTAAGGGAACCAACTGGTATATATCTGTTAAGGTAAGGTGAGTTTACAGAGTGAAAAGAAATTCATTCACAAGCTCTGTGTAGGGTGATTCTTTGTTGAATAGTAAGTAAAAAATGTTATGCAACATATCTTCAAGACATTTAGCATTCGAGATAAGTGTTAATCATCAAGTGGCACAAGTTATCAGATGGTTGCTTGTAGTTACATGTATAATAAGTGTATAGAATGATCACCTGCAAACGGACTTGCTTGCCACAAGTAGTGATTTGGATGCAGTAATTGTCAAGAAACATTTCGAGGATTTGTGTGGGATAGTTGCAATTCTTGTGCCAAATCACATGAGTTTTCCACAGCTTTCGTTCCATAGCTGCAATTATGGAATCTTCGTTGGCTCTTGGTCATGGAGTCTGTGGGCAGTCTGCATTCAGAAGTGCCTTATATACGTGTAACACTTCATGTTTCTTAGAAACGGTGCTGCCGTCATTGAAATGTTTGTGTCTGGATGATACCGACCACAGTAACGTAGTGCACATTTCCGTGCATCAATACCTTTTCCACTATTACAGTCACTGAGGGTTAAGAGCATGTTGTAGTGTTCACATTTGTGCATTCCATGATCACTTGATCACAACTGAGACCTGCTGTACACTGTATGTCTTACACCTTATGGCATGCTTTATTGCCTTGACAAGTAGTACTACTGAGAAGTGTGTTAACCCTATTTAATGGTAACATATCTCAAAAGCTATACATCTTAGAATATATGCTTTGTACCTTTTTTTTAACAAGAAGTCACACTATGGCAAGCATGTTCACAAATTTCTTTTCACATTGTATATGATCGTGATAAGTAAATATATGAGAAAATGTTTGTGAGTCGTAGGACATTCCACATAAGATGCACAATGTTTAATTTGATCACTGATTGGTAGAAATACATTGTTCATGTATACAGTTCCATACTCTATGATTTAACCATACGTATTTACTTACTTACTTAAACCATGGAGCAGAGTATCACAGTCATCTTCCCTGGAACTTCGTACATCTAGTATACTTGAATGCCTTCTCCTATCTACCAATATGTGATCAGTCTGGTTGTGAGTTTTCCTATCAGGAGAGGGCCAGTTGTACTTATGAATGTTGTGGTGTGGGAACGTCATGCTCTTAACAACCAGATATTTTGATGTGACAAACTTTACTATTCTAACACCATTATCATTATCATCTTGATATAGACTGTCATTCCCAATTGTCAGTTCTATACTATTATGTGGTGTATAAAAATTCCTGTTGCCAGCTGATGATCCCGTGCTCTTACTGTGCTACCTTTGTCCCACCTAACTTCCTGCACTCCCATTAAATCTAATTTGTATCTTGCTAATTCCCTGGCTGCTCTTGTAAGTGAACCGCCCTATACAGGCTTCTAATATTCCATGTTCCAAATCTCATGTCCCTTTTCGTTGCTTAGTTTGTATCTCAATGTCAGTACAGGTCCAAGGCTTTCTGTATGAATGTTTTGTAACAAGATACATTTTTATGGTGAAGAGTTGTTAGCACCTTGCCCAACCCCCAAGCTGGAGGACTGCCCCTTGTCGGCCATCCGTGATTGCTTATTCAATATATTCGCACCTATACTCCATATTGGAGGCCGTTCTTCCAGCTGTAACCTGATGATGCGCCATGCCGTGGTGACAGAGACACACTTTTCATGGATGATTTAACCATACCAGTCTTAAAGCGTCAAAAGTTAGGTAATGCATCAAGTGTCTTTTGTCACTCTTTCATTGGCACAGAAACTTAGTTGATGTAAGCTTTTGTAAGGTAAAAAGTGTGGCAAGCAGGGTGTAGCTTTTATTTTGTGTATGCTCATTTATTTGGAACACAGACCTAGAAATGTGTTTCAGAGGAAAGTACCCCTGTATTTATACTGAATGTATAAATAATTATATTCTTTCTAAGAGAGGAATAGGCCTTTTTAAAATGGGTTTCCTCTGTTCCATGGATTGAGAAGTATGAATTCATTGCAGCAAATTTCCCAGATGAAGTAGTGAATGATCTGCCAGAAGAGATTATTAATGGAGTATATTATGGCTGGGCCAAATTGGATAATGGTCCAGTACACAAGATGGTAATGAGCATTGGATGGAATCCGTTCTTCAGAAACGTTAAGAAATCTATGGTGTGTGTTTCACATTTATTTACTGAGATGTTGAATTGAAGTGTACTCATTACAGTGTTGTTTGTATTTTGCTGTTTTGTGTTTTCTCACAGGAAACTCACATTATTAATTATTTTGGGACTGATTTCTATGGTTCACAACTAAGAATCTGCATGACTGGTTACATACGAAAAGAAATGGACTTCAGGAGCTTGGGTAAGTGTGCAAGTAGTGTGAATATGAAAGGCCATTTTCTCATTGACTCTGTTTGCTTGTCGTAATTAACTAATTCTCACTGATAATGTCAAAGTATGCCACCGTCCTTGATCCTGATCCATTTCTGTGCACCCCCCAGTCTCATAACATAGTGTGCCTGTGGTCCATGTTTATGTTATCCTCCCATCGTCGTTCTTCCAGACGGCCATTTTCCAAGAATTTCTTCAAAAAACTTTTAAATGCATTCCTTGTGCACCCATCCAGTTTGCATGCCCACATTGTCATAGTCTCACTTTATTAGCATACTGCAAATGGATTGTGTCAGGTTTGGACATGCAGATTGTATCACAACTTATTTGAGAGTAAAGAATATCCATATGGGCAGTCGAAACATGCCTGTTGGCATCCTTCATTTTGCCTGAATTGTTGCTCCATTTGCATGTCCATGTTACTGTTGTGTATGGTGGCTTAATTTGAGTCCTTGACAACAAACTGTATTTTTTTTACAGATGATCTAATTTCTACTATAAAGAGTGACATTGATACTGCAAACATCCAGCTTGAAAAAGCAGAAATGAAGAAATTCCAGGATAACAGTTTCTTTCAGCTAGAAAACAAAGACAATAAAATAGTGAATGGGGTTAAATCACAATAACCAAAAGCATTGAATAACAAGGAGTATTTAAAAGATTCCTGCAGATCATACACTGGAGAACAGTTCAGGTTGTTGCATAGGTAACAATTCAATAGCTGTTTAAAGTTGATTCATTTAATTAATTTGTTGGGTGATCCTGGTGCTGCATCTTACTGCTTGTTAATGCAGTACAAGGCTGGAGGTGAGCCAATTGTGAGTGAACTGAGCCATTGATGGTTACAGTTATCAGAACTGAAAGATGGTTAAAATAATTTTGAATGTTGCTTGGGGACTTTGCATTGACTTTATTGGGAGGGTGGTTTATCACTCCCCCTCCAGTTACCATATATGCATTCTGTAAACAGACTGTGGTAGTAACATTTTGAACTTATGAATCAGAATTAATGCTTTTGAACCATTTCAGAAAATGAAGTTTATTTAAGCTGTTGATTCTTCTCAGTAAGGAAGGTGCAGAAAATTTGCTGTGAAGTGTATGGTTACCTAGCTCATCAATAAATTTGCCACAATTCTGCAGAACTCCACTTCTGGTTCCTTTCCTGTGCCAGATTAATTCAGTCCCTACACTCAGTGGAATTAGATTTGAGGTTTTCTTTCCAGTGACTGTGTGGAATGTGATGCTCTGTCATTCAACATTTCCAACGATTTTGCTGTCTTTATCTTCAGGGCAGCCTCTTTCTCCAACACATTTGTATATCTAGCAACCGCAGTACATGGCATCACTTCCCAAACTGCAGTGTATAAGCTTGTGAGTAGACTAATTGTGATCGGTTATCTGATGATCTTGGGTTTTAGGGTATGGGTGCAATGTGTGTTCAGATTGTTGGGTGTGGTACCAGCATATGTTACAAGTGTTGAGTGTGAGAGCAGTATATGTTCACCATGGTTAGTGAGAATTTTAGTTCTCTGCTTAACTCTTCACTGGCACTGAGGTTTAATTCCCAACTGCTTCCCAGGATAGAGGGGTTTTTAAGTTTGTGGTACTGGCATGGAATGGTTAATGGTACTGTGAGTGTACAGCTGTTCAACCAGAAACATGATTGGCTACAAGCTGGTTTGTGTGGATTAAGTGTGTTGCAGAGAGAGTGAATTCTAGCCTCCTTTTCCTCCTCCAGAGGAAAAGCATAGCCTTGTGAAATCACCATACTGCATGTGCATGCAGGTGTGTGTGTTTGCCCATCTGCCGGCCTTCCCACACACATGTTTGTCCACTGGTCCGCCCCTCACATGAATGAACTTTTGAAGCAGTTGACCAGTTTTCACTGAAGTGTATGTGGGCATCTGATGCCAACAAGGTGGAGCAGAAGCAAAACTAGTGCCAGTTGCTTTAGGTCCCTGAAATGTGTATGGTAACAGATCTTAGGAAAGTATGGAACTTTTTTAAGGTAATATTTTAGTGGAATGTAAAACAACAGCATGTTAGCTGTATGAAAATTTTTTTCCCCTTTTAGTTTCATGGTGGCAATTAATGAACAATTCAAGATAGGAATGTGCAAATTGGTACATAGATTGAACAGAAACATACAGATCATATATGACATGTGGTATGTAAATGTACAGCAGTAACAGCTGTGGCAGTGGGGAAGAAGTTTAGAGGTCATATCTTCACATGTTTCAAATGCAGAGACTCTGTACTGAAATAATAGGTTCTGTGTGTGCGTGCGATAGGAAAGTAGGTATTATGGAATCTGCACTGAACTCCACTGATTTGCATTTCTTGATAAGCTTTCAGACTCACCTATTCTCTCATGTAGTGGGTACAAAGGACACCTTTCTTAGGAGTAGAAGTATCATATGGGACAGAAACTTTGCATGTGTTTGTTATTGTGCAAATGCAATAGAACCATATTTGACTACATCTTTGCTATAAGACAGACACAAGAAAAGGCATATGAGTACAATATACACCTATATAATCTGTATATAGACTTTAAACAAGCCTTTGACAGTGTTAATAGAGGCAGAATGCTAAATGACCTTATGGTATTGGGTATACCAAAGAAGTTGGTCCAACTCATAAATGTGACCATGGCTGGATCCAAGGCAACGATAAGAGTTGATAACCACTATACACCTGCTTTTCCCATTACCAATGGTGTGAGACGAGGAGATGCACTGTCCTCTGTATTATTCAAACTAGTCTTAAAAGCAATTTTTCTGAAGATGAATATCGCTGGATACATAGGAACAAAAAGTACACAAATTTTTGCGTATGCCAACGATGTGGCAATAGTGAGCAGAAATAAAAATGCACTGAAAGAGACCCTAGTTAATATAGAAAGCAAAACAAAAAAGGGGGGTGGGGGGTCTTCTAAGTAATGAAAATAATATGGGAGTAACGAGAATATTAGTTAATGGTGACCACCTGTGATGTGGAAAACATGGATTTGAGCACATGAAAGAATTCTCCTACCTAGGTTCACAATTGAACCAAACCAACTCCACCAATAGTGAAATCCAAATCAGGATCCTCAGCGGAAATCGTTACTCTGCATATGAGAAATTAACCTTTTCGCATTGGGATTTAAATGGCTACAGTCAACCCTCGTGTACGACATTCTTTTCACTAGGGATTTAAATTTTAGCACATGGTTTACAAAAAACGTTAATATCCCAGGAACCAAACAAGATTGAACAATGGATTAAATGGCATTTTTTGGGGAAATAATACAGGTCCATTTCTGCGTGTGTTCAAGAAAGCAGTAATAATTTTAGTTCGTGAATATACAAAAAAATTTTATGGAATATGCAAAAATTTCAGTTTCTTTTACTTACATATTGGCTTGATTCCCCAGGTTTTCTTAAGGAGGTCACACGTGATGTTGTTAGAACTGTGTCTTTGTGTGGTAATCTTCAGAACATGTTTTTTTAACGCACAGCCCCCCTTCACACTTAACAGCACTTCACAAACACTTTCTGTGTCACACCCCTGGCCTTACACACGTGACACCTCAGCTGTGTCTCAGACGGGTTAGGCCAATGTTTGCTGCTGCAGAATTCAAGCCTAGCAACGTGCGATTCAATGTTAGGTGGTCTACCTAATGGTCTTGGTACTCTCCGTTTTGGTCCAGCATGTGCCAACATATTCCTCACTAGGGTGTATCGAAAATCTCTATGTGACATTTTCTTACCCCCACATGAGGAATGAAGAATGTAGCTATTGAGAATGGCCAGGTTTAACAGGTGAAAGAACAATTTTTTTGTCCACTTGAATGTACGATGGCTGATGGAGTAACTGTTGGCCATTCTGTCACCCTTATCCACATAGCCCATGTGATGGTTATAATCCTTCACAATTTGTGGCTTTATGGCTTTTCCTCCTTCATTACAGAAATTACCTTCTGCTGGGGCATTGTGAATATTAGTCAACATGCGTACGTCTCTCTTGTCCTGCCACAGTATTGCCGTCAAGTCAGCCCTGGTTCTTAAGCGAATGTCTCCCCTTTTCAGTTTCATTGTCTTAGGTCTTGTGGCATGCCTCTCCTGTTCGGCCTGACAGTGCCACAACAGTAAATCTGTTTCTTCACCAAGTCATCAAATAATTCAGGGGAAGAAAAGAAATTGTCCATGTATAATTTGT
>Ga0209629_10004362_pt1 | contig 10440 bp, 4 predicted proteins | sample TergutCu122P5_FD_187286 | JGI IMG/M metagenome (GOLD analysis project Ga0209629, IMG submission 187286) | Cubitermes ugandensis P5 segment gut microbial communities from Kakamega Forest, Kenya - Cu122 P5 (SPAdes) (version 2) | ecosystem: Host-associated > Arthropoda: Insects > Digestive system >... | reverse complement strand
CGACGACGAAGGCAAAACATGGAAGCAGGTGATGGAACGCGACCAACACATTTACGCTCTTACTTTCGATCCGCGCAACGGGCGGTATTATGCCTGCGGCTTCAACGCTTCCGCTTATTACTCGGAAGACGGCGCTAAAACATGGACGCGGATAAAAGGTTTTAATTTTAAGTGGGGGCATCGGGTAATTCCCGATCCGCGCAATCCGGAAATGATTTACATCACTACTTTCGGTATCGGCGTTTGGCACGGTCCCGCAAAAGGCGATCCGGAAGCCGTAGAAGACGTGCTGACAAAAATAGAACAGAGGTAGATAACATCCGACATTTTTTTATAAAAATTATGTTATGTAAAAATTAATTTATATATTTGCATTGTTATACCGGAAAAGCAAATCGGATAATCTAACTAATATCAGTCTGACAAATGGATGCAGTTTACTTTATTATTTTATATTTTAAAACAATACAAATGTATGAGAAAAAAAATCAGATCGGGGGTATCCTACCATGAGAAATCACCCCTGTTAAATCAAATGCTTAGAATTATACGAATTACAACTGTTCTATTAACAACTTGTTTGTTTTGTTCGTATGCTTCCGGAAATCCTTTTCAAAATGAAAGAAAGGTAGGCGGAAAGGTAATCGATGACAAAGGAGAAGCTATTGTCGGCGCCTCTGTAGTGGAAAAAGGGACTAATAACGGAATTGCTACCGACGCTAACGGGAATTTTTCCTTGAACGTAAAAGACAATGCTGTTTTAGAAGTATCGTTTCTCGGTTATGTAACTAAAACGATTCCCACAGGCAATCAGAGTAATTTTACCGTTACCATGACGGAAAACGCCATCGCGTTAGACGAAGTAGTGGTTTCTGTCGGGTACGGAAGTCTTAAAAAGAGCGTACTGACAGGAGCAATCAGTTCAGTTCGTATGGAAACAATGAGACCGGTAGCAACACAGCGAATCGATCAGATGTTACAGGGAAAAGCCGCAGGTATATTGGTTTTAAATACAGACGGGTCGCCCGGCGGAAATACTACTATCCGGATTCGAGGCATGAATTCTATCCAGGGAGGAAACAATGCTTTAATTGTAGTTGACGGATTTCAGGGAGGAGACCTTACAGCCATCAATCCCGGGGATATAGAGTCGATTGAAATATTGAAAGACGCATCCGCTACCGCTATTTACGGAGCGCAGGGCGCTAACGGCGTGGTGTTGATTACAACTAAGCGCGGCGTAACGGAAAAACCGGTTTTTAACTATTCTTCCGAAGTCGGCGTTTCAAAGCTTCTGATGGGCGGAATCAAATTAATGAATGCGGCGCAATATGCAAGGGAACAAAACCTGTATGAAATGGCTGATAATTTTGAAAAAACGCCGATTCCTATTTTTAAGGATTCCGAGATAGCCGAATTTGAAAAAACAGGCGGCACAAACTGGATTGATGAAGTATATCGACCCGGGATTACTCAAAATCATCGTATCTCAATGAGCGGCAGAACGTCGCTTTTGAATTATTTCACATCTGGATCTGTTTATGATCAGCAGGGAATCATGATTAATTCGGGCTATACCCGATACTCGCTGAGAGCTAATTTACTCGCTGATGTTACGAATTGGCTGAAATTTGATTTGAACTGGGATTTGTCGCAACAGGATAAACACGGTCCGCAATTCGGAAGTTCGATCGATTGGCCCGGAAACCCCGTGCTCGGAGCTTTACAATTCGCACCGACATTACCTGTATATGATGAAAACGGGAATTATTCAAAACCAAGTACCAAATACGGCGAACCGATTCTCTGGAATCCTGTTGCAAGCGCAAAAGAACCGCTCAACGAAAACGAAACGCTTACGAATAATATCAACCTCTATTTAAATTTAACTCTTGCAAAAGGATTGACACTGCGTGCAGGAGGAGGTGTTAAGCTGTTGGATTATAACGTAAGACAGTTTTTGAATAATAAAACATTTATCGGCAGTCAAAACAATGGTCTGGCTTATTCATACAATTCAAAAAATAAGAATATTCAAAGTTCCAATGTTCTTACTTACAATAATGATTGGGGTAAACATCACCTGAATGCCATATTGGTTGGTGAATACAAAAAAGACAAATCATATTGGGCCGATATAACCAATAGGGATTTTGCAGTACAGGCAACAAGCGTTTACGGGCTTAGCGGGGCAAATATACAAAGAACTTCTTCCGGATACAGCGAAAGGAAAATTATCTCGGGTGTTTCAAGAGTAAATTATTCTTTTGCAAATAAATATATTACTACAATAAGTTACCGTGCAGACGGTTCATCGGTGTTCGGAAAAAATCATAAATGGGCTTATTTCCCCTCTGCTTCCGTTGGATGGAGGCTTTCAGAAGAACCTTTCCTGAACAAACTCGGAATATTCAGTAACCTGATGCTGAGAGCCAGTTGGGGTAAGACAGGGAATCAGGCAATTGCCACATATCAGACTTTGTCGAGAATCACTTACTACAGCGTTTATCCTTGGGATGGGGGCAGTAGCGCCAACCTGGGGTATTACATTTCTTCCGCATCCAATCCTAACTTAAAATGGGAGACCACTACTCAAAAAAACATCGGATTAGACTTGGGATTATTCCGCAACAAGTTAAGGATAACTGCAGAATATTACAACAAGGTCACAAACGACCTGCTGATGAGCAGAGAATTGCCGAGAACAACCGGTTTGTCAAGTATAATAGATAATATCGGATCAATGGGAAATAAGGGTTGGGAATTATCCATCGACGGAGATTTGAATTTTAATGATTTAACCTGGACAACAGGAATTAATCTTACATCTTCAAAAACTACCGTTCTGAGTTTAGGTAACACCAAATTCCTCTCCTATGTGGCAGGCGGTTCGGGACAGGGAGTAAATATTCCGATCATGTTTCTGAAACCGGGCGAGCCATTCGGTCAGATAATGGGATTCGGATATGAAGGAACATGGAAAACGGGCGAAGAAAATGAAGCTGCAAGATACGGACAGATGCCCGGCGATCCGCGATATACCGATGTTAATAATGATGGGAGAATAGATTATGACCATGATTTCAAAGTTATAGGAAATGCATTACCTAAATTAATTTACGGATGGACGAATCAATTTAAGTATAAAAATTGGGATCTGACTTTCTTATTCCAGGGAACTTACGGTAACGATCTGTTTAATGTCGCCAGAATCAGGAGAGAAAGCACCAGGGAAGGTTACAGCATTGAAAAACTGAAGCGATGGACGCCGGAAAATCAAAATACGAATATACCTGCTTTGTTTACGGCACAATATCGGCATGATTATTTTACCGCATGGAATACCGCGCATCCCGATAACCCGCTCATCAGCACGATTACTTTCCCGACTTCCGGAAGTCAGGCTCTTTCGAGATGGATTGAGAATGCTTCTTACTTACGGTTGAAAAACCTGACTTTGGCATACAATCTGCCGATGAAAAAATATATTCGTAATTTGCGATTATATGTCAGCGGAACGAACTTGCTCACTTTTACAAAATATACGGGTTTCGACCCTGAAGTCAGTTCCTATACAGGTAGCGACGGACAACTCGGAACAGATTACAATAATTATCCCGTATCGAAATTTTATAATTTTGGAATAGAAATTACTTTTTAATAATTACGATCATGAAAAAGATATATAAGTTATATAAACCTGCAATTTTACCGGTTGCGGTATTAATATTGGTCACGTCATGCAATCTGTTTAATTTGGATGAGACTCCGAAAAGTTTTATCTCACCCGATAGTTATTACAAAACCCCTCAGCAAATTGAAACCATTCTTTCGGGTACGATGATACGTTGTTTTTCAGAATGGTCAGGTTATGCTTATAATCCCGGATTTCACAGAAATTCCGATCAGGACAACGGCGGGGATTTGGTTATTACAATGAATTACGGTTCCGATATTTGGTCAATCCATTGGGCTAATATAAAAGATTTGAATTTTGCCATCAGAGCTATTCGTAACGGTAGCCTGACGGGGACAAGCAAAGCAGATGAAGATTTATTAATGGGTCAGTTAAAATTTCTCCGCGCCTGGAACTATTTCCAATTAGTGCGTCATTGGGGCGGAGTACCCTTATTGACGGATGAAACGGAAGATTATTTTGTGGCTTTGCCTTCACGAGCAAGCGTTGCAGAAGTCTATGACCTGATAGTCAAAGATTTTACTGAAGCTGTTGAGAAGTTGCCTTCCGACTGGGGAACTTTGGTCGGAAGACCGACAAAAGACGTAGCGAAAGGATTATTGGCAAAAGCATATCTGACCATGGCAACCGCTCCGCTCAATGATGCAAGTTGTTATCCGAAAGCTGCTGCAATGGCAAAGGAAGTGATGGCCGGAGGCAAATATCAATTAGTGTATGATATAAAAGATGTTTTCAGTATGGCGACCAAGTATGGACCTGAAATGATGTGGAGTTTTAATGCAAACCAAAATCACCCCTCCACCGATCCCAGAATATGGTCTGCAATCGACGGTTGGGGAGATTATTCCTGCGATCGTTTCTGGGTGGATTCGGTTTATCCCGAACAACCGCGAAAATATGCCTACCTTGAAATATACGGCAAGGATGGCATACGCTTCGATGAAGCAGGTACCGATGCAGGTATTAAAAAATACCTGTACGACACACAGGAGAATTTCGATCGCGGATTTACTACCATAAACATACCTATAATTCGCTATGCAGATGTACTTCTGATTTTTGCGGAAGCGGAAAATATGTCGAAAGGCGGACCTGACCGGGAAGCTGTTGATGCTATAAATCAGGTTATTGACCGCGCGAACGGTCATCAGCCGAATCCTAATTACCCTCTTCTGACCACGAATATGACCCGTGAACAATTCGACAAAGCAGTAATTAATGAACGCAGTTATGAACTGTGTTTTGAATACGACCGTTGGTGCGACATGTTGAGAAAGCGGATTATCCCGGAAGTAACGCGTTATTATTATTTGGTTAATTTCACGGAAGCCGATTACCTGTTTCCAATCCCTGAAGTTGAAATGAGATTAAATCCCAATATGACTCAAAATCCCGGTTATTAATCATTTAATTTTAATTACCATGCAGAAAAAGATTATTATCCGGAGTATATTCCTTGCGGCATTATGTTTAGGAAGTGCAGCCAACGCACAAACAGGAGCATTGAACGACGGCTCGATAAATAATTCGGAGACTTTGGATGTGAAAGTTTGGGCAGTGCAAGCCGAACAGAAAGTCAGACCGGAAGATAAGCCGCAAAACAACAATTTAGTCTGGGCAGGCAACAGCAAGACAATTACCTTGGCAGGCGCAGGAAACGAACATGTCCCGTTCCAGGTTGTTATTTCAACAAATGTAAGCGGCTCTCCCCGTCAGGTGAAAACGCCCGACGGCTTTTGGATTGAGATATCGGATTTAATATCCGGAACAGGAGAAAGAATAAGAAAAGAAAGCGTTAGTTTTTATCTTCAACATTATATCTTTTTATATGCCCAATCAAGTCCTGTCGGAGCCACCGGTTATTGGCCCGACGCATTGGCTCCCATCTCGGTTCCGTTTGGGATGGGAGCTCAGTACGAAGTGGTAAAAAACCGTCCCATTTGGGTTGATCTGCTTGTGCCTAAAGATACCAAAGGAGGGATATACACAGGTTCAATAACCGTGAGTCAACACGGAAAAAGGATTGAAACGATCAATGTAAAAATAAACGTTTACAATTTTTCATTACCTGACGAAACGCCCTTAATAACCTATATGAACATTTCACGCGGACAAATTGCCGATTTCTATAAAAAACCGGCTGATTCCGAAGAGATTGAAAAGCTCACGCAAGTTTATTACGACAAGCTGTATGAGAACAGAATGGAACCCTGGTTCAATGATATGCTGGTTCCTAAGGTGGAGGTAAAGTCAGGTAAAGTTGAATTAAATTTTAACAATGAAAGATATCTCTATTACATGAATAAACTGAAAACCAAGAGAGTTCTTTTTGATGCTTTCCCCCATAGTCTCAAACGACAAATAACAGCAGAGCCGTTTACGCCCGAATGCGACCGGATTGTTAAATCGTATTTATCGCAGGTGGAAGCATATTTTACTGCAAACGGTTGGCACGACCGGCTTGTTTTTAACAGTCCTATTGATGAACCCCGCTCGAAACAGGAATTTGAAGATACGCGTAAATGGGCTGCTATTGTTAAGGAATCAACCTCAGGCGTTCCGTTTCTTGTTACACGAACGCCTGTCCCTCCGAAAGATAATCCGGATTGGGGTACTTTGCAGGGGTATGTCAACAATTATTCCATTCACGGAAATCATTTGAATGATCCGGACGTAAAAAGAGTGATAAAAGAAGAAAAAGCAAAAGGCGGAGAGCTGACATGGTATATTTCCTGCGATCAGGTTTATCCGCAACCCAATTACTTTATAGATGCGCCTGCAATGGATTTGGTGATGGTGCCTTGGATTACGGCTCGATATGAAATGGACGGAATATTATATTGGGCGATAAACTGGTGGTCGCAGACCGTGAACCCCTGGATTGACGCAAATACTTTTCTTTCGGGTTTCCTGTGCAGCGATGGTTGGGTGTTGAACGGAGAAGGTTCGCTATGGTATCCGGGCGATTTTGTTAAAACTTATACGGGGCAGCCCAATGTTGAAGGTCCGGTTTCTTCTATCCGTTTTGAACTTTTACGCGAAGGGATTGAAGACTATGTTTATCTTTCGATGTTAAAAAAAATGGGAGATAATGCGTATGCAGCTAAACAGGCAGAAAATTCAGTTGTCGATGTAAAGGCTTTCTCACGCAATGTCGAAGTATTGTACAATACAAGAAAAGATATGGCTAACCGAATTGAAACATTACTTAAAGCAAGAAAAAAATGATTTACAACAAACAACAACATCGGCATTTTTTAAAAACAGCGGCAGTATCTGCTTTCTGTCTGTTTTTTATATCCGGCTTAAAAGCGCAGCAAGTTTCCCGGATCAATGAAACCGAGGAAGAGTATGTAACCTATCCTTATTCGGATCCCAATCCGATTCCCGTTTTCGGGAAGATATATCCGTATTTTCGTTACGAAGGTTATACCACGCAACCGACAAAAATGAAACATAAGGTAGTGATTTTAGAAAACGATTATTTAAGAATCAAAGTATTTCCCGAAATCGGCGGTAAAATTTGGTCGGTTACGGATAAAACCTGCGGCAAAGAAATGTTTTACGACAATAAAGTCGTTAAATTCAGAGATATTTCTTTGCGCGGTCCTTGGACCAGCGGGGGTATCGAGTTCAACTACGGCGTGATAGGTCATGCGCCGAGTTGTTCGTTTCCGATTAATTACATGGTTAAACAAAATTCTGACGGCAGCGCGAGTTGCCTGATCAGCGATTTCGATTTGCTCACGCGTACCCGTTGGACGGTCGAAATTAATTTACCGAAAGATAAAGGTTGGTTCACCACAACTTCGTTTTGGCACAACGGCAATTCGGGAAGTCAGCCTTATTACAATTGGGTAAATACGGGGATTACCGCTACAAAAGATTTGGAACTGATCTATCCCGGTACGTATTCAATCGGTCACGGAGGCGAAACCATACCCTGGCTACGGGATGAAGTACGCGGCAAAAATCTGTCGCGTTGGGCGGAAAATGATTTCGGCGCCGACAAATCCTATCATGTGGCAGGAGTATATGAGCCTTATTTCGGCGCGTTTTGGGAGAACGAAAATTTCGGAATGATGCATATTGCCGAACGTGACGAAAAAGTCGGTAAGAAATTTTTCTCCTGGGCGCTGTCCGATCAGGGCGATATTTGGGTGGATTTGTTAACGGACGACAATCGACAGTATCTTGAAGCGCAAAGCGGAAGATTGTTTAATCAGAACTCGGCGGGCACTAGCAGCCTTACGCCTTATAAACAATTCTATTTTACGCCCTACGGAACCGATGTCTGGAAAGAATATTGGTTTCCTTATAAAGGTACGGGAGGAGTTACGGGTGCAAGTCTTTACGGAGTTGTGAATGTTACGGAAAAAACCGGCGCATTGGATTTAACGCTTTCCCCATTGCAATCAATCAGCGATACGCTTAAGCTGTATGACGCCGACGGTCGGATACTTGCCGCTCAGCCGGTAAATCTTTCCGTAGCAAAGACCTTTAATACAAGTCTCAGGTTTCCCGCAGGAAAAAGCGCATATAAGCTGAGCCTGTGTAATTTAGATATTTGGAGTAAAGAAGACAAAAAGACGGACAGGCCCAATGCCGCCGTTAATGATTTTAATTATGAAACGGCTCAAGGAAAATATCTTTTGGGAAGAGATTATTCCGGGATGCGTCTCTACGATCGAGCGGAAACGCTGATCAGAGGCTCGCTGGCTTTGGATTCCGACTATATTCCTTCTTTAATCGAAATGTCGAGGTTGTATTATCGGCGAATGAAATATGATTCGGCTTACTTCTTTGCACGAAAAGCCTTGTCGTTCGATACTTACAATCCGGATGCCAATTTCGAATACGGACGTTCGGCATTGCAATTGGGGAAAACAATCGATGCCTTGGACGGTTTCGAAATAGCGGCGATTACCACGCCTCTGCGCAGCGCGGCTTATACGGAGATAAGTAAAATCTATTTCACTCGAAAAGACTATGCCGGGTCTGCAGAATATGCGCAAAAAAGTCTGATCAACAACAGCCTGAATATTGAGGGGCTGCAACTGCTGTACTTATGTTTCAAGCAAAAAGGAGAAATCGAAAAATCCGATGCAATTTCAGAAAGAATCAATTCACTCGATCCTTTCAATTTAATGTTGTTATACGAAAAATCAGCTCCCGATATACGCCGTTTTTCGGAAAAAATCCGCAACGAAATGCCGGTGCAGTCTTTCCTTGAGTTGGCGATTTGGTACTATTCGTTGGGAATGAACGAGAAAAGCATTACGATTTTAAAAGCCGCTCCCGCCAATGCGGAAGTGAAATATTGGTTGGCTTTCCTGCAAAAAGATACGCCCGATGAAATTACTTTGCTGAAAGAAGCCGATGCGCTGAGCCCGTCTTTTGTTTTTCCTTTCAGACCGGAAAGCAAGGAGGTTTTCGACCGGGCGGCGACAAAAAGTTCCGACCGGAAACCCGTTTATTATTCGGCTCTGTTGCAACTGTCGGTTAATAATAATGCCGAAGCGTATGCACTGCTTGAAAAGTTGAATGATCAAACTGATTTTCCGCAGTTCTATTCGTTGCGCGCTCAAATGACCGGTAATGATACAGACAGGGAGCGCGATTTGAAAAAAGCCGTTGCATTGGCTCCGACCGAATGGAGATATAATCACCGGTTGACCGACTATTTCATTGAAAAAAAGGAATATGCAAAAGCGTTGCAAGTTATCCGACCTTTCTATAACGGTCATAAAAACCATTTTCCCACGGCGTCATTATATACGCGCGCTCTGATTTTTAACAGGCAATTCGAAGAGGCTGAAAAAGTAATAGATGCCATACACATTTTGCCCTTTGAAGGAGAAAGGGGAGGACGCACTATGTATCGTGAAATAAAAATTATGCTGGCGGCGCAAGCGCTGTCGAACGGAAAAACAAACGATGCCCGGAAAAAAATTGCGGAAGCGCTGCTGTGGCCTCGCAGACTGGGAGTCGGTAAGCCCTACGACGATATGATTGATACCCGTCTCGAAGATTGGATGAACGCTATGGTTGCGATAAAATCCAAAGATAAGGCAGGAAAAGAATTGTATTTGAAAAAAGCGGCTCAATCGACGCAACGAATCAACGATCATTCGACATTATTACAGTGCATTGCTTTGTCGCAACTCGGCGAAAAACAAAAAGCGGATGACCTGTTCGCCGAATGGTCTCGTCTTCAAAAGAACAGCGCTGTTTCGGAGTGGGGCGACCGATTCTACAAAAACAATCGGGATAAGGATTATCCCTTCAATCTCGACGAGATATCGCAACTGATCGGAATCATTTCGGGAATCGGCGACGCAAGACTGTTTTAACGGCAGAGAAAAATGAGCTCCGGAAGAGCAAAATCATCAGGATAGAGCAACCCCCTACCGCTCGGCGGAAGCTCCTGCTTCCGCTGTATTAGAAGCAAGGCTCCTGCCTTGTCAATCAAAAACATATACTCGATTATTTCTTTTCCGTTCATCTTTCATTTTTCTTTGCAAGCGTGGACGCTTGCTTTTAATCCGACGTAACGAGACGTTACGCCGAGCGTGAGGGCGCATGGGTCTTCGGATTCACTCTACCGCTCTTTCAGAGTTGTTTGCAGCTGTTTTCCACATTCCGCCGGAAATGTATCGCTCGGTAGCGCTTTAATCCGTGAAAAGCGATTCCAAAAAATTCAAGTAGGCTTGCTTGGTAATCAAAGGGCGATTGTTCTTTAT
>Ga0209629_10004361_pt1 | contig 10441 bp, 5 predicted proteins | sample TergutCu122P5_FD_187286 | JGI IMG/M metagenome (GOLD analysis project Ga0209629, IMG submission 187286) | Cubitermes ugandensis P5 segment gut microbial communities from Kakamega Forest, Kenya - Cu122 P5 (SPAdes) (version 2) | ecosystem: Host-associated > Arthropoda: Insects > Digestive system >... | reverse complement strand
TGGGGTTGGGGTAGAGAAGTGCAAGTAAACCTCAAAGATGACCTGTTGCTAGCCAAAGATTTTTCTGGAGATACTGCCTGGCACTTAGCAGCAAAGGATGGCAACAAAGATATTTTAGAGAAACTGTGGGGTTGGGGTAGAGAAGTGCAAGTAAACCGCAAAGATAAAATGTTTCTATTTGAAGGTTTGTATGGAAATACTACATGTTACCAAACTGGAGATGGTGGTAAAACAGACACTTACAAGGAACTGTGGGATGTGGCTACAAAAAGGCAAATTAACTTGCAAGATGACCTGTTGCTAGCCAGAGATGAGGGTGGAAAAACTGCCTGGCACCGCGGAGCAGAGGAGGGTGACAAAGAGATTTTAGAGCATATTTGGCTTTGGGAAAGGGAAAGAAAAATTAAACTCAAAGATGACCTCTTGCTAGCCAGAGGTAGGGGCGAACAAATTGCCTGGCCCATAGCACCGCAACATGGCTACAAGGAGATTCTAGAGAAGCTGTCGTTTTGGGCTATGAAAGTGCAAGTAAACCTCAAATCTGGCCTGTTTTTGGCCAAAGGTAGGACAGAACAATATGCCTGGCACAGACGAGCAGAAAGTGGCAACAAAGAACTTTTAGAGGAACCGTGGGATTGGGATAAAAATATTCAAGAAAACCCCAATTATGACCTGTTGCTAACCAAATTTGATTATGGAAAAACTGCCTGGGATATAGCAGCATATACAGGCAACAAAGTCATTTTAGAAAATCTGTGGCTTTGGGGTAAGAGAGAGCGAGTAAACCTTAAAGATGGCTTTTTACTAGCCAGAGGTTTTAATAGATTAACTCCCTGGGACATAGCAGCAAGGAATTGTAACAAGGCGATTTTAGAGAAATTGTGGAGTTGGGGTAGAGAAGTGCAAGTAAACCTCAAAGATGACTTTTTGCTAACCAAAGGATATTGTGGACGAACTGCCTGGGACTTAGCAACATATAATGGCAACAGAGAGATTTTAGAGAAACTATGGGGTTGGGGTAGAGAAGTGCAAGCAAACCTCAAAGATGACCTGTTGCTTACCAAAGGATATTGTGGACGAACTGCCTGGGACTTAGCAGCAGATAATGGCAACAGAGAGATTTTAGAGAATCTGTGGGATTGGGGTAGAGAAGTGCAAGTAAACCTCAAAGATGGCCTGTTGCTAGCCAAAGGTAGGAATGGACAAACTGCCTGGCACATAGCAGCAGAGAAAAGCAACAAAGAGATTATAGAGAAACTGTGGAGTTGGGGTAGAGAATTGCACGTAAACTTGAAAGATGATCTCTTGCTAGCTAAAGATGAGGATGGACAATCTGCCTGGCACCGAGCAGCAGAGAATGGTGACAAAGAGATTTTGGAGAAACTGTGGAGTTGGGGTAGAGAATTGCAAGTAAACCTCAAAGATGACCTTCTCCTATCCAAAGGTTACAATGGACTAACTGCCTGGGATATAGCAGCAAAGAATGACAACAAAGTGATTTTAGAGAAACTGTGGAGTTGGGGTACAGAAGTGCAAGTAAACTTGAAAGATGATCTCTTGCTAGCTAAAGATGAGGATGGACAAACTGCCTGGCACCAAGCAGCAGATGATGGTGAAAAAGAGATTTTGGAGAATCTGTGGAGTTGGGGTAGAGAATTGCAAGTAAACCTCAAAGATGACCTTCTCCTATCCAAAGTTTACAATGGACTAACTGCCTGGGACATAGCAGCAAAGAATGGCAACAAAGAAATTTTAGAGAAACTGTTGAGTTTGGGTAGATATGTGCAAGTTGATCTCTTTCTAGCTAAAGGTGAGAATGGACAAACTGCCTGGCACCGAGCGGCAGAGAATGGTGACACAGAGATTTTAAGGCAGTTGTGGGATTGGGCTAGGGAAAAGCGAATGAACCTCAAAGATGACCTTTTGCTGTCCAAAGATGCAGATGGACAAACTGCATGGCACATAACAGCATGGCATGGTGACAAAGAGATTTTAGAATTGCTATGGTGTTGGGAGAGAAAAATGCAACTAAACCCTAAAGATGGCATGTTGCTATCAAAAGATATGTATGGACAAACTGCCTGGCACTTGGCTGCACGGTGTGGTTACAAAGAGGTTTTGGAGAAACTATGGTTTTGGGGTAGGGAAGTGAACCTGAACCTCACAGATGACCTAATGCTAGCCAAAGATGACTGTGGACACACTGCCTGGCACCTAGCAGCAGAGGATGGTAACAAGGAGATTTTAGAGAAAATATGGTATTGGGCTAGAGATGAACAAATGAACCTCAAAGATGACATGTTGTTAGCTGAAGATGTGGAAGGACAAACTGCTTGGCATATAGCAGCCTGGCATGGTTACAAAGACATATTAGAGAAACTATGGTTTTGGGCTAGAAATTTGCCACTGAACCACAAAGATGACCTGTTGCTGTTAAAGTATGTGGATGGACAATCTGCCTGGCACGTTGCAGCATGGCATGGTTACGTAAAGATTTTAGAGGCCCTGTGGTGTTGGGCTACAGAAGTGCAAGTAAACCTCAGAAATGACCTGTTGCTGGCAAAAGATAGTTATGGACAAACCGCCTGGAACTTAGCAGCACAGCACGGTAACAAAGATATTTTAGAGAAACTGTGGTTTTGGGGTACAGAAGTGCAAGTAAACCTCAAAGATGACCTGTTGCTAGCCAAAGTTGTGGATCGACTAACTGCCTGGGACTTAGCAGCAGCGAAAGGCAGCAAAGAGATTTTAGAGAAACTGTGGACTTGGGGTAGAGAAGAGCAAATAAACCTCAAAGATGACCTTTTGCTAGCCAAAGGTGTGAATCAACTAACTGCCTGGCAATTAGCAACTAAGAAAGGTGACGACGAGATTTTAGAGAAACTGCGTGATTGGGGTAGAGAAGTGCAAATAAACTTAAAGTGACCTGTTGCTAGCCAAAGTATGAATGGACTAACTGCCTGGGACTTAGCGGCAAAGAAAGGCAACAAAGAGATTTTAGAGAACTGTTGGGTTGAGGTAGAAAAGTGCAAGTAAATGTCAAAAATGACCTTTTTCTGGCCAAAGATAGGATAGAAAAAACTGCCTGTTTAGAGCATCAGAAAGTGGTTATGAAGAGATTTTAAAAATGCTATGGTGTCAGGGGAGAAAATTTCAAGTAAACCTCAAAGATGACTTGTTGCTAGCCAAAGATGTGGATCGACTAACTGCTGGGGACTTAGCACCAAAGAAAGGCAAAAAGGAGATTTTAGATAAACTGTGGGTTTGGGGTAGAGAAGTGAAAGTGAACCTCTAAGATGACCTATTGCTCTCCAAAGATGTGGATGGACAAACTAGATGGTACGTAACAGCATGGCATGGTGACAAAGGGATTTTAGAATTGCTATGTTTTTGAGGGAGAGAAGTGCAACTAAACCTCATTGGTAGCCTGTTGCTATCAAAAGATGTGGGTGGACAAACTGCCTGGCACTGGCTGTATGGTGTGGTTACAGAGAGATTTTGGAGGAACAATGGTGTTGGAGAAGTGAAGTGCACCTTGACCTCAAAGATGACCTATTGCTAGCCAAGGATGATTGTTGAAAAACTGCTTGGCACCTAGCAGCAGATGGTGACAAAGAGATTTTAGAGAAACTATGGTATTGGGCTAGAGAGGAATAAATAAACCTCAAAGATCACATGTTGTTAGCTGAAGATGTGGAAGGACAAACTGCCTGGCATATGGCAGCTTGGCATAGTTACAAAGAGATTTTAGTAAACCTATGGTTTTGGGCTAGAAATTTGCAACTGAACCTCAAAGATGACCTGTGGCTATTGAAATATTTGGCTGGACAATCTGCCTGGCACATAGCAGCATGGCATGATTACCTAATGTTTTTATAGGCCCGTGGTGTTGGGCTACAGAAGTGCAAGTAAACCTCATAGATGACCTGTAGCTGGCCAAATATGACTTGTTGCTTACCAAAGATAGTTATGGACACACTGCCAGGCACATAGCAGCATGCCAAGGTTACAAAGATATTTTATAGATATTATGGAATTTTGCTATTGAAGTGCAATCAACCTCAAAAATGACCTTTTGCTGGTCAAGGATAAGTATAGAGAAACTGTCTTGCACGTAACCTCTCAGTGTGATTATGAAGAGATTTTAGAGAAAGTAGAGGGTTAGGCTAGAGAAGTGCAAGTGAACTTCAGTGATGACTTGTTGTTAGCCAGAGATAATAATGGACAAATTGCCTGTCATATAATTATGGAAGCAGAGGATTAGTTTGAAGAGTTTTTGTGAGAAAGTATGTTGTGCGCTATAAAGACACAACTACACCTGAAATTTTACCTGTTGCTGCCCAGAGATAAGTGTGGGAAAACTGTCTGTGGCCGAACAGTAAACAATACAGATAATGCGGTATTGAAAAAACTATAGAAAAAATTAAGAAGGCAAAATTAAGCCAACAAGAAATTAAAAGTTCTTCATCTAAGGAAGAGGGTGAAAAGTGTACCACATCACACCTCATGGCTCAAGAGATTTGTTCTGAAATACTCCTGGAGAATCTGAAATGGGTGAACAGAGAGAAGCTTTACCTGCCATCACTCACAGATCTGTTGGTATTTTTTAATATTTTTGAATGCATTGCCCGCACTTGGCTGGAGAATACATGGATATTTGAGACCTGCAGAAGTTAGGTCAAGAGAAACTTAACGCAGATTGGTTAAAGAATGACTGGCTGCTAGCAAGTATATGGATATATGTGCATCCTGACACTGAGCAGCAGAGAAGAGCAAGACATTCAAGTTCTAGAAACTATGGAAGTGGTTTGAAGGGAAACTACTGGGAAATGTTACAAGAAAACTGTTTCCTTGTTGAAAATATGGCCTGATGAACTGCCTGACGCTGAGCAGTGGAAAGGAATGTGTGCATGTTAGGTAAACTGTGAATGTGTTTTGAAGATAAGCTTAACCCACATGAGCTCAAGAGTAACTGATTGATATAAGAATGTACAAACTACCTGACCCTTGGCAGCAAGACATGGATCTTAGAGAAACTTCAAAGTGGGGTGAAAGGGGAACTAAAAATAGATGACTTAAAAAATAACTCTTTGCTAGCCAAAAATGTGGACAGAGACAATATATTGATCATTTAGACAACAATTTAATCTTACCAGATTTAATAAAATAAGAAGTACATGAAGAACTGGAGTATTGCTTATAATAATTCAATTTTGGTCACCAAGGAAACAGTGGGAGGCATTGACTGGTGACTGAGGTGTTGTGAAGGAAGATTAAGAAGGAATTTCACTACAGACAGTTGCAGACTGTGCTGTGGCTGTATATCACACTATTGTAGATGCCACCACTTGCTTCATTGCACTGAGGTCCAGGTTTGAGAGGCACATTTTTTTCCTTCTGAGCTCTCTGAAGGAAGTGAATGCATGGTGCTGTGTCTGGTGGAATAATTGTATAGACTGCTACCAGAGCCACTGGCCTCTCACTGTGTAATTTTTTGAGCTCTCAGGAACATCTTTGTGTCATCCTGGCTGAAGGGGTGTTGGAACAATGTCTACAGGATCAGGCTGTGGTCCTTGAACACTGTCATTGTGCCCAGCACTATTTTCAGGACAATCTTAAAACAACTGCATTGGATGCCACAGCTTTTGACTTGGAACCATTAACTTGGTGCAGTGTATACTTGAAGAATATCTATTATGTGCTATGGGAGTGTGTTATCACCTGTACAGTCATGAACTCAATTACACAGTCATGAACTTAATTACACTGAGTGCTGGCATGCTGAACTTGTATAAACTGGTTAGAGTTAGTGGCCTTAACACAGGGATTGTTTCAGCATAAAAGTGGTGGTCATGGTTAGCATCTTTAGTTATTGCTAATGTATTTGCGTGTCAGAGATGTGTCACAACTGGAAGAAGCGTCCTTCTGGAAGCCTGTACATATATTGCCATATAGTTGGCTTTCAAGTAAGTGGAGCTGATTGAATGTATACTGCCAAGTCAATCAAGTTATTAGTATGAATATACTCGTAAGTGTATGGGTTGGACTGTTTGTAGCTTTTAAACAGGCAGCCTGTAAGATTCAGTTGTGTAAGTGCATTTTGTGTTCTCTGAGATAACTGAAATGCAAGGGCATGTATCTGTGTAGGTTCAAAATATGCCACTGGTCAGCTAATAGCATATTTGTGGATAAGTGCTAGGCCAAAGAATGCCCATTGTTGGCTTGTTACCATTAATTGCTAATGGCAACATTGGAACTGCCTTGACAACAACAACAACAACGAAATGGTTATGTGAGCTGTCCTAGCAAGTGTGGTTTTAGGCATTTGATAAACATCCATTTATCCCTTGAATTAAACTGTGGGATACTGCAGGGTTGTTTGTAATGACACCCACAGTATAACACATATAATAACATTTATTAACATCATCAAGTCTTACAGTTGTATGTATTGTGGTACAATTGTCGAGCTGAGTTTGATGTACATCACTGGGCCTGCCCCAGCGTTGTTGGCTGTAGTCAGAGAGTAGGGCCGTTGTGAAGTCCAGTCGGTGAGAGCGTTGGTGTACCACTAGGTGCGCGGTTGGTCGTCCGAGGGTCCATGGTGAAACTTCGAGGCTTCGACTGGTACAGTAGCGGTGCTGAGTACTGCTGGGCAGCGTGCTTTACAGAGCAGTGTGGTGCCTGGTCCACGAGGCATCGTGGCTGGGCAGCCGGGCGTAGTCTCTTCCTTCTTGATAGGAGTATCTTGACATGGCGAGCGTTGAATGAACGAACGAATGATCGAATGAAGTCTGGGTTGTAAGGTGGCCTCTTTTTATACCGAACTCAGCTGGTTGGCTTGCTCTGCTGTTGGATAGCTTGCGTAGCTGGCTTAACGAGCAGGCATGGCTTGCTTAACGAGCAGGCGTGACTTGCTTAGTGAGCAGGCGTGGCTTGCTTAATGACTCCCGCTAGTTGGGGCCCTGAAAAGGGCCGCATGGCTAGCGAGGAGACAGATGGAGTGAGCGAGAGAGCTGAATAGCGGAAGATGCACTGACATGTGGGTGTCCCCACAAAACCAATACTTATCCAAGCACGCTATACCACAGCAGCTCAATGCACTTGGGCTCATTACATGGCAATCCAAGCAGTCTTCTGTCTGAGTGATATGGTTTATTGTGGCAAATACCAGTCTGTTTGGTGGTTTAACTACCACTACAGGAATATTAGCTGCTGTTTGCCATGTAAGTAGTTTTCATGACCATTTCCTTTGGCACAGTGACTCCTGCCTTGAGTGAAGAGCATGCTAGTTCAGAAAATATTACCAGTCACCATTCCAGTGATCAGATCATTAACAGTCTGCTCTATTGTTTGAACCAGTGTTTACAAGATGTAATATTCATGCTGCAAAGGGGAAGAATGGGATGTGAGCCAACAGCAGCATAGTAAGCATAGTAGAAATATGCATGAAGAGAAAGCCTTAACTTTAGTTGAGTCTGAATTTCAAGTAACAGACAAGATGTTGGACTTCTTGGGGTAAAGTTTCGAGCATGAACTGGGGCTTAGTAGGGTGCATGTTCTGACTTGATTTTGTTGTTTGTGTGCTTGCCGTAAAGTTTTATTTTCTAAAACTGGAGGAATTTAATTCAATGAAGGGGAGAAGGGTATAACGTACACTGTATGGCTAGAGTAAGTTGACCAGTTGGCTGTGATATTCCAGAACAATGAATCACTGTGTGTGTTGCTTGGAAAAACGTTGGTTTCTGGCAAGTTGAGAGTTGTTCTGCGAAGGAATTCATTATCAAGCTCTCCAGCATGAGAATCAAGTTGTGTAGCATTACTGAGTAGTTAGAAAATTTTTCTGTAATTAATGCAGAAACATATCTCTCATTACTCCAAGTGTGTAAGGACAGAAAATTATTTGCCAACATAGTACCTGTGTACTTAATTTAATTTAATTATTATAGTAAATGTGTCATCTGCAGACAAGTTCCCTGCAGTGTAAGTTACAAATTCATGGTGTCTCATCATAAGTTTGGTACTGGGTGTAAAACATGTACTTTGTTGTGGTTTTTAACTGTTGTAGAAATGTTTTTGATGTTCTGTATGTTTAACATACAGGAACATATGCTGTATAACTGTGTTGTTTATTAAATTTTATGTTGGTGATTCACTTATAGGTAACTTACCTGTGACAGAATCGCAAAAAATTTGTTTAGAAAATGTATAAATTCCATATTGCAATAGGCCTTTCCATTCTTCTTGATTTCTAACTTCTGCTGTGTTGTGAGTGTATTATTATTCTTTTGGGTGATTACTCAGAATCTGAATTTTCTGTGCCGTTTCACAATACTCTGTCTCTTCCATCTTCATAGGTCATTTAAACAAGAAGAATAACTGGGATGAGATTGCTAGGGTATTTATACAGGTAAAGGTTTGGCTCAAAAGGAGCCTGGGCCAATCAAAAGGACGAACGATAGGGAGGTAGCTGTAGGGAAACCTACAGCTACCTTCGCCCTGTGAAGGATGCCTTACAGTTACGAACGCCAGGTGTATACAGCATCCCATGTGCATGTGGCCAGGTTTGTATGGGACAAATCGATTGAGCTATTCAAATTAGAATCAAATAACACAAAAGACACATACGGCTAGCACAAACAGATAAATCAGCACCAAAGGAACACAGCATCAACCAGGACCATATTATTAAACGAAATACATCATAAACTAGAACAATATTATTAAACTAAACTGGATACATGGACTGACTTATCAGGGAAACCATGGAACTGGAAATGCACCCATATAATAAGAATAGAGAAGATGTACTGGTCTTAATCAAATCTTGGAAACCCCCTCTGCACAAGCTTAAAGAAAGGAGACAGCCTCCAGAAACATGATAGTTAGATCACTACTATCCCATAGCTCCTCTTCCTTGCTCCAACATGGGGCCATTTCTCCCGTACATACTTGTCTTACTACAGGCCTCCAGTTGGGGCTGTTGCCCTCCACAGTTTGGTCCTCTACTCTGACATGCCCCCTCCCCATCCCTCTTCCTTCTAATTGGTTAAAACTTCTTTTGACCAAACCTTTAACTGTATAAATACTCTAGCAATCTCGTCCCATTTATTTGTCTTGTTTTTAAATTACCTATGAAGTTGGAACAAAGTGCTCTGAAACATAGGCACAGAAAATTCAGATGCCGGGGAATCACCCAAAAGAAAGAATACAAATTTTCTTTCTTGTCATGAAACAAGCAGTTAACTTTTTAAACGTGACACCATGCAGCGTGGTGGGTAGGAACCAGCGTTTCAGACTAACCTGTTGCAGACAGCAGGTTCCCGCAGAATATAGGTAGTTACCTGTGCTGAACTACGTGGTGCCGCACTGCAACAGCTCATAATGTAAATACTTGATGCAGTGAGAACATCAGATTCATATAACATATGGGTGGAGGTAAACCTTGTGTGACTGATGTGTAAAGTGGGTTGATGAATATGGTTTTGTGAACAAAAATTGTATATTGGTAGCCTGTATTGTTTGAACATTAGGATGAATAAATGCAGGAATATATACTGCACATAACAAGACTGAAAGCTAATATTAGTTTTGTTGAACTTATGTAAAAAATTTGCACTTTTCTAGTTTGATAAGGATGTTGATATCAGTGATGACAGTATCATTAACGTATTTACGTTAGCAGACAATAAAGAATTTTTAATGCACTAGCCGACAGTATTGTGACCATCATCACAGATGTCCACAACGTTTTCCCTTGTGCTAATTTGTATATTAGTGTGTATTATGTATGAATTTGGTGTATGTAATACTTTAAGGTTTGTAGCACTGAAATGCTGCATTAGGAGCAGGCTGTATGAATTATACTAAGATGTATGTACAGTAAATACAGTCTGGCTCTCAGACTGCACAGCTATGTTTTATTGACATGTAAAAACTTTGCTGTATATCAAATTGTAATAAAAACATAGCTGAACCAGCTGAAAGAAAAGTTTTGCATATGTGCTTGCTACAAAAGCACAATGGGATGTCATTCCTGATGATAGGCAGTTGTGAGGTATGATGAGTTGCCAGATGCCTTTTGGTTTGTGGATTCCCCAGTAATGCTCAGTGATAATTAATGAACTAATCATGCTGTGTTGTATGGTACTGTGGTTGTGCTAATCTTAAACATTTATTGGTAATAACTGTTAAGTGGGACATAGCACACACCTATTTTATTAGTAAGTTATGTTTGTTTCAAAATGTTCAGTTTTTTGTGTATTTACAGTACTTGTGTAATGAATGCCAAATTTGAATAATGTCAAATTTGTATATTAATGCGTAACTTTTCTAAAGTTACTAGAACGTCGCAGACAGCCTTACCCAACTTTGCATCATGTCGCAGAGTCAGCATGTTGCAAGAGTCTTACCCACTAACAAGCTGTCCTACTTTTGTAAC
>Ga0209629_10004360_pt1 | contig 10441 bp, 3 predicted proteins | sample TergutCu122P5_FD_187286 | JGI IMG/M metagenome (GOLD analysis project Ga0209629, IMG submission 187286) | Cubitermes ugandensis P5 segment gut microbial communities from Kakamega Forest, Kenya - Cu122 P5 (SPAdes) (version 2) | ecosystem: Host-associated > Arthropoda: Insects > Digestive system >... | reverse complement strand
GTAGCTGGTTGGGGAAGAGTGGCAGGAAAAAGTACATAACAGAGAGGAATGGAAGAAGCTCCGGAGATCGGCAAGGAATCGTCGAATTCTGCACCTGCCAATGGAATGAATGAATTATTACTGAACAGAAACTTTATATAAATGATATAGCAATGACATTCTCTTACCTCGTCGATGTTAAACGCTGAATAAACAAAACACGAAAGCACTCGTCTCCTCGCGCAATACACAACATAGATCAGAGTATACAAAATATGTCGGTGATGTATACGTTACGCGCCAAATTCATATCTATGAATACAAGTCTGTGATTGGTTGACTGCACTCTTGCCAAATGTTGTGAGAAATGCGAAGTGCCAACTTCATCATCATAAACACCAAGGATTGGACCCTTTGATCCGTTCCGTGTCCATGGTTATAGTTGCTCTCTCCAACGTTTTTTAGGTCGTCCAATTGATCTTCGAGTCAAAAGATGTCGCTCCAAGACGCCAAGTTTCCAACCCGGCCGACCCACTTGCCACGGCGTGTTCTTCCTTGCGTGCGAACTCCTATCCGCAGATCGTGCTCCTACCATCACTCACTGAACGACGTGCTGGCACGGATTAAAACTTTTTTTTTTCCACGCCGTGCTGTCATAAGTCATTTGCGCGATACTCGTTTCCCGGAGTAGTAATCTGTGCTTCAAGACCCCCACTAATCCATGCTGCAAACAGTCTGTTATCCGCGAGGTGTCGTGTTGGCTTCGTTGGTGATTGGCGGGATTAGTAAAGTAGCAGAAATACGAATGCATAAACGCGAATATAGGAATAATTTCAAGTTTTCAATGTTCTGTTAAAGTATTTTATTTACAGTCAATGTATTTTTTTAAACACTCTGTAGTTGAAATATATGTAAGGTCTTATTCTGTTATGTGTGTATATTGAAGCGAAGTGTTCAAGATGTCAGACGAAGAAAATGTAAATATTCATTTCGTAGTTCCGAAAGGGCTCAAGAGTGAAAATCGTTGCTCAGACGATATGAAAATGGCATTTCAGGTGCGAATACTTCCAGTGTTACGTATTTTATTGTTGTGTTCCAAGGGTATTGTACTTTTGTTTGGACATTGTAACAAGTAGATTACCTGTACCCATGTCTTTCCAGAGTTGTGTGGAACATGGGCTATCACCAAAGTGGATCTTAGAACATAATTGTGCCTCTCTGAAGACATCCAAACAAGATGTGTTTGTGTTTCAGCAGTTTGAAGGAGATATATTTTCTCAGTATCGGAACCGAAAGTGTGTGTAAGTATGTGTGTATATGATCACTGTTCCATAAATTTTGGCATTGAAATACATATGCCTTGCGAAACTTTGTAACACTGTGCAGTCGTAAATTGTAATATCTTCAGGCCTGTAATTTTCGAATATGTAACAAGGTCTTATGAGGGGCGAGGTCCAGATTAACATCACATCTTTGATATTTTCTTAGACATACTTATACTTACCTTTATTTACTGACACCACGAAATACTGTTATTTGTCATTCAAAGCAATATTTACAAGACAATGATCCACTACAGCAATGTGTAGTGTATTGTTTGGCATTGGCGATAGTTTGCAAGTAAGGACAACAGTAACATTTAAGGTTGCCAGGATTCATAGTGTTTGTAACATACGTTACAATTGGCAACATACCAGGAACCTTTGACTTTGAGATGTGGCATATACATATGCTTTTATAACAACGTAGGAAGCAGATTGTAATGAAAAGTGACACCTCAAAGCGTAACCACTGTAATGTGAATGCTCTGCTTCTTGTTAATTTTCACTGGGTAAAAAGAAACCTGAAATCATAAAGCTTTTGTTACTTGAATGAAAGCGCAAGGATGTACCTGCTTTGAATAAGATTTTTCTTTTGTTATCATACATGCAAGCATAATGGTGGTGTAACTGGTTTTGTCATGTATATTGGGTACCGGGGTTGACAGTCTTTCTGTTGCTGATTTTGATCTCACCTATACACAAGTCTATACTGCAGTGAATACTGCTGTTTGGTGTTCTACATAAAATAAATATGAAGATATGTGTATAAAGTATGGATTGAAGATAAATGTTATTAAATTTAAATTTAGAGTGGATATAATGTTTGTGTGTGTTGTTTTTTCTCAGTTTAACCTATAAAAAGCTTGCTTCTATGGATAATCTTAAATGGGGTTCTAAAATACCTGTATATTTGTTCATAAGCTGAGAGATTAATGCCAGGACTCTGGAGCAACTGTGCTGCTATGACCCAGTTAATCTGGCTTTTGGTGTACAAATTTTACCTAAGAAGTCTGCTTGGCTGTGCGTAGGACTGTTGAGAACTTCATTACCTTCTATGAATCTGTCCATTCATTGTTGCTTTCATGACTGATATTGAAATACATGTACAGTGATGTGCTACTATATTTTCCTCATTATCTTCACACAGATTAGGACAATGAATATTTTCTGTTTTTAGCAGGTTGTTAGGACCTCGATGTCTCCTGTCATGTCTAATCGAAGGCTTGCCTATTCCAGACAGCAACTCGCCCATTTACACAACAGCAATGCGAGATTTGGTTGTTACCACAACCAACTTCTCTGGACAAGAAAAAGTGAGTGATTGACAGAGAAGGAGTTCCATTATTCTGTCTTTGTTTTTCAGGGGAACTTTATCACAACTCTGATAATGCTAATATATAATCATGTGCTACATGTATTATCCACACTGGGTCATCTATGGGGGCTTCTTGTGTGTATAAGGGAACTATAAATTTTGGGGCCAAATTATTTTAAGAAATATGTTTTTATGCAAAATTAAGCTAGTTCCATTATTGCTTTACAATAATCATAAGATTTTACCCTGTGTATGATGCTTCTGTATAAAGGCAAGTCTTGTTTTACGTGATTTCATTTTGTCTGATTTTGCTTTTATGCATCTTGAAAATTTACATCACTTTTCAAATTTACATGATAATTTTTGGTTTAATGCGATTTGGCATAGATAATCTGTGTCCGCACTTATCTTCTGTAGGAGACTAACAGAAGTGACATCACTGTCATGCCATTAGTCACATGCATGGATTGATTATGTTAGTGATATGATCACTTGGCTGATTTAGTCTCCTCTGAAACGGCATTGGCTTTTCTTGCCAACATGATTGAGAAATGTAAATCTATATCACTTAGTGCAATCCAAGTGAACAATTAGTGAAAGACAGTTGGTATTGAAGAGAAATTTGAAAAAGGTGAACAAATTTTTGGAATATGCTATAATGTTAGACTCACTCATAGTAGCATACATACAGTTTGTGATAATGTTGATAGAATTAAAGAAAGTGCTAAGTGCTGAGATAACATTAAATGCCAACAATCTGAAACAGAGGATGTTGGTTTTTGTAGCAAGATTACCACCGTTCTGTCAGAATGAACTGTACCAAAAACTATGGGTGTGAATCTCTTACATATTTATTGCATTGGAAATAAATAAATAAAATATATATATATTCTACAGGTCTGTATGTTCACTAGTGGTATAGTCATACACTATGTAGGATAAGGTTATCAATCCCCATAACCCCCAGGAAATATAATGTTTAAATGGGGATTTTGTGTCCAGATTGCATGATCTTTGATTTGTGAAACATTTTTTTAGGAATGTAATCCTGGCATAAAATGAGACCTACCTGTATTTAAAATGGAATTAGTTGGTAATTAACTTTTAAAGCCTTGTGTTTACGTTGTTTCATTATGATTGTTTTGCAGTACTTTTGTGTGTGTGTGTATGGTGTTGGGTGGGGTATGTGCATCACCAGTGGGCAAGTCTGTGGTGGCTGAATACAGACATTGAGTAAGGACTTCATATAAACTTTGACAATACTGCAGTACTTGCTAATTAGAGTACATCGATCACCTAGTAAAAGAGGCTGTATCTATAGAACTTTAGTAGAGACATGGGATGTGCTTAATGTACTTTATTTACCTGAATAAAATGATAATTTTTCTCCTAATTTATCGTCTGAAATTTGGGAAGGGTTTCTCCTTGTAAGCATGCACAAAGTTGAACATGTTCTGTGTAGGTATTTTCCTGAAAATTGAAACTTTAAAAGGGTGTTGTCTTATATTCAGGTAAATATGGTAGGTTCTTGAACTCTGCTACAAGTAACAAAATAAAGCCATAAGGAAACAAAGATTGGTGGAAGAAACTGTAAACACTCATTAATATTTCAGATTTACCAAGTTAGGCAACAATGACTGTGCTTGTAGGTAGGCTGAGTGAAGGCCTGACTCTCCCTTCTGCTACCTCATTGGTCCTATCGCAGACAAGGAGTTGTGTGTATGTATACATACAGAAAAGTGGCATCATTTGTCACATCAGTTGCTGATGGAGTAGAGTTTCCAGGACACTGGAAATTCATTCCGCCCTGACACTCCTGATTATCCAAGACTACTTCATTTTGTTGAAAATGTCCCATTTGCAACATTAATGTTTCTCTATTCTGAAATGTGTGGTGCAGTGATTAGACTGTTTTAGACAGTAGTGTTCCATGAAAAAAATCATGCATATGTATTCCTGCAGGAGGACTTAATAAAGAAGATTGAATATATGGGTGCATCGTTTTCTTCAAAGTTGGTTGGAGGTACAACACATCTTGTAGCAAAGAATGTCCTGAGTGTCAAATATGAGGTAAGCCCTTCAGTGCAAACTTACGGGATAGGGAGATTTGATGTGCTGATTGTGGTTGTGGTCTTTGGGGATGTGACATATTGTGGTATGATAAATATGAATGAGTGTTGTAGAGGAACTATGTCGAACACAAATCCCACATGGACTGTCCTGGAACTGAACCTGAGCCTCCATGATTGGAGGTTGGCAACTGCTGCCTGATCCATGGCACTGCTTTCTCTTCTTCAAGTTCCACCAATTTCTTATGTATTTTCTCTGCTCGTTAGAGGGTTGCAACACTGTAATGAGGAATACATTTAACACTGAGATGTTTGGGATGGACTATGGAAATTGACCACTGAAATTATTCAGTCCTTAACCTTCAAACAACTGGGTTGGTATTTGAATTTTGGCACTTGGTTTATGAACAGCGTGAATTTTATTTGAAGAGAAAAGATATAATTATGAAATAAATGGCATTTTTTGGAAAATAAAACATAAATTATGCAATATGTCTTAAAAATGCAGTCAATTTCCTTGTTGCCTAAATACATGAAATGAATTTCTAGGGTTATTTTTTCACATGTGTGTGTATATCCAAACATAGGTCATTTGAAACTTAGTTGAAGAAATGCAGATACAGATATCATTGTATGGGAGAAGTTTTGATGATGCTTTTCAGTATAGCTGATTATCCAGAACTCTGTGATGTTGGAACTGAGAGCTTTAACACCACTAACTGGGCCTTAACTGGATTTTACAAATACATCATTGAATTTTGGACTTTCCATGTACTCAAACATAAACAGAGAAGTATATCATTGCCGCAGGGTTGTGACAACAGTATGTGATATTTAGGATTACTGGGTTTCTCAACTCCCATTGTCTGCTTTTCTGAACAGAACGGTGTTATGTGTTACAGAAAGCAATAGAGAGGAATCTTCCTGTCATGACTGAGGATTGGGTACATAATGTATGGTTGGAAAGTTGCAAGAGAAATGTTCATGCTTCTGACCCAGAATTTCAAGCTTACAAGTGCCCAGTGTTCCATGGTCTCATCGTAACTTGCTCAAACCTGCCACGGCAACAGAAAGAAGAAATCAGAAAACTGATAAATGGCAATGGTGAGGATAGCAGAGAGTAGTTCAATATGACATTTGAACTTTAAGTCCTTGAAGCAGTGAATACTAAGACAGTGGTCATCTGGGATGTGATACATTGTATTTTTATGGTGTACCAAACTGTATGGTGTCATGTCTCCGGACACCACATTCATAGTGAATAACATATTTTGCAGAAGTTTTATTTTTCTTGTAGGCTTATTCTTTTCAGTCTGGGTTTCAGCACTTTTCAGTCTGTGTTGAACACGTTATTACAGGTACACCATGCATGGTTCATTTTCTTCACTTATTACTTCGATATGTCAGACGAATCCAGGATACTTATATATGATATATCTTTAAAAATGTTAGTCACTTGATTAGCATGTGACGTATTGATTCCAAATGATTTGCTTCTAGCTGTCTTCAGATGTGCCTCATTTAGAACAGTTTAAAAGGTAGATCATTGCTCTTTTGAGTTTTTGAGGAACACAGGTTGGGTTGTTTGACATCTTGACCCTTGAAGGTGGGACCAATACGCTGTCTCAAAACATTGGTAACCAATCAACCTATGCAGTGCAACAACCCAGAATAGGCAAAGATCGCAACTGTATTGCTGTGCAAGCCACAAATCTTGCAATTTGGAGGGTACTTCCTTGATTTTATTTGGCGGCTCTTGTTCAGCAGGTCTTCTTGACTCCTGTTGTTGGTTCCATTCTTCCTTATTTTAACATAATACTAAATGTCAAAATCAGTATAATATTTATATTTGTGACTATACTGAGGCCACTGAAGTTCCCTGATGCTGGAGGTGACAGTGTTTGAGGCTTCAGTTCAATATCTGCTGTTTTCTTCTGCTATGATCGGCATCACCCAACCCAAAGTGATTGTTTCTAGTGACCATCACTCTTGTGAGTAGAATGGTTGATGACTGGAGGAGGAAATGTTACAGCTCAAGGGATGTGGGATGGTTTAATCCATGGAACCTGTAATGTTGCCTTATAACATGGATCTCCAACCTGTGGCCTGCGGTATCCATGCGGACTGCCATAATGTATTATGTGGCCCACAGTCACATATCTAAATTATGTGTGTACTATAAAAATTATGCAATAATTTAGGTGGTTAGGTATACCACATTTTGCTACTGTGCGTGTGTGGACCATGAGCTAGCCCGCAATAACCGTTGTAGCCCTTCACCATAAAAAGGTTGGAGGACCATGCCTTATAAGGATGAAACTCATTAAATACATATCCACTGCAAGTAATCAAGGCAGAACAGAGTGTATGTCATTTATGTTAATCTCTGATCATTATGACATGTTCATGTGATTTTTCTTCCTTGTAGGTAAAGTAATATAGAAAAACCAACTAGATGCAACAATAACAATTTATTAATCTCCAAGATCAGCTCAACATGTTTCGGGCTATCTTTTGCCCATCTTCAGGAGTGTAAGACTGAGATTTTTACAGCATATGGTATTGTGTCCTGTTGTTGTGGTAGGCAGGGGTTCGGAGAGCGGCAACGTGGCACATAGTGCCACGTTGCCGCTCGCATTGTTGCATCTAGTTGGTTCTTGTATATTACTTTACCTATATTGATGATGCACAGTCAAACACAAATCAAGTTTCTTTCTTGTGTTGTTTTGCAAGTAATGTGGCCAGTAGTAACTTATTTTCTTATGTTAGGGAGCAATGCTGGAATAGAAAGTGGTTGATAAACATACTTGTTCATTAAAAGTAGTTACTACTTTCACATCATTGTACATATTCTGTGTTCTGTGAAGAAGTGTAATGGTAGGCAGTGAATCGTAATATTCAGTACTTTTCATATGTATTTTTTTCTGCAAACAACATACTTAGGAAAATATGCAAATGATCTTTGTCTTACAGCCATATGACTTTGTATATTAGATATATAATTTCACTGCAATGAAAATTCTCACTGTGTTCCACAGGGTTGTGACATAATGTTGTGTCAGGTGGGTATTGCTGTTTCTTTAAAATGGTTGGTTGGTTACATGAATTGAGAAATCATAATACCTTGGTAATAAGTGTGTCAGATATCCTGTAGCTGGAGGTAGTAGTTTTCTCCCCAGCAATGGTAAAATTCTATCAGACTTAGTTCTTAGTTACAGTTGTGTTCTTCAGGTTTCAGAAGGGTTGACAGTGTAATTTTGTGTACTTATTATATTCAGTATTTCAGAGTTATAGTATACCTTTCTTAACACCGTCACCATCCACTTATTGCCCCTGCCTATGGTGAGTTAAGTATTTGGAGTGTTTAAATTTTCTGTTAGTATATGAATATCAGAGTTTGTTGAAAATAGAATCTTTCTAATGATGTAGTAGTGACCCACATCACTATCTGTTGATGACATACCTTGGATTTTGTTATGTATGAGGTATAACATGAAATATTCTTGACACTCTAATGTCATTGTCATTCAGGTGGAATTTTCAGCGGACAGCTGGAATGTGAAAATACAAAATTACTCATCATTGCTAATCCCACTGGAGAAAAATACAAGTATGCTTGCGAATGGAAGTTGCCATGTGTTCTTCCGTCTTGGGTTCATGAAAGTGTTCGTGATGGGTATGCAGTGTCTGTAGAACCACATCTTACACCACACAAAGAAGTTGTCAAATGTTCAACTCCAAATTCTGATGAGACACGTGAGTACTGACACTGGCAAGTCATGCATTTAGATGGATTCAAAAATTATCAATCTGCTGTTACTAACCACTTAATACTATAACAGATGAGAGTTAACAGGCTAACAGAAATTCTTATGGCTATCCCAAACTTGGCTGCATGCACCAGCATTGTTGTATTATCACTACATTATTTGACTCATATCCTGCACTTTTTGTTTGAAAATAACAACATGAGTTGCACAAAGTAATCAATAGACTTAATTGCTCGGAGTCATTTTCAGGAGGTTTATAGTTTTTTATCAGATCAAGAAAAACTCCTTCCTCTTACACTGTACAACAAATTTTGACTTATTTCCTGCTTTGGAGATGAAGTATGTTTCGCCTTATAGATTTCAGGATGCTTAACTTGAAAACAGTCATGAAAGGCTTGATTGGCCACAGTTTCCAAGAAAAATTAATGAACCCAAGTTATATATGCCTTATATACTGTATCTGTGACATAATGTAAACTGACTGGCTTGCCCTGATTAATTGTGTCACAACTTTGCCTGCCATTTGTACACATGTCCAGGAGAATCTCTTGTTACTCTCCAGGAATTGTCAGCAAACATCGGTGAAGGTCATCTGCCCTGGTATCTCTTCTCCACTGTTGACATATCACAATGAAAATGTTTGCCATGCTCATTACTCGCTGCCCCACAGTTTTCCAGAAAAATGTCCTGGTGAGAATGCAGAAAAAGAATCTTTAGAGACATATTAGAGCCTAATTTCTCTTAGGACAACAGTAGGTTTTTCACATGTTAATTGTAGTTGTCAGCCTTGTTATTTCCCCGACAGTTGGTTGCTAAAAGCTGGAAATCATTCTGTGCCCTCTTCTCATTACAACTGACAGTTTGGTTGAACTACTTGTCTCTGAAGAGCCTGTTGATCTGTGGACCGATGAACACACCCTCTCTGATGTTTGCTGCCTTGTTTCCTGGGAATTTCTCAGTGAGGTACCTAAACACTGTCCCTGTCTGATCCATAGCCTTAACAGAATTCTTCGTTATTCCCAGTTTGATGTGCAGAGGAGACAGCAAAATGTCGCTGGGTTCTACCAATGGTAGGTGCTTTACTCTCTCCTCTCCTGATTGTCAAGAAGGCCAGTCCCTGTTCTTGTAATGCGAAGTCTTTGCTTGCTGTCCCATTCACACATTAAACAACAAAATTTTGTGTAGCCCTGCCCCTAGAAATATAACAGCAACTTTCAGTTCTCCAAAACAGTGTCATAGTTTATGCAGTTCAGGAAGATGTTTCATTTTGTTATATGATTTCTTCATATTGACTGCATATTGGACTTTCATAGATTGGCAACCCTATGCTATTATAGAGCAGAACAGCTTGACCACTAAAGTTTGATGAGTCTGTAAAGTCTCCACTTCTCAGGTTTATAATTAATATTCAGGCCTGTCATTGGGCTATGAATTTTGTTCCAATCGACACGGTTACTTTTCATCCACTCTCTTTACACCATGGGTGCAGCAAAAGGCATTGATTGCCTTTTGTGACTGAACCACTTTCTAAGATTTGCTGCACCAATATAGCAGCATGGCTGTGGGTGCCAAGCTCTTGTCCTGGTCTGGCAGCCAAAGTAGAGGTGGTAGGCTTTCTTGATTAATGGGTGCACTTACACGATGAAAAAAATCACATCACCAACGCAAGATATTATCTGCACTGTTCACACAGCGTTGCTGCATTCTTATTAAGGATCAGCCAAGAAACAACTGTATGAAATATTTAACCCATTGGCTTACCATTTAATATAACACATGAGGCGCCTAGACACACTAATTTTTTAACCCTTCAGCGTGGGGCATTTAAATCCCAGTTCAGGCAAAAATGGCAATTTTGAACATCTGTATTTTATTCATGCAAATTAATTTTTATTGACTTCAATACATACCCCTGTTGTGCTGTGATGTTGGGTTGGTCCCTGAAGTGCTTATTTATAAGTTTTTTGGGGTGTGATACACCCTAAA
>Ga0209629_10004359_pt1 | contig 10442 bp, 2 predicted proteins | sample TergutCu122P5_FD_187286 | JGI IMG/M metagenome (GOLD analysis project Ga0209629, IMG submission 187286) | Cubitermes ugandensis P5 segment gut microbial communities from Kakamega Forest, Kenya - Cu122 P5 (SPAdes) (version 2) | ecosystem: Host-associated > Arthropoda: Insects > Digestive system >... | reverse complement strand
TCGCCTGTGCAACGTATGCGGCATCGATGTCCTGGTTCGTCAGCTTGTATGTGAACTCACACGTCACCGTGCCAAGCGGCGCCAATGTGTACTTCCCGGCGTCCTTCGACGACCCCGTCGACACCGAGCAGGCGCCCAGGTCCCAAGTAGCAGGCAAGGCCGGCTTGGTCACCGAGAACGTGTCATCAAGCGCAACGTCGGTGAGCGTCGTGTTCCCGGTATTTTGCGCAACGATCGTGTACTTCAGCGTGTCACCCGCGCGCACATACCCGTCCACGGACGGGGGAACCACGGTCACCGTCTTGGTGATCTTCAAATCCGGCTGCTGGTCGGCAGTCACCTTCGCAGAACTCTGCTCGGAGCTAATGCTCTGACCAGCCGCCTTGCCCGTCGCGTGCGCGGTGTTGTCGACCTCACCCGCGTCGATGTCGGCCTGCGTCACCTTGTACGTCGCCGTGCACGTGACGTCCGCACCGGGCTCGAGCGTCGTCACACCGCAGTCGATGGCCAGCGGCGTGCCCGTCCCGGTGAACGCGTCCTCAGCGATCGCCAGGTTGGTGACGGTGGTCGTCCCTTCATTGGTCACCAAGAAGCTGTATTCCACCTGATCGCCCGCGTCGTGGACCGTCGTCGGGTCCACGGACTTCACCAGCGTCAACACCCGGGTACGCTCCAGCGGAGTCTTCACCGAAGCATCGTCCGCGGGCACCTCGTGGTCCTTCGGGTCATACCCGCTCGCCGACACGACGTTGACGATGTCCGTCAGGTCTGGGTCGTCCACATCTTGCTGCGCGATGGTGTACACGGCATGGCAAGTCACCCAGCCATTCGGCGCCAAGGTGAACGTCTCCGGCGGCCCCGCGTCGATCGACGAACCATCACTGACCTGGCAGTCCGTCAACTCCGGCACCGTCCCCGGCTGCAGCCCCAATCCTGTGAACTGCTTCTCCGTCACCGACACGCCATGCAGTGTCACCTTGCCCGTATTGGTCGCCGTGATCGTGTACGCCAGCGGCACGCCTATCCCCTGCGCGCCCGTCGGGGTGACAGTCTTGGCCAGCGTCAGGCTGCCGGCTTCGCCCTTCACGGGCACGGTCACGTCGTCGGTCGCCGGGTCGGACTCATCGGATTCGCCCAACATCACGTTCTTGAACGCGCTACCCGCATACTTGTCCACGTCGCCCTGCGTCACGGTGTAGGTCGCGGTACACGTGACGTGCTCGCCCACGTCCAGCACGATTTCGCCGTTGGTGACCGTGGTGGTGCCCAAGGTGCACTGGTCCACGACCACCGGCGGGGTGCCGGTCCCGTTGAAGTAGGACGGCTGCGCCGTGTCCGTCACCTCCGACACCTTGACATGGTTCAGCGGCACATCGCCGGCGTTCGTCACCGTGAGCTTGAAGGAGACCACGTCGCCCTTCACGACATCCGGGACTGTTCCCGTGACCGCAACGTCATTCACAGCGGCCACCGTCTTAGTCACCGTCATCTTCGGGTGCGCAATGGGCACCACGGGAGGATCGATCGGCGGTTTGTCGTTCGCCATCGCCGAGTTCACGATCTCGTCCAGGGTCAGATCCTCCGGGACGAGTTTGTACGACACCTCGCACACGACCTTCTCGCCGACATGCAAGGTGAACGTGGACGTGGCCAAGTCGTACGCCAGGTCTGTCGTGTCCGGCCCCTTGACCACCTTGCAGGTGTCAAGGTTCACGGTCGGCTTGTCCGTGCCCTTCCCGGTGAAGCCGGTGTCCGTCAGCGTCATGTTCTTCAACGTCACCGCACCATCGTTCGACACCGTGATTCGGTAGTAGATCGTGTCGCCCACGAACGCCCGCGGCGGGTCCGCCACCACACTCCCGCCCAGCTCATCCAAGACATCCTTGGTCACCGACATCTTGGGGATCTCGTGTTTCACCGGGATCGGTACGTCAGCCACATCATCCACCGTCTTGTCTGTTGGATCCTTGGCCTGGCCAAGCACACCGTTCCAGATCGTGCCGCCCGCCGCAACCGCGTCCACATCGGCTTGCGTCACCACATACGACGCCGTGCAAACCGCCGCTTCCTTCGGATCCAACACAAACCCTGGCGCGACGTTAGCCAGCGGGGCAGCATCCGACCGGTGATCCGGATTCTCATTGCTATCCGAATAGACACAAGACACCGAAGCGACCGGCGCCGTGCCGCTGCCGTTGAACCCGTGCACCAGCAACCGGTCCGCCAGCAAATCCGACACCAGCACGTTATGCAGGCTCACATCACCGTCATTCTTCACCACCAGTTTGAAATACACCGTGCCATCGAGGCTGTACTCCAACGGCGCCGGCACGAGCGGATCAGTCAAGCTCCCGACGATGATCTTGTGCACCACCAACGACGGCCCATGGACGTCCAAGTCCGACTCGACCTTGGCACACGGTGGCTCCAGCTTCTCACCACTGCCGAGCGTCACCGACGCACAAGCCTCATTGACGATCGTCTTCGCATTCGCGGCGTACGCGTCATTGATATCCTGCGTCGTCAACTTGTACGTCAACTTACACGTCACCGTCCCATCCGGCGCCAACGTGTACTTCCCGGCGTCTATGGACGACCCCGCCGACACCGAGCAGGCGCCCAAATCCCAGTTAGCGGGCAACGCGCCCTTGTTCGCCGAGAACGTGTCCGTGACCGACACCCCAGTGAGCGTCGTATTGCCAGTATTGGACGCGGTGACGACGTACTTCAACGTGTCACCCGCACCAACGAACCCATCCGCTGGATCCACCGTCTTCGCGATCGCCAAACCCGGCTGCTGGTTGGCAGTGAACTTGGCATCATCCGGGTCAGATGTCACATCCTCACCAGTCGCCTTGCCAGTCGCGTGCGCCGTGTTGACAACCTCACCCGCGTCGATGTCGGCCTGCGTCACCTCATACGTCGCCGTGCAGGTCGTGTCCTTCCCAGGCGCGAGCGTCGTCACGGGGCATTCGCCGACGGGCGACGTGCCCGTCCCGGTGAACTCGTCCTCCACGATCGCCAGGTTGGTTACGGTAGTCGTACCCGTGTTCGTGACAAGGAAGCTGTAGGTCACCACGTCGCCCACCGCGTCCACGCTCCCGGGCGCCACCGACTTCTCCAGCGTCAACTTCATGATCTTCTCGACTGGCACGTCAACATGGGCGCAGTCCTGGTCGACGTTCTCGCCGGTCACGCATGCCTCGTTGTGGATGCTCGACACGAGGTCGACATCGTCTTGCGTCACCTTGTAGGTGATGTCGCAGGTGACCTTCTCGCCCGGCTTCAACGTGTAGGGGCCGGTGCCATTCGTGGTCCCGTCCGAGGCCTTGCAACTGCTTGCCCAGTCCGCGGGGAGCCCGCCGCTCCCGGTGAACGTGGCGTCGTCCACGTACACGTTGTGCGCCGTGGTGCCGCCTTCATTCGTCGCCACGAGTTTGTAGGTCAGTACGTCGTCGACCTTGACTTTGGTGGTTACCGTTGCCCCGTCCAACTCGACGGTCTTCGCCATGCTCAGCTTCGGCGAAGACCCCTTGATTGCTACCGTCGCGGAGGAGTCGGCGGACACCGTCGCGCCGGTTTTCAGGTCGGTGCCCGTGGCGGTCGCCGTGTTGGTCAAGCGCGCACCGGAGTCGATGTCATCCTGCGTCACTGTGTAGGTGGCGGTGCAATGGATCGTCCCGTTCTGACCCAGCTGGATATGGGTGTTGTCCTGGCCGACACAGGTGATGCTCAGCGGGGAGCCGCCCGGGTGCAGGCCGGGATCGGTAACCGTGACGTTGTTCAGCGTCACGCCATCTGCGCCGTCCCACAGGCTCGTGTTCTTCACCAGGAAGTCGTATGTGATGACATCCCCCGCCGATTGCACGGTGGCGCCGGTTGGATCCGACGTGGTCTTCGTCACCGTCTTGACAAGGCTGATGTCTGGCTCCAGGTCAATCCCGGCGTTGCAGTAGACCGGAATGCTGACCTCGTTTGAGTAGACGTCAGTGGAGGCCTTGATCTTGGCGGTGTTCTTGATGTAGCCGTAGACTTTCGACTTGTCGTTGGTCGCGCCAGACTGCTGGCCGCAGTCATTGTGGACGGGACTGTAGGTAAGCGTGCACGACACCGATTCGCCGGGGGCGAGGGTAAAGTACTTGCCCTTGCACGAGAAATCCCGCGACGCCTTTCCGGTAAAGGAATAGTCGTCGATCTGGATGTTCGACACGGTCGCACTAGTCGTATTCGTCGCCGTGATGGTGTAGATGACCGTACCGTGCTTTGTGCTGCTTTCTGCCACCCATGGCACGTTGGCCGTCTTGGTGAGTGTCGGCAAGGCGGTGGCGCCGAGCACTGGGACGTTCACCACGTCCGAGGATGCGGTGACGTCGCCCGCGAGCGCCGTCGCCGTGTTCGCCAAGTTGCCGACATCGACCGTGCCGCCCGCAACCTTGTACGAGGCCCAGCAGGTAGCCGACTTGCCAACCGCGAGCGCCATGCCCGTGCTGCTGGCATAGCCGTCGCACGTCACCGTCAGGTTGTGACTACCGCTTTTCGCCGTGAGGTGATCGGTCACTGCGACGTCTGTGAAACTCACGTCCCCGGTGTTCTTCACGGTGATCTTGTACTTCACCGTGACGTTGGGATACGCGTTGCCGTTAACCAAGCTGTCCGCAACCACACTCTTGGTGACGGTGAGCTCTGGCTTCCCCGGCGGCGGAGGTGGCGGAGGTGGCGGCGGTGCAACCGTGAGCGTCGTCGCAGTCGACTGACGATCGCTCGTCGCGTCGCCCGCGTTCCCCGACGCCACCGCAGCGTTCGACACAGTGCCCGCGGCCAGATCGGCCGCCGTAACGGTGTAGGTACTCTCGCACTGCGTGGATTCACCTGGAGCCAGGCTCGTAAGGTCGCATGTCACCCCTGAGTGCAGGTCATCGATGATCTCGATGTTGTCGACCGTCACAGCACTCGAATTCGTCACCGTGAAGGTGTAGGCGATCGTGGTCCGGTCAGAACTCAGACCCGCATTCATCGTCAGGGCGAGATCCCCCTGCGCCGCCTGCGCCTGGACGCCCGGCAGGAGCGACAGGCCCGCAGCGGTGGCGAAGGCTACGACGACGAAAGAACTGGTTTTCAAGAACGCGCGAAACGCGCCCTCACGATGACTCGCGACTGTGCGCATGGGACTTCCTCCTCGATGAGGATCGGGGAGACAGCCCATCCCAAATGAAGTCGCCCCCCCGGGGCTTCGACCTTGGTCAGGAAACGCTGAGGGTCAACGTTTCCCCAGGACTCAATCGCTTCGGCGCAACGACCGAACGGGGTCGTGGCACTCTCCGTTCAAGGGTCCGCTGGGTCACGAGGGACTTGTCGCCAAGCGTGGTGAACCAGCGGTTTCAAGCTATCAGATCGAGCGTCGGGCCGAGTCAGATCAGAGCTATTTTTGAGATCACGAACTCGGCGCGTCGAGGATCGCCGTGCCCACGTTTTCCTCGTCCGCGTCGGCCTCATCCGCGGCATCGTCCGGCGTAGCGGCGGACGGTTTGGCAGCATCCGCCGCCGCAGCGCCCGGCACCGCTCCACTCTCAGCGGCATCCCGCGCCCGCCGGCGTTCGGCGCGCTTTGCTTCGCCCTTCTCCCGGCGTCCTTCAATTAGGTCGTATAAAACCGGCACGATGACCAGCGTCAACAGCGTGGACGACACCAGCCCGCCCATCACCACGATCGCCAGCGGACGCGAGATGAAGATGCCCCCACCAGTCAGGCCCAGGCTCATCGGGAACAACGCAAAGATCGTAGCCAGCGCGGTCATCACGATCGGACGCACGCGCAGCCGCGCCCCATCCCGCAGCGCCTGCCGCACCGGCTCGCCGCGTTTCCGGTGCTGGTTGACCAGGTCGATGAGCACGATGGCGTTGGTCACCACGATGCCGATGAGCATCAGCAACCCGATCATCGACGGCACGCCGAGCGCCGTGTCGGTCAGCAGCGAAAGCCCCAGCGCGCCCGTCGCCGCGAACGGGATCGCGACCAGCAGAATCAGCGGCTGCAACAGCGAGCCGAACGTCGCCACCATGATCAGGTACACGATCGCGATCGCCACGGCCATCGCCAGCCCGAGTTGCTGGAACGACTCCTGCTGTTGCTGCGAGACGCCGCCGATACGCACGCTTACCCCGTCGGGCAGTTTGAGCTTGGCGATACCGTCCTGGAGTTGCGTGGTGGTTGCGCCGAGGTCGTTCACCTCGACGCTCGCCGTCAGCGTGGCCGCGCGGACGCTGTCCACGCGCGTGATCTTCGCAGGCGCGGCGACGGTGGTCACCGCCGCGATGGACGACAGCTTGATCGGTTTCGCCTTGGTCTTCTGAGCGTCCTTGCTCTGCTGGGTGAGCTTCTTCTGCTTGGCCTGCGCGTCGAGCGTAGTCTTGCGCGAGTCCTGCAACGCCTTCAGCTGCGCGTCGGACGCCTTGACGCCCGCCTGCGCCTGCGCGATGCCCTGGCTAAGCGACGCGACCACCTGCGTGAGCGCCATGACGCCGTCCGCGAGTTGCGCGTACGCCTGACTGGCCGCCGCGTACGGCGGCGGGCCGCCGGCTGGCAGGTTCTTGAGCGCGTCGAGTTGGCCCTGCAACTTCTTCAGGGCGCTCTGCTGCTTCTTCAGCTGGCTCTTCAGGTTGGCCACGGCCTTTTGGCTCGCCTTCTTCGCGTCCTGCAGCTGTTTCACCTGCTTGTCGTAGGCGTCGGTCTGCAGCGCGGTCGCGTCGGCGGAAAGCTGGTCGGACTTCTTGGAGACCTTGTCCAGCGCGTCCGAGACGGCCTGGCCGTTCATGGCCTGCGTCGGCGGCAGCAGGACGTTGCCGAGCTCCTTCACGCTGGCGACCGGCTTCTGCGAGCGCAGCAGCACATCGATGCTCTGGTCGCCCAGCGACAACTGGCCGATCTTCTGCCCGTTGATCGCCCGGCTGAGCGCCTGCCCAACCGTCGCCTGGGTGTAGCCGACCTTCGCGGCCTTGTTCGCGTCCACGTTGATCTGCAGCATCGACTGCTCGTCGTCGATATCGCTGACGCAGTTCGTCAGCCCCTGGATCGAGTTCATCATCGCGAGCACCTGGTCGCTGCCCTGCTTGAGCTTCGTCTCGTCCGACCCCTCGACGTACAGGACGGCCTGGCTCGTCGTCGTGGACGACCCCTCCTGGACCTGGACGCCGTTGGAGTCCATCACGTCCCCAAGCGCTTGCCGGATGCGATTCGTCGCCGCTGCCACGTCGCTGCCGGGCTTCAGTGAGATCGTGAACGAGATCGAACTGCTCCCAGAGCCGCCGAACAGCGCCGCCATCGATCCGCCGCCGCCCACCGATGTCGCGTACGTCTGAACGGCGGGATCGGCCGCGAGCACGGCTTCAACCTGCCGGGCGGACTCGTCGGCGACCGGCAGCGGCGTGCCCGCCGGCAGCTTCTTGGTGATCGACAGCGTCTCCTGCCCCATGCTGCCGATGAAATCCGTCTTCAAGTGGGACGTGAGGCCGAGCGTGCCCGCGAAGATTGCGAACGCGAGCGCGAGCGTCAGCGCGCGGTGCGCGAGCGCCCAGGTCAGCACCGGCGTGTAGATCCGCTGCACGATCGTGTCGCGCGGGCCCTTGGACGTCTTGGCTTCGAGCTTCGCCAGCCGGCGCGGGGTCGGGCGCATCAGCCCGCTCGCCAGGACGGGCACCACCGTCAGCGCGACAAGGAGCGATGCCCCCAGCGAGATCGCGATGGTCACCGCGAACGGACGGAACATCTCGCCCGCCTGGCCGCCGACGATGCCGATGGGCAGGAACACCGCGACCGTCGTCAGCGTGGACGACGTCACCGCACCGGCCACCTCTTTGACGGCGTCCACGATCGCGGGTCTACCCCAATGGCCGAGGCCCTGGTGTCGTTCGATGTTCTCGATGACGACGATGGAGTCGTCCACGACCCGTCCGATGGCGACGGTGAGCGCGCCGAGCGTGAGGATGTTCAGCGTGTTAGCCCCGATATACAGCCCGACCATGGCGATGAGCAGCGACAGCGGGATCGAGACGGCGGTGATGAGCGTGGGCCGCAGCGCCCACAGGAAGATCATGATGACGACGATGGCCATCACCAGGCCGATGCCGCCCTCGGACGACAGGTCACGGATCGAATTCTCGATGTATGGCGCCTGCGTGAACACCGTGTCGAAGCGCGCGCCGTTGCCGAGTTGGGCGGCGAGGGCGTCCAGTTTGTCGGTCACGCCGTGCGCGACGCTCACGGTGTTGCCGCTCGCGTTCTTCGTCACCGCGATCGTGAGCGCTGGCCGTCCATTCACGCGCGAGATGGATTCGGCGTCGGCGGGCCCCTCGGTGACCGTGGCGATCTGCGACAGTTTCACCGGCTTGTCGGACGTGGGGATCATCAGTCCGGCTAGGTCTTTCGCGCTGGACATGGTCGCGCCGACCTGGACGTCCAGGCTCTTGTCGGACGTCTTGACGGTGCCCGAGGGCATGCCCATCGACCCGGCGGCGAACATGGCCGAGACGGTCGACGGGTCGATCGAGTACTTGTCCAGCTTCGCCTGGTCGAGGGTGATCACGATGTTGTTCGCCACGCCGCCGCTGACGGCCGCGTCCCGCACGCCGGGGACGGTCTTCAGTTCCGGGGCGACGATGTCGTCCACCTTGGTCGCCAACTCGGCCGTGTCGCCGTCCCAGCTCACCGCGAGCAGGACGACGGGCAGATCGTCCATACTGCCCGTGACCACCTGGGTGGTGACCGTGCTGGGCAACGTCGCCTTGATCTTGTCGACCGCGGTGGACACGTCGTTGGCGAGCTTCGTGACGTCCAGGCCGTACTCCCACTGGAAAGTCACCTGGGCGACGCCGCTGGACGACGTGGACGTGACCGAGTCGACGCCGCTGACGCCCTTGACCGCCGACTCGATCGGCAGGGTGACCTCTTGTTCGACGCTTTGCGGGTTCGCGCCGGGGTAGACGCCGACCACGACACCGCGGGGCAGGTCCATCGAGGGGATCAGTTCCTGCTTGAGCGTGCCCGTCGCGTAGATGCCGATGCCGACGATGAGCACCGCGAGCAGCAAGACGACGGTGCGATGAGCCAGGCTCAGGCGGGTCAGTCGGGTCATGGCGATCTCCCCTTGGGTGTTGGGACATGACATCCCCGAACGGAATCGTTAGCACACTACTAAAGGGAACGCTAATAGACGATAAACAGCGCTCCCAGGGGACTCAATCGCTTCGGCGCAACGAGCAAGCTCGCTGCGCTCTCAGATCAATCGTCCGCTAACCAAATCAAGCGTTCGGTGGGACGAGGTGGCGCGCGCGGCCGAGTCCGCCACGCGCGACTCGGCGCCTTCGCTGGCGTTCGGTGGGACGCAGTGGCGCGCACGACCGAGTCCACCACGCGCGACTCGGCGCCTTCGCTGGCGTTCGGTGGGACGATGCGGGCGGGCAGGCGCTTCGCCACAAAGACCGCGAACCGTCTCTTCGACCCACGCGTCACACGCGTAACGCGACACACCGACGACACGCCAAAGTCGTCAAAATTCCTCGAAATTCACCCCTCCTGGGCTTGCGCGTCGGCTGGACAACCAGGTAGAAATAAGTCACTGAACTGCTACGGCAGATCGGGCATCACCAGAAAGATGTCAACAGGCCCAGCGGGTCTCTCGCTAGGAATGACCGATGACGCGGTCCGAGTTGACGGGAAGTTGGTGGTGAGACGCGGATCGTCAGACCGAGTCGGCAAGGCCCCGGAAACTCATACTTCCCGGGGCCTTTGCTTTTGCCCTTACTTCGTCTTCTCCCCGCTTCGTCTTCTCCCCGCGCCCTGCGTCTTCCGCCCGCGTGCTTCGTCGTCTGCGGATCCCACGCTTGCCCAAAATGTTCCCAACGAGGTAGATACTCCCGCGTAATGCGGGAAGATCTACCTCGCAGACGGAAGAAATGGCCGGCGTGGGGAGTGGCGCGCGACGCCTCCCGCAAGGGTTACCTCATGGACGCGACGCCCGGCGCTCGTTGCCGCGACGGAAGTTGCCCGTCACCCTGGCCATGACCAGTTGCGGGTCGTCCTCGTCTACCTGGGCCAGGAAAGCGTCCGCCTTGTGGCCCACGAGCGTCGTCACGTGCCGTCCGTTCCAGGAGATGAAGACCTTTCCGTCCTTCGTCACCCGGTACGCGAACGGGCCATCGTTCGGATCACTCATGCGGCACCACCAGACCCCGCACCGAGAGGACGCGACGCGCCCACGCAACACCCCATTTCTGTGTCAGCTTCCCAGGCCACTGGGGTGGTGGAAAACTCAGCCACGGTCGGGGGTGTGGGGGTTGTCCCCCTCTCGGTTTTCACGTCAGCTTCCCGGGCGGCACACCGCCCACTGTCGTGGTGGAAAACTCAGCCACGGTCGGGGGTGTGGGGGTCGTCCCCCTCTCAGTTTTCAC
>Ga0209629_10004358_pt1 | contig 10443 bp, 6 predicted proteins | sample TergutCu122P5_FD_187286 | JGI IMG/M metagenome (GOLD analysis project Ga0209629, IMG submission 187286) | Cubitermes ugandensis P5 segment gut microbial communities from Kakamega Forest, Kenya - Cu122 P5 (SPAdes) (version 2) | ecosystem: Host-associated > Arthropoda: Insects > Digestive system >... | reverse complement strand
CAGGCAAGTTTCCTCAAAATTTCTTCCTTTCCTCATACTTCGGAAAGCGTAAATTTTGGGAAAGGCTTGCCTTATTTTTTCTTTCCATATTTTGGTGGTTTACGAGATGAAAATTAATTGAAAGAGTGGAAATAATTGCCGGTCAACAGTTTTTCTATATCCTGTTTCTCATGTAAATATTTAATGCTTCAAATATTTGACATCACCAACATGTTGTTGCCTCGTTTATACATCACCAACATTATCTTGTTTATATATAACCAATGTTACCTTGTTGTCTTGTTGCTTAATTGTGTAATTGTGTTGTTGTGTAATTGTGTTGTTGCCTTATTGCATTAACATAAGAAATATTTTACGAAATATTGAAATGTCGTAATAAATAAGTCCCGTAACAAATATTTGACGCAACAAATATTTCAGGCAAAGTAAGTGTAAAACGCTTAAAAATCACAATCTGCGACGAGCAAATTCTGTTACCCTGTGGTAATAGCATCCTAAGTTAATTTCCAAATTTAAAAGGGAAAAAATGAATAAAAACGGGCAAAAAAATTCCATAGAGCCTTTAATTAGTACTGCCAATAAAGGCTGTATATTCAATAATCTATTTGAATATCAAATAGATATATCGAAAAATATTGCTATATCATCAAGCGATGTATTTTTTTATGTCCACAAAAGGCGTACCCCGTTTGACAACGGCAAAAATACGTGCAACCAGTTTATTGCGGATAACATTAACAACCGCCATCCGAGCCTTACCCTCAGCCAGCCGCCTCTGATAATACTCCTTCAATTCGGCGTCGGTGTGAATTGCACAGATAGCCGAAAGGTGCAGCAACTTTTTCATTTGTTGATTAGCGATGGAGCTGACTTGTGTCTTCCCGCGCACGCTGGTTCCCGATTGGTAGTCAAAAGGCGCAATACCGCAATAGCAGGCAAATTTTCTCCAATTGCTAAAGCGTGTAAAGTTATGAGTATATACAATCAAATACGATCCAACAACAAAGCCGATACCTTTTACGCTTGTAATCAACTCGAAAGAGGTCCGTAACTCTTTATTGTCCCGTATTACCGTCCTAATCGCCTTTTCCAGTTTTTTGACTTCTTCTTTCAGGGTAACAATCATTTGTTCATATGCGGAAAACAACTCCGTGAAATCCTCTTTCTTCATAGTCCTGAGGGCTTCATTTCTCGACAATGCATATCCTCTCATATGAGTAACCATCCTGTCCCTTAGAGTCAACAAGGAGTGGATTTTTCGGATACCGGCAGCAGGTAGTTTAGTTAGAGATATTTTATCCCTAAAACGATAAGCAAATTCCGCAATTCTTTTAGAATCAATAAGGTCGTTTTTACCTCTGGTAATGCCCATCGATTTTTTAATCTCTAAAGCCGGAATCATTGAAAAAGGAATTTTCCTATCTTCCAGAAAAATGGCTAAAGACATTGAATACAGCCCTGTATGTTCAAAGCATACCAACATGGACTGTAAAGGCTGTCGGGTTTGTTCCTGCAGCCAGCGCAATAACAGATCGAAGCCGTTCAAGTCATTTTTGAACAGCTTGTGAACTTGGTTCTCACGGATAAAGACGTCCAATTTCAGTTTGGAAACGTCAATACCCACATAAATTTTGAATTCCATAAATAATTAAAAATTAAATGATTAATAAAAATTGCTCTCTACTGAAGCCGTTAATAGACCCGAAGTCTAAAATCCTAACAGGTACCCGGCAATATACAAGCGAACCAAAGGGACAAATGCTATTTGAAGGACTTTCTTCCTGGCAAGTTGTAATGTTCACCCTCCATTCGCTTTTATAAAGTTAATCATAGAATAAATAATGAAATTCAATAATTATGAGAATCTTAATGAAAGTTTTTGTTCTGATGAGATATTTAAATTTCTCATCTCGTTACTGCAAAGTAACGGCAAGTTGTGTTTTTGTCCGACAAAACAAGTTTCGTCCGACAAAAACAAACTTGCCCTTCCCTTCGGTCAGGGATGGTTCGCTCCAAAGTCGCGAACCCATATATGCTGTTATTCTGCTAATCCGCAAATTTATTGCTACAATGGAAGAAATAAAGCAGGAAGTTCAGGCGTGGCAAGAGCATAGAAATAATAAAATGTGTAAAATAAATTGGCAGTTCTCAACAAATGATGCTCGCATTAAGCTGAAACGATTATACCCGTCATATTACAATTAACTTAACATTAGTTAATAATGAAGAAATCGGTATTTTTAAACCGATTGAAGAATTGTCGGTTGAAATGTGGAATCGGATTGCCGGCATCTTTATGGTGCTCAACCTCGTCAAGTTGGCGGGGGCGGCACTCCCGTGTCTTATAGAAAAATCAGTTTTGGAATATATACAAAAGATACTCCAAATGCTTTATTTTTATGCGGTTCGTTGGAATATGAATATGTGCTACTCATTGACGCCTTTGCGGGTGAGCGGAGTTTAACAGCAGACCTTAAATATAGGACAAAAGTAAAAAAAATATTTGAAATAGTCGCTTAATTGTTTCAATTTAGTCTACTCTGATTACATTAATATGGGGATATCCCATTGTACCCGAAGGTCTGTAAATATCCCCATAAAATGAACTGCTGAAGGCTATCGAGCTATATCTATCCTTTTCGCCTCATTGTAATTCCAACGTTGGAGACCCAATGTTGTGTATCTGATACTTGATCCGACCCGGACGAATATCGTATGGCCTACAGGAATAGTACCATTAGTGATTATCGTAATGGTATTACCAAATCCATATTTGGTCACGAAATCATTACCGGAGAAGCTTTCAGTTACCTGATACGGCGTATCGCGTCCATCGCGATAACCCACACTTGCCGATTCACTTACAAATACGCGAATATCCCTTACTTCCAGGAAATTATTATTCCATCCGCCCAAGGGCTGAATTTTATCCCTGAAGATTTGCTCAGATACCCCTCGTGTAACTTTGAAGCTACACTGAATCTTACCTTTTTGAGCGCCTGTCAGTTCTTTGGGCTCTCCTACCCATTCAACATTCAGGAAAGGTTCCACTTCAAATTTGACTTTGGTAGTCCCTCCCTTGATATCGACAGTCTGGTATTCATTAACGTTAGTCATACCTGAACCTGCCGGATATGTACGCATCAAAGGAATAAAAGGGCCTTCGAGTTGTATTTCGTAAGTGCCTGCAAACAACTTGGTATTCTGGAATTCTCCTTCCTTTTTGCAATAGAAATCGAAAGGATCAGGATATTCCCCCCAACTCAGTTCAAGGAGACGAACACGTATTCCTTCACTACCCTGGTCGGTCAACACCCGTTTTCCGGTAGCTTTGTCAACCACTTCACCCCAGAGGGTTTGATCGGGCTGATCAAAATTATCAAGTTTAAACAAATCACATGAGCTGAAGCATGTGATGAGAAAACTGCTCAATATAAAATATATTAACTTTTTCATATATGAATGTAATTAAAATAAAATTTAACGGCCGGGTTGCTGATCAATAACAGGACTATTAGTAACCTCACCGGACGGAATAGCAAAATAATAATCTCTTTCGGTTAGACGGAAACGCCAGTTTTGTTCGTCATAACGCGCATCGAAGAACCATTTTTTAGCCTTCGTAGAATAGAAAGGATACAATCCGCTGAAATAAACGCCGTCTGTCTGGGTAAATTCCCTGACATAATCGGAATGCTGCGTTCTCCAACGCCGTATATCCCACAGGTTTTTATTTTCGTAAGCCAATTCTTTCTGACGTTCCCTGCGAATGATCTTTTTCCCATCTTCGTTGAGGACGAGGGGCCCAACCAACGGATCGGCGCCGGCACGCTCCCTGATATCACTAATGGCTTTTGTGGCAAGCTCTTGGAAATTATCACCGGCAGGAGCTGCTTCTCCGGCAAGTGTGAGTTCGCAGGCTGCTTCGGCCATATTCAATAAAATCTCGGCATAGCGCATAAGAATGAAAGGTTGTGTCGACATACCTTCCAAATGCTGCATCGGCGTCATTTTTGGATTTAGCCATTTTCGGATAGAAAACCCGGTATGTGCTGCACCGGCATCGGCGTTAAAAGGTCCACTTCTGCCCGAAGCAGTAATCGTAGTGTCTCTTCCGTCCATCCATGGAATGTTTTGCATAACGGTACGATTATTAAAATGTTGATCCGCGTAAAGAGCCTTCTCTGAAAAAGCGCCTCTTCCGGTGTATGCATCCACATTGGAATAATTCCGAAATCCTGAATAGTTGTAATTAATGATGCCGTCGACGCACATTAACGGGGAAATACCGTTGGTTACATCTCCTGTGTATATGCCCCGGCGGATATCAATGGGCTCGCCTAACAGATCATCATCAGGAAAAACAACATATGCACGTAGACGCGGCTCAGCATTCTTGAAAAAATCCAAAGGATGATCGTACAGTACGTATTTGAAGGAAGCGTTAATTTCACTGTAACTATTCTTATCTTTATCGAATACCTTAATTGTTCCGTCGGGATTTTTTGGTAATCCGTCGAATAATTCCACAAAATCAAGCGTTGGATTTGCTAATGACGAATAACCATCACCACCCATTTGTTGACGGGGACATGCATATGAGTCGTAACCATGCACTAAATTTGGATAACTGTATTCCTTGATCATGATATTCTCTTCGCTGTTAATATCGAAAAACATATCCACCATGTTCTGGTACTGGGCTTGCCGGTCGTTAGGCGCCCAAGCTTTCTTGTACAACGCGTATCTGTTCTTTTTCATGATTTCACGCGCTGCATTGTATGCTTCCCGGAAGTATTTCTTCGAAAGTGTCGCCTCTTTTCCCGGATCGAAACCAATCACGCGCACACCGGTTTTCACTCCTGTCCCGGTGACACGGTTGTATTTTGCCAAAGATCCGGCAAACAACATGGCTTCGGATTTAAATCCCAAAGCTACATTCTTATTGGCAAGTCCACGTTGCGGACTTGTTTCGCTCAGGTATTTGATGGCTTCGTTGAAATCGCTCAACACCTGATCCCATGTTTCTTCTTCTGAAGCACGGGGTACTTCCAGTTCAGCTGCGGGAATTACAGGATAATTCAATACTTTAGTCACCAAAGGCGCTCCTCCGTATCGTTTTGCCAAAGCATAAAATACCATAGCACGTGTAAAATATGCTTCTCCAATGCAATGATTGTAGAACGATTCGGAAAAATTATCCTTATATTTAGGAATATTTTCCAACAAAATATTGGCGTCACGGAGAGACGCGAAGGCTCTCCACCAATAAGGACCATCGCCCCCCCTGTTACCTTCTTCGGTCATGGCCCAGTTACTCTCGCGACTCAAGCATTGACCGGTGTTAGCATCAGGAATACACATCCAGTCGTTGAAAAACCCTCGGGCGGGTGAATACTTGAAATCCTCGAAGGGCATTTGACTATAAAGTCGCGACAAATATAGCATCATGGTAGTTTGGTTTGCAAATACTTCTTCTTCCACGTTTATAGTGGGGGATGTGACATTTAAGTCGGCGCACGAAACCAAAAAACCGCCGGATACAATTATCGCGATACAAAAACATTTGAAATTTTGATATAAAGATTTCATTAAATTAAAATTTAAGAGTTAAACCTAATGAGAGCGTTTTATTTAACGGGTACATAAAGCCCCCGTTTTCGTTAAGACCCGGATGTTCAGGGTCATAAACTTTGATTACATTTGTCAGGGTATATAAATTATAACCGCTTATGTAGAGCCGGAGATCGAAGCCCTTAAATTCAGGCAAAGTATAACCCAGTTCTATATTTTTCAGACGCAGGTAATCTATTTTTTCAGCATTAAATCCTGAGTTGTCTCGCATATCGCTGTTGCAAAAAGAAAAACGTCCCTTAATCCATTGCGTGTTCGTATCATACGGGTCAACCATGTTGTCGACGGGACGCCATCTGTCCAAACTATGCGCCATCGTTTCATTTCCATAAGACACTAGTTCTCCGTATTGCAATGAAGCAAATGCACTTCCCTGTAACAAAACAGCAAGATCGAAACGTTTGTAGGAAGCTCCGAAATTCATGCTGAAATTCAACAAGGGAGTATCCGCAGCGAAACGCATGGGATGAACATCATTGCCGTCGATTACACCATCACCATTCCAGTCTTCATAGATATAATCGCCCGGAAGAGTACCACGACCGGTATATACCGGAGAATTCCAAATGTCTTCCCATGATTGGAAATGACCTAAATATCCATATCCTCTGTACATACCCTGTAAACGACCTGCTTGACTATTTAACCATTTATCCATTGAACTTCCAAAAGCACGTTCTTCCACATCCAATCTTTTACGACGGGCAACAGTACCCATGAGACTTGTACGATAAATGAAATCGCCTACCCGTTGCCGGTGGGTAAGTACTAATTCTAAACCATAATTACGATCGCTGTTCAGATTTTCTTGCGGCATCGAGGCGCCGATAACTGTAGGAATACCACCCAATCTTGTGGCTAATAATCCCGTTTGGTCACGACTGAAATAGTCAAGCGTGAAACCAAACAACCCGTTCCATGCTTCGAAATCTATACCTAAATTGAGCGTATTTGCCTTATACCAAGTGATGAAAGGATTTGGAATACCTCTATTATTGACTGAGCTGACATAAGATCCGTTAAATACATATCCACCTTGAAAAACCCTGGGCCAGCCGCCTGTCGTCGGGTAACTGTAACCATCCATGAACTGATACATAGCCGATGCATCATTACCGGTAGAAGCATAGGATGCACGAAGTTTCAAATTCTGAATGAATCCGAGCGGCGAGTTCTTGAAAAAGTCTTCCTCAGAGACGCGCCATGCAATTAATCCGCCTGGGAAGAACCCCCATTGACGACCCGGCGCCCAAATGGATGAACCGTCATAACGGAAAAGAAATTCGGCTAAATATTTATCGGCAAAGGCATAATTAACCCTACCTGCTAATGCGTTAGCATTTCTTTGGTAGAAGTTGTTATCACTGACACTCATGCCACCAATCTGCCCGGCTTCAAAACCCGCAGATAACGCAGGCTTGAGGAGAGCCAGGTTTCTCTGCGCATAGAAGTTATCACCTGCACGCCATTGCGACTCCCATACCATTGTAACTCCTATGCGATTGCTATTCAATACCTTGTCATAATTCATTATGAACTGAGACAACATTTGCGTCCTGGTGTAATTTTCTCTTCTAAACAGGCTGGGCGATGATCGAGTATACCGTTGATACGTTTCTGAAGCCGGTTGGTATATGAATTGGTCATACTCTTTTTGATACCTGGTAAAATCCTCAATACCATAGTTATAGCCAAACAATCCTTTAAGACTCATCCCTTTTACCCAGGGTACATCGTATGTAAGGCTTGCCGTACCGTCGAACCATTTCTTTTCGTTCTTGGTCCACCCGATCAGATCGGCGTAAAGAAACGAAACAGGATTTAAGCCATCTTTCACATCTTGGTTAAACAGTGTATAAGTTTCATCCTTATCGGCATAAGGCCCATTAATCGGATTCATACTCCAGAATTGGCGGAAAGTCATTATAGAACTTTGGTTGGGTGCATTCGTTTGGTCTGAGATAGCGCTTAACTGCAAATCAAAAGTCAAGTTGTCCAAGATTTTGGTAGACATATTTGACATCACATTATACTTGTGGTAATTCCGGTCGTTGGTTGCGAAAATGCTATTTTGGTAAAAATAGCCCGCACCAATATAATATGTCGTACGGTCATTACCACCGGTAACGCTCAGATTGTGTTGAGTTTGGGGTACAATATCCTTAAACAGCCACTCGTTCCAATCCCAACTTTTTCTGGTACCATTTCGGAATTCTTCATAATTTTCAGGTGACCAAAACCTGTTTTTGTCGTTTATCATGTTACGCTGGCTATGATCGTTCATAATATCCATGTACTGAAAAACGTTCGAAACTACCGGCATACCCGAAGGCATCTGAAAGGTAAATGAACTGGAATAGCTCATTTCGGGCTTGGCGCTTTTGGTGCCCTTGCGGGTAGTCACCAGTACAACCCCGTTTGCAGCGCGAACACCGTAAATGGCTGCCGATCCATCTTTCAATACCGCTATGTCATCAATATCGGTAGGGGATAATCTCTGAAATTCAGCCATCGTACGGGGTATACCGTCAATGACAATCAACGGTGTTCCCATACCACGAATATCAAACCGAGTATCATATGCGCCCGGTTCGGAGGTTCTTTGCCAAACACGTACACCCGGAAGTTTTCCTGTGAGCATGTTCTGAACATTCTCGTTCTTGGTGGTAAGCAATTCTGTACCTTTGAGTGAAACCACAGCGCCGGTCAAGGTTGCTTTTTTCTGAACACCATAACCCACTACCACAAATTCCCCAAGCTCTTGGGTATTTTCGATCATGGTTACATCTATAAACAACTTGTCTCCCACCACTATCTCCTGTCTAATATAAGAGACGTAGGAAAACTGCAGTATTGATTGTCGACCGGGAACAGTGATGGTATATCTTCCGTCGATATCAGATGCTGTTCCTGTAGATGTACCTTTCACTACTACACTCACACCCGGCATAGTGCCGCCATTGTTGTCTTTAATCAATCCGCTAACAGTAATACCCTGAGCTAAAGCCGAAAGATGTATTATTGACAGCATGAAAACAACAAAAAACTCTTTTCTTATCGAAATTCGATTCTCTTTCCTAAAAAAGAGTACTAATTGTTTTAATATATTCATAAAAAAATTAAATTTAATAAATTAATATTATAATTATTTTGACCACTACCTCGTCTGAACAAAGTAGCCATTCATTTTAATAACTCATTAAGCAAAAAAGGCCCCGCCTTTCGTGCTTTCTTTTTTATTCAACCGGTTAGTATCATAGGCAATTCATTTTAAAAGGTTATACATTCATTTTATTTATTTATTTTATACACAATTTGTTTTGTCGCTTTTATCCTGAGTATCGTGAACGAACGTGGTTTAAAAGTAAATTTGAATTTATTCGAAAATCCCTCAAATTCAGAAATAACCGGCGAAATCTTAGTCGGTTCTTCAAACGAGTTCTCATCTTGCAGAGAGTCAGCATATAAGGTTATTATCTTACCCTTCTTTCCAACTTTCGTACTGCCTTTCAAAGAAATACCGGCTACAAAAGGCGTTTCTTCGGCATTCACCAACTTTAAAACTATTTCTCCGGCAGATTCATCATAACCGGCAATCGAATAAACACGGAGCATCTGCGGTGGAGTTTCATATTTCTGAATAGAAACATCGTTTACGAAAAGCTCTGCTTTATCCTGGTTTACCACCAACTTCAGGTCGTACCATTGATCGTTGTCGATCTTTTGCGACACGAATGCAGTTTGTGCACCTGCAGTACGTCCGCCTTTTACATTCTCCAAAGCCGTATTCGTGTTGCCCCATCCCCCGATATTGTAAACATATCCTGTTGTTGCATCATCCGACATTCCGAAATAAACAAAGAAACCTTCACTGCCACCTGTTTTACGCGCTTTGGCTTCAAGGGTGTATTCACTGCCAACTTTCGAACTTTTCCATAGAGCCATGGTCATATTCCTGTCGCCGGCTTGTTTCACAATACCATTTTCCACAGCCCAATCTCCTTGAATGAAGTTCCAGTCAGCAGAGCCTGCCACTTGCGTCTTGCCTTTTGAATCGGTAATAACCACATCTTTGTATTCGGCCTGGGTATCCCATGTTCCGAAACCAACTACGCCTTCCTGAAGTTGCGTTTTGACCAAAGTATTACCTGTTAGCTCAGTCCTCAAGTTATAAGAAGGCATATTTTCGGCATACATTTTCTGCACATAATAGGACGACCGACCGAAAACCTTTTGGTTGTCGAACCGAATCAGGGTTACCGGCCATGTGCGGTCATTACGGTTTTGGAGCAGCGGCGCATATGAAGCCATAGTAACCAGGTCGCTATTGCGCTCCATGCTCGAAATAAATGCCGCTTCACTCAATGCCGCCAGCATGTTTCCACCAGTCTGATACTCGCCTGCATATATCTTATAGGTTTTGCGGGGAATCCGGTCGAAAATATGCGTATTGTCAAAGAAATTATTGGGAGATACATACCAGTGGGGGTCGATCATATCGGTTTTTTCGATATTAGGTAATCGTGGATATGAAGAAGTATTCGGATCTCCTAAACCGTGATTTGAAATAAGCGTCAACTGCGGATATTTAGCTTTTATTGCGTCATAGAAAATATCGAAGCGTTTGTCATACAATTTACCCCCATTTTCGTTGCCGATTTCTACATATTGCAATGGATAAGGTATGATGTGGCCATTTTCTATCCGTTTTTTACCCCATACTGTTGAAGCGTCGCCCAAAGCGTACTCAATAGCGTCAAGACAATCGTCGATATAGAATTGCAAATCCTTGTCGTCGCAAGCATCGCC
>Ga0209629_10004356_pt1 | contig 10444 bp, 4 predicted proteins | sample TergutCu122P5_FD_187286 | JGI IMG/M metagenome (GOLD analysis project Ga0209629, IMG submission 187286) | Cubitermes ugandensis P5 segment gut microbial communities from Kakamega Forest, Kenya - Cu122 P5 (SPAdes) (version 2) | ecosystem: Host-associated > Arthropoda: Insects > Digestive system >... | reverse complement strand
AAGTTCACTCCGCACGCGTTGAATAGGAAGCCGGCTGGGCCAACAGCCAATCTGAATACTTTACAGAAGACAACAACTTCTTGCCCCTTCCTTAGTCAAAACCGAACTCGTCTGTCCTCAATTCCGTATGGTAGTTACTATATTGACCGCGCTCTCCCGGTTCCTCGTATTAAAAGTATTTTGAAAGAAGAGGATGTGACGACGTGATTGGCTTTGGATAGAGTACAGTGATGACTTTTTTGGAGAAAAAAACAATGAGATATATCCCTTACTCACTGGCGGATTTACAGTTTTCTCAATATAGAATTAGCTTTGCGACGTTAGCTGTTTGAGATTATGCTAAATTAACAACATAATTTTCAAGTCTTCTTCGTTAATACGCCGTGCGTAGTAGTAAATAGTACGGACGTTTCGGAAGAGTCCCATTTACTTTTTCTTCAGGGTCATGCAATCAAGTAAGAGAGGAGTAATATTCTTAGTACTGGTTTAGGTACTAGTTTCTTTTCAGTAATAGGCCATGAATGTGTCGTTAAACAGAGCCTAAATTGTTTGAAAATGGTCACATAAACAAAAGCATAAACAGACTTTTAGGGCAAAATGCAGCACTTGTTGGTTTTAATGCAACTAGTGCATGTTGTTACTGTGGGGTTCAGAGTGTGCCCTAAATCGGATGTACGATTTAAACTCTGTGATTCCCAGCGTTATGCACCAGTCGGTATTTTGTTACTTCAGTTCTATGTTATTTATTTATTTAACTTTTCTTTTAAAATCGGGGCAGGCGGTGGGGCAGTTTGTTGAGGCACTGCGCTACAATCCGGAATGTCCCGGCCTCCATTCCTGATGGTGTCATTGGAATTTTTCACTGATATAGTCCTTCTGGCTGCACTATGGTCCTGGGGTCGACTCAGCCTCTAACAGACGTGAGTACCAGGAGTATTTCCTGGAGGTAAAAGCGGCCGGTGTGTAGGGCTGACATCCTCAACAACCTTCGTGTGCCGATTTTCTTGAAATCTGGGAACCTCAACCTCCCGGAACCCTCTCCTGGCCTGTAATGGGACTGCTTTACTTTTTAAAAGTCTTCTACAAGGCTGTCACTTTAATGTGATAATTGGTATAGAAGATATTTGATTTTGCTTGCTCCATTCAACATATGGTTCAGTGAGTTAAAGTACAGAAAGTTTATGACGGTACTCAACTGGCCAAATTAAATTACTTCAGGCTTGTCAACTTTTAATCTAGAACTTTTTTTATTCAGTAGGGTATAAAATATGATTCATTAGTTAAATGATATCTTTCGAAATTCACAAAGCCATTCTACGAAGAATACTGTGGAAGGGTAGTGGATTTTCAAAAGAAATTAATTACTGCACGATGCTATGCCGTTTCGGTGGGCAGGCTATATTAATATGTTCTGGATAAGTGCTCCAAGCTGGTGATGGAAATAAACATGTTTCTCCCTCGAGTCGGATATTCAATGGAAATCCCCTGACTATGTATTGAAACACAAGCCTCTTCTTTTCAAAGTACAGCCCTACGTAAAATATTTCCTTACCACTCATGCTTATATTTGCTGGGTATTCTTCATCCCAGCTACTTAAAATTCTATGTTCTTGCACTGAGGGCAAAACTTAATGAATGGCACACAAGAAGGGGAGAATGATTTTTGTTCACATAAGAATACTTCCTGTGTGAATAGGTCGCACACTAATATTTACATAGGAAAGGTAGAGTAACATATTCATACTTTGCTTTGTGTAGAAACTGAAAAGCGCGGTTGTAAGTAGTTGATATATACAAGAAAAGAACTCATCCATTTTACATCTAGATAAGAATCATGGTAAAGCTAGATTAATGTACGTAGAAGAGGTACAGGAGACGTGAAGTTAATCTCAGCGCAATCTAAGGCTTCGATGGTTCGAAAACTTCACGTCTCCGCCGATTTACACCAGTAGAAAAAATTTGAAGGTACCCAATATATGTAAAACAAAGCCGGTTTGAATTTGTTGGAGAAGAGAAAAATTCTGTGCGGTGTGGAAACCAAGTCCCAGTCCTCCTGTATGCAGCCAGCTACTAACCAGCCACGTTACAGAACCGATAAAATCCAGCACATAACTCTGGCTGCGCTGTGCAGCAGAGGCTCAGCTCCTGGCCTTTCACGATTGAGAACCTCTCTTAATCCCAATCCAGTACATTTGAGATTGTGGTGGACAAAGTGGCACTTGGACAGGTTTCTTTCCAAGTACTCGGTTCGCACCTATCGTCAGCATTCAAGCAGTACTCCATACTTAATCATTCATATATTACTGACGCTGTATTTTCCATGCAATTGACAGCGTTCTTAAATAACTGACGTAAAATCTCCTAATAATTTATTTCAGGGGGTATATTTAGAACTTTTACTAAGTCCTAGTTTTAGACAACATTCCTGTTCTTAAAGAAAGAAAGAAGGAAAGAAAGTAGCGCCAAGGCATAACCATATTTTCGTTGTTAGTGATTACCTTTGTCTCACTCATTTCAAATTGGGGATCAAATGACTGATTTAAAGCATTTTATATGACACAATTTCAACATAAAACTGGGAGTCGGAGTACCTCAGTAGCTACAAGGACTAGAATACAGCTGCGAAACCGAGAAATAGTTGTTCGATTGCAGACAGGAACAATAGATCTAATAGACCGGGCCGCTTCTTCAGGTGTAAAGAGGCTGAGATGAGAAGCTGGTTACTTTCACCATCTATTGCAAATTTTAAATTTCGTGGAGTCTTGCCATCACGACGCGCACTGAAGCAACTTAACCTCATACTTCTCGGTTTCCTAATATCTGAAACAAACATGGTGTACATTCAGATTTGAAACGGAAGGAGCGACGGTATCTTCAATTACCCTAGGCCCCAAGAATGACACACTGTTACAGAGGTCAGAAGACTGCCTAACGTTATCATCTGTAACCATAGTTGAACAAAAAAAAGTCAGTCGCCCGAAAAATTTCTGTATTTATTTGCTCATAGACATTTGGACTTCTTGAATGCACACAAAATGCTGCGTGGACAGACAATAAAGTTCGCGAACTCATCGCGGTAAAATTGCTACATACCTCTATAATATATATTAAACCAACAAGATGCAACTCTGGGCACGAAAATAACACAAAAATTGCAACAAGAGTAACATAATAGGCCTTGAAAAGTATGCAATATGAAGGATTCTTCCTGACTTACGCTTGGAGTTCTCTGTCTTTATTACTTTGTCCTCGAAAAAATGGATTCCCTTCTTGAGAAGCACTTTAAAGCTTGCGTGCCTATCTGTACAATATTAGTATTTTGTTATTAATGTCACGTCACCGGACGTTTCCCCAGTCACTTGACCACGTGTAAACATCATAAACATGGCGCATTTATAAACTTGTTGAGTAGAAACAAATGAATAATATTCAAATTTGAGTCATAAAGTAATTTGAGCCTATGGGTTTTCAGGTCTTACGGCGGTTGTTGTTCGGTTGATTTTTATTGGAAAGAAGGTTAATTTACAAGGAATATTAAAGCTTTGTTCTGACGTTCCGGAGAAACATAACAGGGCCGTATTTTTCTGTTCGCCACAGCTTTCCCAGCTTCCTAACTAAATAGCACATTGGACATTTCCCCACAATAAAGTAACCGAAGAAAGAAGCTCACCACTTACGTCGAAAATTCAAAATGTATTCTAATTCTGTTATAACTTCACGAAAGGTTAATTGTTTCGTTATAAACGCGTGCTGTTTTAACCTAAGAGTATAATATCATGGTTAACACTAAACAATTAATTGGTACCACAGGTTATCTGACGCTAAAAGGGAGGTGTCACTTAAAGCGGTGTCGTTATAGACAGGGTCGACTGCATGTGGATTTAAACTTCCAATTCCATTACGCCTCAAATACGTGGTGTTTAGCTACGGTAACATGTTTGGTTTCCACATACTAGTACGTGCTGTATTGTATCTTATTCATGAAGCGACCTACTGATTCAAGTTCTTCAACAATATTTTTATTTTGGTTTTTTATGTTAATATTGAGGATATTTCATTTGGAAAGAGAAGAATTTTTATGATGCATACAGAAGTAAGAAGCAGAATTATCTGGTCAAATCCTTGTTAACAGAGGATACGTATGAGAGGTGACACGAGACTGGAGCGAAACCTGGAAGATAGCTGAAAGAGTTGCTATAGAAATAAGGTACCTTTGAGATTATGTTGACTTAGTAAACATACCATCTCATTTCCCACGTGTCTGGATGAAAGTGTAGAACACTTGCAATTAAAAAGCGCTCTCCAATTTGGCGACTCTATATCGCTTACAGCTTATTCCCGACCTAACTGTAGATCACCAAGCATCCAAAGTTTAAACTAGTGCTACCCACGGAAGAGAATAATGCCAGGTTTATATCTACAACAGTCTCTTAGAACCAGCAAGTGCACACTTTATACGAATACATACTTCATCTTACCTGGCTGCTGCATTTTTCGGCTGGTTTCCATCCTCAGGGATCTCACAACCAAATAGCTTAAACCTGACAGCAATAAATCAGATAATTTACTGCTGTGAGTTATAAGCTATTTGGTTGTGTGCTCCCGGAGGATGGAGACCAACCAAAACATGTATCAGCCAGATAAAATGAAATATATATTAGTATAATATGTGGATTTATTTGTACTAAGAAACTGCCGTCTTTCACAATGCAGGGAGAGAAAAATTCAACAGGTTTATATCTGTACAGTGAGCTATGTTTGTTCATTTATTATTGTCACGCTATGCTACATTATTGTTCTACACGTGAAAGATTGCGTCTTTCATAGTGGAAACTGCAGCAGAACAAGACTCCCAGAACTTTAAGAAGGAAGCATCAAGGTCCTCCAAAACTATTTTCCAGTCGACAGTGCGTCACAAAGAAACGACTTGAACTTTCATCAGTACACCTGTGGCAAATAAAAATCATGAGCAATTGTTACCTGATTTGTTCACCTTTAAAGAGGCTGGCAATAGCTCAGACTGTATTTTGTAGTATTGAATTGTGAGACTAATTTTAAAATTAAAACAGAAAACAGAGTGAAGCGGCTATGGGCTAATTGATAGTAACTATCTTGAGGACAAGGAGCGAGAATACAAACTGCTGGACAAGACTGACGATCTGTGAGTCAAGACTGAAACCTGGACCTTCTGAATACAAAACACAACGACTGCGCCCCATCTCTTTTTTTTATACTGTTTGATTAATGACTCTCTCTTTTGCTAAGATTATGTAGCGTCGGTGATAGATGAATGAATGAGCGAAGCATTGGTGGAAAGATACTGAGAGGGGAAAACCGAATACTCGAAGAATGTCGTCGCTCAATACCAATTGGCCCACCACGAATCCTACGTCGACTAGGCTTGAATTGTATGTAGATTTTCATGGTGAAAAGACGGCGGATAACCCGCTGAGCCATCACACGGCCAACGTCCGGTTTTTAAATAAAATTCTAGAAATTAAAACACTGGGAACTACAGTAACTCTTGCTGCGTATTGTCATAAAACTGTCCCAACACATGACGGCGTTAAGAAGAATATGTTGACAACAGCTGAAGGAGAATAAGAAGTATAACTATCTGGATACAATTATGAAATGAACGTAACGATATGTCATGAGTTTTCAAGCTCTCACATTGCGTGTAACTAAAATGGTAAAGGCACAGCCACACCTGTACAGGTCTATTAGAGGCCCAGAGGGTTCCAGGAGGTTGAGGCTCCCAGATTTCTGGACAATCGGCGCACAAATTTGGTAAGGTTGTCAGCCCTACGCACCGGCCGCCTATACCTCCCAGAAAATATTCCTGGTACTCATTTCTGTTAGAATCTGAGACGAGGGCCATACTACGACCAGAAAGATTAGGGCACCGTCGGGATTCAAACCTGTGACCTCTCGCTTGTAGCGCAGTGCCTCAACCGACTACGTCATCGCGTGCCCCGTTACTAAAATGGTAGTCTTCTGAAATACTTTGTAGTGTAACATCTCCAAGCTTGTGACCGCGGAAGGTGTAAGAACCTACAGGACGATCATTCATAAGCTGTATTCTTCACCGAATACCAATCGACTGGCAAAAGTAAGGAGGATAAGATAGAAGTGACCAGCGGCATGCATATGGCGATGTGGAAGAAATTACAAAATTTCCATGGGAGCTCTAGATGAAGATGGAAAATAATATTGATATGTGTCTGAAGGAAATAAGGTTTAAGTACGTGAAATAGACTCACATGGCTCAGGATGTCTTGTAAACAGACTTTTATTAGTCGCCCTTTTAATTTCCACTTTTTCTCAAGAGAAACCGATAGCGAAATCCTAGACAGCTGTTCCCCTTAGTACATACTGTGAATGTACCAACTTAGTATTGTAAGATTTGAGTTTCTTACAGCGGGTTTGCTGTTTATCAAGTTCACTGAAGTATGACGCTATTAAGTTGGGTAAGATGCACTGGAACTTTCGACACAGGTGAAGCCGGCCGTTCCAGTTTGGACCCCGGGAACAAGCTTCCCTGAGATGTAACGGTTTTATTTAAAACCCATATTAATTTTTTACCTTTTGTGTCGGCAAGTCAACGTTTTTCTCCCTCCTCTGCTAATCCCGGCCTTGGGCTGTCCGCTTAGCAACCGTTGTTGCAGGTGTGTGGGGATCGTATTACAGAGTGGATATCAGGTGCCCAAGAGAGTAACTGGATTTGTGGCCAAAGCGTTATCCACGGGAACACTTCGGAAATATCAAGGCAGCGAGCAGGATTTGTGTGTGCTGTGGTAAACATTAAGTGGTTTGACTTCAATAAAAGAGGCTGTTTTCTGTAACTTCGATTTGGAGCAACTTCCCTGTCGTCTTCGTCCCCTCCCTCGATATTCCCTGCGACGAGAAGAACCATTAGAAAGGCTGGGTACAGTACTGTATACGGGATTAAAATAACATGTGCTTTATATGTACGCTTACTGAGAGATTTGAGCTTTTCATGCCTATGCATGTTAAGTATAGATTCTTAAGAAATGTTACGCCGTCGTTTATGGGATCATTTTCTTTTACCCGTTAATGGAGGCAGCAGCTTACTACGAAACGTCGGGACCAATTTAGAAAGTTCGACTGCTGGATAACTCAGAAGGCCTAAATGCACCTCTTTTATCGCAACAGATAAAGGTGTTATTCCACGCGCCAGTCCGATCTGCTTAATCTGGCATTTCTGCTTATCATATTTCAATAAGGAAATACTGAGCTTTTCAAAGCTCCATCAAAAGTTGAATATAAATTTCTTTCTGCACGTCCACGTCTCCCACAAGAGCATCGTATTACATGAAGTTCCCAGATCCCGCCTTTCTGTACTCCTGAAAAAAGCGGCATGTAAATAAAAATTAGTACTGTGTACTCGGAGCAAGATATTGGCACTAAACAAGAGAAACACTTTCAGAAAAATCGGCTCCATTACCACTTGGTGTACTACAAATTCCACACGGACTGACCTGCCACTGAAATTGGGCCTTTGCGATAAACAACCAAGGACTAGCCGCCTAATTCCTGTCTGGTCTTTAAGCACAAATGTCATTAACACATGTACCTGTAACAGGAACTGTTTCGGTTTCACGGTTAACAAAATTTTCTCACGAGTCCCTTAGCTTACTGCTGTACAGGTAAGTAATCGCTGTTGGTTCTAGGAATCATACAAAACACATACATAAACACTTCAGACAAAATACTGAGTCCTAATTGTAAACACTTTTAAGCTACATGTATAAATCGGCATGTTTAAATAGTCGATTAATGTAGCACAGAGTTTTGATGGACTGAAGTTCTCAATTCGCATTTTAATCCCTAATGTTCTCAAATTTTTCTCTATGTTCTAATTATTAACTCGTGCCGCTTCTTCTGTTATTCACTGAGCTTTGGATATCTAAGGTCTTCATTTAAGAACAAAATATTCTAATGTAGACAATAACCGGTTGATTGCTTACATTTATTGATTAAACATTTATTTAAATTTGAGGTAAAAAGATTTGTCAGGTTTTTACACATTGATAATTTTTCAGAACAATGTCATTTGCTTTAAAATTAACATATTTTCTTTTAAAGATAGTGGTTTCTTTGTTTTAGGTTTTATCATTTATATTGATTAGGAATTTTTCCATTGTCACAAAACACAACACCATACAACATTTCGGAAAATGCTTGTTCCCGTCTTCAGGTGAATTAAAACTAACATCAAACGTAATTAACAACCAGTAAGGCAAATACATCACCAGCAAACATTTATGAGAAATAACGCATACTATATTCCATGAAATAGTAAAATAAAAACGAAAAATTTAATAAATATTAAATTAAAAAAACAACAATAAAAATGATTGTGGTCCCATATCTGGGAGTACAGGCGTATTTGAAGAATGATACAATTTTCAGCAAATGGGCATGAGATCACCACGCTGTCGTCAGATATCAATTATCCAGTAACGAATTACTGTAACAAAAATTATGGAATCATTATAAAAGCAAAGTTTTGACACCAGCCTCCTCTTTTGGCAAAGTCCTAAGAAATATAAGCGATAAAGTACGTGAAATCTTTGTCAAAAATATGTATAATTCTTATATTTTAGTTTAACTGGCAATAATGACTGGATGACGTGTAATTTTGCAGTCCTAGTACGGAATGAAAAAGTTACAAACACCCATGTTTTGAGCGAACTGAAAAACATAACATGGTTCCTATCATGTAAACAGACACTTCGTTGTAGCCGTTGCGTAGCTTTTATTCCTGCTTAATATATCGGAATTACGGTTTGGAATTTCAGTGCCGTGTTCAGCTATAGGCTTACAGACTGAGGCTGTCATTTAATTTCTCCACTGTCTAGAGAATGAATACTAAAATAGACCATGACCGCTTTCTTTCCACATTCTTTCCAGTTTATTACTCTCAGAAGTAAAACATTTGACACACCTGTAATATTGTTGACTTGACTAAAATGTAACAAATTTTACAGGGCTGCTATTTGAAGTTTTTGCTATGTATATACAGGCAGGTACAGGCCTTTTGGTTAATGTCGTCATTAATACCTATTACAGTGGATGTGCAAATTTTCGGTGCTCGCGGGGTTCTTGGAACAGATCTATCTGCCTTGTATCCTTTTCGCAACACACCACAATTACTAGTAGAACAATTTATGATAATTATACACCTGAGGTCTCCGTAATTTAAGATGTTGCTCTTTTTCACTCGGTGATCGGTGTCGGCAGTTAAGAGGCAGAATTGTGATCTCATATTTGAGGGTACAGGCGTATTGGAAGAATGATACAATTTTCAGCAAATGGACATGAGACCGACACGCTCTTAACGTCAAGCATCAATCACCCAGCAACGAGTCGCCACTTCCCAGAAGAATGGAGACATCAGCTGCATTGCTGCCAACGCCTAAAAACTTGCAGGAATACACTTAATTTATTACACACCAACGAATGCACTATTATATTGTAATAGTCTAAAATCTTTACACTAAAACATTTAAAACGCTTCTACATGTTTCGATCCTTAGATCATCCTCAGGGAGAAAACAATGTTCCTTGCTAAAGTTATATGTTAAAAGTTAATTACCATATTATATGTTTCGGTGATGCGGCAGCATAACGTGTGTGTGTGTTTACGTTGTATCCCTTGCAGGGAGGTAGGTAGACTGCAGTCTACCTACCTCCCTGCAAGGGATACAACACACACACACACACGATATGCTGCCGCATCACCGAAACATATAATATGGTAATTAACTTTTAACGTATAACATTAGCAAGGAACGTTGTTTGCTCCCTGAGGATGATCTAAAGATCGAAATATGTAGGAGAGTTTTAAATGTTTTAGTGTAAAGATTTTAGACTATTACAATATAATAGTGCATTCGTTGGTGTGTAATAAATTGTCTCCAAAATGCACAGTTCAACAATAAAGATAATTGCAAGAACACATGTTTTCTTCAATACTGATAAAATGGGTGATGCATGTGGCAAGAATAGTGGAAAGGAAAACGAATGAGTTGGGGTTGGTACGAAAGCCGGAAGAAACGAGGCCATTTGGAGGACCTAGCAATAGGTGGGATGATATTATTAAATTTGTTTGCAAAGAAATAAGCTAGTAGGGCTGAGGAATAGGACAAGTGTTGGGAATTTTGTAACTCTGTACTGAGCCGTCGGTTTCCATAAAAGTTGGAAAATTTCTTGAATAGCTGAAAAAATATTGGCTTTTCAATAAGGACTGTGCTCCATGAAGTTAGTATATTAGCTAGTTATTCAGATAGACAGTAAACCCATTTTTAAAGATTGTCATTTCTCGTACATACAACAACTTTTACAGCGGAAACATGATAAAATTTCGACAAAAAGTCCAATTAAGGACTAAATAAATGGTGTAGTTCCTCAACTTCCT
>Ga0209629_10004355_pt1 | contig 10445 bp, 9 predicted proteins | sample TergutCu122P5_FD_187286 | JGI IMG/M metagenome (GOLD analysis project Ga0209629, IMG submission 187286) | Cubitermes ugandensis P5 segment gut microbial communities from Kakamega Forest, Kenya - Cu122 P5 (SPAdes) (version 2) | ecosystem: Host-associated > Arthropoda: Insects > Digestive system >... | reverse complement strand
GTCAAGAAATTCCCTGGCACTGGTCTCCTTGCTGAGGTAGGTGAATGCAGTGCACATCTTTGCTTTCTGCTTCTTTAAGATCCTTTTCATTATAGTCTGCCATAGTAAATTTTAACTTTTTTTTTTTTTCAAGTTACTTAAATGAGAGAGACCAAACATATCAGTATTGTTATACAAAATTTTTTGTCCTGGGTCTTTGTGATTATTTAATGCAGTTATTTAATCTCCTGTGACCAGTGGTGTAGCTAGGTTTTTTATTGTCCAGGATGAATGATCACATTGGCCATTGCTAATGGAAGTAATGAACTTTAAAAATATCACAATTATTTATTGAATTTATTTTCGTATGATCTCAATAATGTAAACATTCGGAGCACCATAAATCACATTTTTTCTTTTAAAATATTTGTTTTACCGCCTGAGGCAGCCGTGCCTTTTCGCCCTAGCTATGCCCCTGCTTATGATGGGTAAATATTAATGGACATAATGTTTCCAGGTAATACACAGATGAAGGAGTAAGGCTCAAAATGAAGAGCAAGTTAAAGTATTGAAATACTTTCTGTGGTTCAGTTGAGAATCTTTTGTCTTCCATGTGCTATTGAAAAACATAAAGATTAAAATATAGAATTTGATATATATATATTTCACATTCCACTTTTATGTTCCATCATGATATTCTTGCAGATGACTGTGGCAGTGTTACCACTATTGGCCTTGCAGCACTGATTTTAATGTTTTGTGAATTCAGTTGATTTTACCATTTAAATTTTTTACGTAATGGAAATGACTTGTCTTACTGCTGTTTCAGCGATACACATTTTAAGACTGTTAACAAGGCCCTATACAGCCCTTCTTTTACAATCTTTCATACTTAGCTTTGTTAATTATAAAAAACAACGCATTTTTAACAGGTAAAGCTTACCACAAAGACCTGGGGTTGGGGTTTGCAGTAGAGGTATAGCTCTACTCGTTCTTTTTTAACCTTGATGCTAGTTGGAGTACGTGGTTAATGTGATCCCTCGGCTGCTTTACATCTGCCAAAGCAACCCAGTACTCACTGTACAAGAGGTGCATATAGTATTTTTGTCATGGAATGCATCTGAACCCACACCCACCCACTCTCAGGATGATAAAACACAGCCAAGAAATGTGTATAAACTTTTGGCTAGAAAACCTGAAGGGTTAGAGACTGCATGCACACTGCAGCAGAGGTGGTAGGATTATAATGTAGTGGACCTCAAAGAAGCAGGGTGAGGAAGTGTGGAGTGGATTTAGCTAACTCAAGGTAGGGACAAGTGACAGGCTGTTGTGAACATCGTATTATCATATTACACCTTTATGTTTCATAAAAGGACAGTTTCTTGAACAGCTGAGTGATTATTGTTGTCTTTGAAAGAACTGTAGTTATTTTAAGATTAATTTAGTTTGTAATTTTTATTTTATGGTGCATGACAGTGGCTAGCAGAATATCTTGGAAGATAATTTTGTATGGTATTGTAATAATTGCTTTAATGGATACACTAGGTATGTTAGCCTGCTCTAGGGCATATTAACTCAGTATGCATTACATTAGAATAATCTGAAGATGACTTTTGTTGCAAAGTGTTTTTGTGATTGATGCTGTAAGTTAACCCTTATCCTACTAACGTGGAGAATTTGGTGAGCTCCTAATAATGCCAGCAAATGGCAGATGGGATATAATTCAGCGTTTAAAGGTTTAAGTATATATGGTAATAGGGTATGTCCTTTATATTCTGTGCCATTCATTGCTTTCTGACATGCTTATGTGTAAAATGTTTCAGATTGATCACCAAGGAGCAGAAAGTATACTGGAAAAGTCGTATGGTGAAATGGTGAACCGAATGGGCAACTCGGACATTAGGTAAATTCTGGATGATGGAAATTATGTCATGTCTATACAAGTTTCTGTCATCTGTGAGACACAGTCTCTTAGTCTTTTTAGACTAAGATTTAAGTTACTTACAGTGGTGAATATCGAAATTCCTGTCATCTGGGTTGTGTGACACTGTAGTAATATACAGATAATACCTTCTATTATATCTGGGAATGTTTGTTGTATGTAAGAGTAACTTTTGCTGGCAACATGCGTTGCCTGAAATGGGCCATGGTCAGGTAATGCATAATATACAGATGTACTAAGAATTACTGCACTATAAGTTGTTTGAAATTTATGAGATTCAATTATACAGTTAACCCTTTTATATGGAATGGTAATTTAGGGTGTATATACTTCGTCTATTGGTTTTATTCTAGTATTTAATGGAAAGTAGTTAGGGATTTTTCTTTGAGGAGTCTGTAGATATTGAACCATTGTAATCAAGGTAAGTGTTCCAGTGCACTCTTCATCTAGCAGCAAAGTTTTGGCACACATGTACCAAGTTACCTACACAGGGTCATGACCCAGAAACCTGTAATTTAAAAGGACTGGTAATGGGATGTGTGTATAGTTGATCATCATGGCTGCATTCTTTCACTACATACTGACTCTCAAACATTAACTGTGTCATCATTTGAAAATTTAAGGATAATATTACTGTAACAGCAGATTTTTTACAACCAGTAGTGTTTACTATGACTTTTGTCTGAGAGGCATCTTGTTGAATATTGGTTGGCTATCCTGATGTTCATTGTCCTCATTCCCTCCCACCAGGTACCTGCTGGGATACATCAGATTAGGCCGTGACTGTCTTCTTTCATGTTCTTTCCATTCATTACCACCAGTCCTGTCATTGGACACTGTATGCTGTTACTAGTAATATCATTATTAAAGGAACCATAAACCTGTTTTGGAAGTTTTTCAGTGGATCAGTGAAAAGAACTTACTAAGGGGAAAACTTCTTTTCTAAAATATGAAGTATCCAAGTACATGTGTAGAATGACACAGGGGGCCACTTTATGCTTGGGGAAGGAACCCCTGGTACCCATTGGATAGGAGGCTGGGTGGGCTCCAGAGCCATTCTGGACATTTTGCAGAAGAGACAGATCTCTGCCTCTGCCACAGTTTGACCTTAAGATCATCCATCCAGGTCAATCTGCTGACTATGCTGTCATGTCTCCACCAAATTCTTTTAAAGAAAATGGTGAGCAACTGTTTGATATTCAAATATAGAGGTCTTAAATGTGCATTGTCAGGGCAGCTTGGATATACAGTTATTTTAGTGCTGAAGAAAAGTTATTGAAAAACAGGTCATAATTGACCACCCAAAAGTACAAGTCCAAAGTAATTTTTTGTTGGCACAAGTGTACTTTCTTGATTTGCCTCACTTGTATCGTAATCCTCATGGCTATCATTACACGCGTCTTCAAGTCAATGTTATCATCTACTGCAACAAAATGCTGAACACCACACTTCCAGTTCATACCTTGCTGCAGCATCTCTGTGATGTGCTTCATACAAAAATCGCATACCTAGAAATTCATTGTCATTGAGTTGCGTACATTTGATGAAGTGTTTCACCATCTGTTATGGACTGTGGTACAGTTTGTCTAACAAGAAGTGAATAATGGCTGTAAAATCTTTTAAACATATCAAATGGAAAAATTTTGTATAAAAGTCTGAAAAATGAATTTCTAAAGCAGGAAAAACTTTTGTATGAGAATTATATGTGGGGAAATTGAACATTATTTTTATGGGAGGTTTGGTTTGACTTCAGAAATTCCACTTCTGACACTGGGAAACTTTATATTTGGGAAACGTTAAATGAATTCATATTCTGGTGAGAAAATAAAACATTTTGGCATAATGCTTCACTGAATAGATGGCAAGGGCAGGTGAGAATAATCTGAAATCCTGACAATAATATGAACAAGAAATTTTGTTGTTAATACTTTACTGAATTAATGCAGGACTACCTTATTACAGGTAGTATGCTGTATAACTAACAGGGGAACCTGGTGGTGGTAAAAGCAATCCCTGTACCAGGCTTGGACAGGCCCTGAGGGTTCCAGGAGGTTGAGGCTCCCAGATTTTATGACAGTCGGCACATGAAGGTGGTAAGGTTGTCAGCCCTACACACTGGCAGCCTTTACCCCCCAGAAAATATTTCTGTTAGAGGCTGAGTTGACCCCAGGCCATAGTACAGCTGGAAGGATTATGTCAATGAAACCTTCCAGTTACACCATTGGGAATCGAACCTGTGACCATCCGGCTTGAAGCACAGTGCCTCGACCAAATGCGCCACTATATACCTGTGGTGTTACTGGGGCAAAATTCTGAACTCTCAGGAGGTTTTGTGTTTTCTGGTAATATTGTTACATGGAATTTTCTGATCACAGTGTGAATCTCTGTGCCACAGATAAAATTTCTGCCACTCCCTGTAGGGTTGGTTTCATGCTTTTATTTTATGACAGAAGCAGAACCAGCTTCTAAAATACTGTATATTAAGTGACACAGTGTGTTGGAAAATGTTCAGTACATGTGCCAGCTTGTATGTTTATTGTGTTATATTTTATACCCTGAATATTATGAATATCTATGTTTCATTAAATCAGATGACACACATGAACTCTTACAGGTATGAGTCATTTGACTTCCATGCAGAATGTAGGCATTTACGATGGGATCGGTTGAGTATATTGATCGATAGATTGGCTCATGAGCAGGATGAATTTGGCTACTTTCTGCTCACAAGGGATGGAACTTTAGTTTCACTTCAAGATGGCATTTTCCGGACCAATTGTATGGACTGTCTTGATCGAACTAATGTAGTACAAAGCATGTTGGCCAGACGGAGTTTGACACAGATAATGCAGGTATGTGATGACGTTAATATGAGGATTCTAAAGTTCTGTTTGCTTTAGTAGCATTTAGTCCATATTTGGTTGATTTGGAGTAGGATAATCAGAATGCTATGTATACAGGCATATTCTTTACACTTTTTGAGACTATTTCTGATGTCAGTAATGAATGCTGTTCATGTATATGTAGTGTATGAGAATATTTCTTAAAATGAACTCAGCACATGTCCTTGTTGAATAGGTAGCACTTCTGCTCCATATTCTTTAGGTCACAGATTGGAATCTCAGTCTAGAGACCAGCTGTTTTGAGTGTGATTGATGTCTTTTTGTTTTTCCTCAGTCCCTGCAGGTAAATGCGAGGATAGTATCACCAGTTAGGTCATGACCACTTTCTTCCACATCTTTTCATATTCATTATTCACTAGTTATTCTGCCATTGAACACTGATTAATAGTATGTGCTACTGACAGCATCAGTAATTCAACCATAAATTGAACCTTATGTATCTATAGGTGGGAGTTCCAGTTTCTCAATGATCGTTATGCATTAGATTTCTGAGCAACCAAGCTCTGACTTTACCCAGTTCCAAGAACAAACAATGCAAAGGATAAAACAGAAATATTTAACTCAATATATTGCAGTGTGTGGGCTGGGTAGCGTAGTCGGTATAGCGACTGCCTACGGCCTGGACAGTCCGGGGATTGAATCCCGCTGGGGGCGAGATTTTCCGCACCTGTCCACCCTGGCCCTGAGGCCCACTCAGCCTCCTGTACAATGGGTACCGGCTCTTTGCAGGGGGTAAGGTGCGGCTGGGGCGTGACGCTGACCCCTCACCCCCTTCTAGTGCCGAGGTCAAAAATAGAGTAGAGCTTAAGGGCCTTTGTGGCCTATGACAGGGTGAAACCTACCTATTGCAGTGTAAGAAAACATATTAATATAGTAATTTACAACACATATTACAAAATCATATTACTCCATGACTTATAACACCAAACAAATAACTGAACAGTAGTCTTCATTTGGTTGTGTTGCTGTGCAAGTGCATGAAGTGAAATTCTTGCAGTTACCAAACCTTGAATTATGAGCCAAAATTTAAACACATGCCACTGACTCCTATACCTTCCAGTCAACAAGGCTTCCTTTCCCTCCAACATGATCACTCTTCCATCATGGCTTAACTGGACGATGGGCACAGAAACTCAGAAACCTGAAAATGTAATAAGCATATATAATGAAGTAATAAAGAGCCCGAACTAAACAAACCAAATCAGACAACTACATACTAATGTGTTCTGACCAACCGAAGCGGGTCAGACAGGGCTTCTTGTGTCTAGAAGACAGCTGGTGCAAGAGTGGTGAATTTTCATAAGCACCAATTCACCCTGTACCTCATTGCTCTTTCCCAGTCTAACTTCTGACATCATACACTCATGCCCACAAGGATAGGTTTGGAGATGAAGTGTAGATAAGTCTGTCAGCATAACATATGCTCCTGGTGCCAGTGAGGATGGCTTGATAAGCTCAAATAATTCAAAACACCATCAGGGTACAAGACATAAGTTTTAACATAATTTAATCATACTCCTATATGTTTTGGTATAAATTGATCATTTTGAGGGAACAATTTTTATGGATGTCATTCTCAAGCCGTCACACTGTATAATGTTTCCTTTTTAAGGGAAAAAAGTTTTTCTTCAAATTTCGGAAATGATTTTGAATCTCTTAATAATTTTCCTACATAGCTCTTGAGCTACCTCCCTCTGGAACATTGCAGTGATCTGTCCGGTATCTACTAGCTGTGAAGTTGGATTCTTCACCAAACTCCTTGTGAAAAATCAGCTGTTATTTGTAGAAGAGTCCAGTTAATGTTGTGCCTGAATTTGTTCATTATTTCAACCACAGAAATTAAGCTACAGTCACCTTTTTGTATGCACATTTTTTCATATTTGTTTGTCTGTTTCTTCCTTCCTTTCTATATTTCTTTCTTTTTCTTTCTTTCTTTGGTCCTCTATCAAGCTCTGGCACTACACCACTTTTCAGTGTTACCTCTCTTTCTCTTCCAATCACCAATAGTGACATGACTTTAACTCCATAATTTCTGTCAACTTTTTCATATCATCAGTTTTATCTGCTCTGCGTAAGGCTTTATGTTTTTGTTCCATGGAGATAACCACTTCCTTTCTATTTTCACATGACGTTTTATGAAACAAATCACTTACTAGAAATGAATAACTTCTGTCAGCAAGATAAAGCACAACATCCTCATATAATTGGAAGCCAGTAAAAAAAACACATTAAAGCAAGTGACAATGGGTACATACATGACACTGTACACAATAAAGAGTGTACACACATAAACATAACTAACTAACTTGATGGAGCAGAGTTCTTCCTGTGAAGCTAACAGTTCTTCATTGCTTGTATGGAACCCAAAAATTCATTACTGTGTTCACAAGTGTTGGGCACCTTTCCCTATCCTGAAGCAGACGTCGTCCCATCCCACTTCTTGAAGAGCCATTTGAAGGCTGTGATCCCATCTTCACCCAGCTCTTCCAAGCAGTCACTTTCCTTTAGGTTTCCCCACCAAAACCCTATATGTACCTCTCATGTATCCCATACATGCCACATACCCCACCCATCTTTTTCTTGATTTGATCACCCAAATAGTCATTGATGAGGATTACAGGTCATAAAGCTTTCTGATATGAAGTATTGTCCAGCCCGCTGTTACCTCATTCCTTTTTGGCCCAAATGTATTCCTCAGCATCCTCTTCTGAAACACCATCAGCCTATCCTCCTCCCTTAGTGTGTGAAACCAAGCTTCACACCCATATGAAACAGCGGACAAAATCAAACATCTGTATACCTTGATGTTTAATTTTTGAGTAGCAACTCGAAGACAAGTTTGTGCATCAAATAGTAGCGGGCATTCCCTGACTTCAGTTTGCTATTAAAAATCTTAATGAATGGAATTCTGAATTGTTAGGGTTGTTACCAAATATCTGAACATGCAATTTTTTCCATCACACACTGAGGTGATTGTTGATAAATTGTAAGTATTGTTGTTTACTGAGTATTGACAAGTGTAATACAGCATTGTGATTATGTATAATGGAGGGTCAGATAATCAGGAATCTAGAGTAATAATTTATGAGCATTTGCTCTCTTTTGTTTAATTTAATTGAAAGTTATAAGACTTGCAGAAGAAGTGTATTTAGTGTACATTGTTTCAGTTTTCTTACAAGCTTTGTTTGAAACTTTTTTTGTCCCAGTGTACATTTAGACAGTTATTTCAGGAATATGTTAAGCAGTTTGTGCAGGTCCTCATTCAAAGTGTCTGTTATGTATGTGCAATTTAAAACAGAGTCAGAATGTGTTGCTAGAATTTATTAAAACTCTGCAATATGAAATTCCACAAAAATCCATGGAGCCTTTCTTACCTTGTTAAATGGGGACAGAGGAAAAGTTATGGCGATGCTGATGAGTGTGTTTTTGCAACATTTCAGTGTTGACACAACATAATTGTTTGCTTAGCTGATTTTCTTCTACTTTGCTGTGCATTTCTCAGAAGACAAATTGTTTCTTCACAGCTGTGGTGATATCTTCTGCAAATAAAGTATTTTGCTATTGAAGGACACACAACTGATATCTTTTCTCGCCTGTCATTAATTAATTAATGAATTATGTATGTGTTTGCACCTACGTTTGCACATGCAGGTGGTTTAGTGATGCTGTCAGTAGCCCAGACTATGTGGTACTGAATGATTGGATGGTTGAGGAATAATGGATTAGGATGTGTAAGGAAGTGGTCGTGGCCACATTTGAAGTTTTATTCTGGCATGTGCTTGGAGATACTTGGGGAAATCATGAACAACTTCAGTCTGGGTAGATGTTTTCATGGGTCATTGTGGTTAATAAAAAAAAAGTGCTTGTCAGCTGTAGTGAAAGTCTTAGGCACATTTACGAAATTGTGAGAAGTGACTGTCAGCTTCATCATACCTGTCTGTGCATGCATCTGTTCATCTGTCCGTATGGAACAACTCGGCTCCCGTTGGATGGATTTTCATGAAATTTGATGTTTGGGGGATTTTTTGAAAATATGTGTAGAAAATTCAGTTTTCATTAAAATCTTACAATAATAATAGGTACTTTGCATGAAGAACTATGTGCATTATGATGAAAACGTGCTGAATTCTTGTTAGAATAAGAAGTGTTTCAGACAAAAGTTGCAGAGAAAATCAAAACACACAATTTATGTTCAATAAATTATTACCAAAAATCATGTCATATATGAGCTAATGTGGAAAATTGTGGTAGAACCAGACAGGCAGCAGACGATGATGTAATATGGTGCATGGAATATGTGCTTTGCGTGCCGGATAACTGAGGCAATAATACAGACACACACTTATATTATTTAATATTTATTGCTTCATCATTAAATACGAGTATTTCCCTTTGATCTCATAAAATATTTTACAGCAGTACTTACAAGAACTGAGAAAATGTGCAGTGACTTGCCTGTCACTATGATCTCTTTAGCCAAATTGTATATGTAAAGAAAGCCATGAGCAAACAAATATTCTTTTGTTTGAATAAAGACTTTATATGAATTGTGTTAAGAGCATGCAAATTGGTTGGAATATAATTTCTTTTAAAATTAGTACATATAATTTGCATAATTCTGTTGCCTGTTAATTGACATTGTGAGTTAGCAGAGTTATTAAGTATAATTTCTGTAAGACTGTGTGGTTGATTGTGGTTAGTGTATGTAATTTTTTAATCACCTCAGTGTTACTAGGAAGCGAACATGGAATTACTGAGTTTCCACTGCAACACTGGTTATATGAACGCACCACAATGTTATGCCATAAGTGTCTTGCCTGTCTTGTGTATATTTCTAAACACCAAACACAATTATGGATTTAGAAATTTCTGAGTTTCAGTTGTAACTATTGCACGCTATGGACAAAATTATGTGGTGTTATGTTTTGCAGAAACTTGGAGTTCTAAGGGCTGGACAGAGAGTAGAAGACCAGTTATATTTTGAACCTCTCTTCAAAAGTGTTTGGGCAGACAATGCAGATGTTATAAGTATCCAGTATTCTGGAACAGGAGCACTGAAAACTGACTATACCCGTACTGGAAAACGTACTAAGTGGGGGCTTGTACGTGATGGAATCAACTCTCTTACTCGATTCTATAAGAATAACTTCACGGATGGTTTCCGTCAGGTAAGCAGATTTTGAAGTTGCGTGATAATCATAGTGGTAGATGAGCTAACATGACTGGCAACAAAATGAATTCAGAGTTGGTTGCCGAAGTAGATCATTAGCAGATGTCTTGGAATGTAATGAATGAAGTTGGCAAAATATTTACTGTATAACATTTAAATTGTGCATTTTGCTTTTCCTTCTGGTATTCATTTTTTCCCCATCCCATACTTCGGCAAGATTTTACTGTCAAAACTTGTTTAGCTTTTGATGGTGATAACTATTGACCTGTTAGAGTTGGCCATGTGAGATTTGGTTTGGGTATTGTAACACATTCAGTATTATTATTGCTTGTAAGTTAGGAGCTACAAATGTAGCAGTGATAATGAGACTTTTAAGTTACCTCTGACAAAAATTTAACATAGACTGACTGTGCACTTAAATAAGTTTTTTTTATTAAAAAAAAAAAAAAAG
>Ga0209629_10004354_pt1 | contig 10445 bp, 6 predicted proteins | sample TergutCu122P5_FD_187286 | JGI IMG/M metagenome (GOLD analysis project Ga0209629, IMG submission 187286) | Cubitermes ugandensis P5 segment gut microbial communities from Kakamega Forest, Kenya - Cu122 P5 (SPAdes) (version 2) | ecosystem: Host-associated > Arthropoda: Insects > Digestive system >... | reverse complement strand
GTAACACTATTAAAGATTTCATTCATTGTCAGTGATGTTTCCTGGTATAGGTCTATTTGACACATCATATGTATAAAACATGACAAAATAAATAACAACTTTAAGGCAATTAATGATTTTTAAATATTTACCTTCCCTACTTAGCGTGATATAAATTAAAAGGCGATAAAGCACACGCTGGTCAATTTGACCGCCGTTGGCGCTTTCAGGTAGTGAAGCACCACCGGCGCTTCTAGTGTTAATCTACTACTGCATTCACTGTCACATAATTCTTTACACTGTAGACTTCTAACATACAACCAACCTCAAACTGGAGAACAACAGTTCCCACTTATTTAAATGTCTGCTGCTGTATCCCACATCTGCAGGCCACTTGCGGTTAACAACCTGAGAAACTACCATGCTCGACTGCACTTTCATCATACATTACAAATCTTTCCTTATGTGTCACATTGATATAATTCGAACTGCAATCTAATGAATGGCAAATCGGTCATTTTTACGAAGTTATGGGATATTCATGCAATCAAGCACACACTATGTGACAGAAAGGCTTAAAATGTCTTGAAAAAATGCATTTATTGACAGCAATCACACTCTGTTAACAGAACCCACCATTTTAACAAAATAAACAGAATATATCTCTACTGGACCTGATCCTGAAATAATCACATTATCATCTACATCTTCCAATTTCGCATTCAAAGATGCTTTCCAATCACTGTAATATTATCTGTTGTACCATTTTATGCAGTGTATGACAGGGGGTGCATGAATCGTGGCGGCCTGCTTGCAAGGGCAACTAAATTGTGTACAGTTATGCCTTATATTTTCAGCATAGTTACCAGTTTTTCCTTTTCACACAAAAATGTGTCAGTTCACATGCACAAAGTAGAAAGTTCCAGATAACAGTGAGATTCACAGGTCACTCCAGAAGTGTGGGTCCTCAAAATGGAACTTGCTTATGTCAACCCACCAGCACCTAGAACTTTGGGGGGTGGATCGTATATTATTGCTAAATTTGTATACTCCTGGTGAATATTTGTAATGGCCCAGTTGGTTGAGGCACTGCCGGAAGGTCGTGGGTTCGATTCACGATGGTGTCATTGGAAGTTTTCTTTGATATAATTCTTCCAGCCACACTGTGGCCCTGAGGTCGACTCAGCCTCTAACAGAAATCAGTATAGTGCATTTGAAACCTGATGGCACACAGTGATGCATGGGAGGGGAAATGAAGGGGAAATTGGCGAACGGAGTGGATAGCCAGTACTCTCACACTACCTCAGAATGAGGTGTATCCAGCATTACTAAAGCTGATGCACACACCTCAGCTGCCATCACTTGACTGAACTGACGCCCCTGCCGATTTAAATGGACTCATCTGTTTTGACAAAGAGACGAAATCTGGTTGCTGCACATGTGCCATCACGTTTCAAACGCAGTCTACCAGGTATATTTCTTGGGGGGTAAAGGTGGCTGGTGCATAGGGCTGAAAACCTTACCACCTTCTTGTGCCGACTGTCTTGAAATGTGGGAGCCTCAACTTCCTGGAACCCTCAGGGCCTGTCCAGGTCTGTAATGGAACTGCTTTACCTTTTACCTGGTGTATATTACATGCATGGGAATTGAACACACTTCCTGCACAAACTAAAAAGCTGTATTCGAAAAATTCAAAATTCACATCGGTTCTACTCGAGATCCTACATTATACACGACCCAAATTAAAGTATACAAAAACTCGTTCACCATTCTGTCTCCCGAAGAAGAAATAATTTCTGCTTAAAACATTTTTCAGTACAGTGTACATTTAATTAAATAAAAGACAAAAATAATTCATAAATACAACAAGCACAATACTTGCATCTCTAATATTCACCAGCTTTAAAAATATAGAAATCAAAAAGATTCTATGGCATATTCATGCTGCTGATTTACAAGGACAGCTTTTAACAGTCATCAAATTTCTATCAAGGTGGATTTTTCTGCAACGAAGCCTTCTCCATTCATCTCGATACTACCAGACATGCTTCCAATAAAAAAAATGCAAATGCATATACAAGCTGTATGTTCTCAAAACTAAAGCATGTCAACTTATCTCTACACACTGTCAGAATTAACAATTCTGGCTTCAAAGACTTATTTTTGCTACACGCACAACATACAATGGCAGTGACAAGGCTGGCACATCATGTCTAAACAGCAGCATGGGTTCGACTGTGTACAACAAGACCCTTTCGCTGAGTAAACCTTTTATCACATACATCACATTTGAAGGGTTTCTCACCTGTGTGGGTGCGAGTGTGCACTACAAGTTGTCCACACTGCCTGAAACATTTACCACAAAACTCACATTTATATGGTTTATCTCCAGTATGGATGCGTGTGTGACCCACAAGATGTCCGCGTAATGTAAAGCTTTTGTTGCAAATTTCACACTTATAAGGCTTTATTCCAGTATGTGTACGAGTATGACCTACAAGTATCCCGCGCTGCGTAAACCCCTTGTTACACACAGCACACCTGAACGGCTTCTCTCCGGTATGTATGCGATTATGAACGACGAGTTCGTCACCTTGCGTAAATGTCTTACCGCACACTTCACATTTATAAGGCTTTTCTCCTTTGTGTCTACGAGTGTGAACCACGAGATCACCTCGTAATGTGAAATCTTTATTACATATTTCACATTTGTATGGTTTATCACCAGTGTGAGTGCGAGTGTGCGTTCTGAGATGCGCACGCTGGGTGAAACCTCTACGGCATACCTGACACGTGTACGGCTTTTGTCCTGTATGTGTACGGATGTGAGCCACAAGATCTCCATTTTGTGTGAATCCCTTATCACATATTTTACATTTATAGGACTTATCTCCAGTGTGGATGCGAGTGTGAACTGCAAGATGTCCAGGTTGAGAGAAACACTTGTTACAAATTTCGCATTTGAAAGGTTTATCTCCAGTGTGTGTACGGGTATGAGCAGTAAGTCCTCCACTGTTTGTAAAACTTTTACTGCACACATCACATTTGTATGGTTTATCTCCAGTATGGGTACGACTGTGGACCTTAAGATGTCCGGGTTGCGTGAAACTTTTATTGCATATTTCACATGTAAAAGGCTTATCCCCAGTATGGGTACGAGTGTGAATGACAAGATGGGCTTGGCGTGTGAACATTTTACCGCATATTTCACATTTGAATGGCGTATCACCTGTGTGAAGCATTTTATGTCTCACCAGGTTTTCAATATGAACAAACCCTCTGTTGCACAACTCACACCTATGACGAATTTCTTCATCCTTACCTGGATGTAGGCGATTTCTCCTACCATACGCAAAAGCTTGAACTGCTGGTTTTGTAAGGGGTATACCTTTCAGTATTTCATTGTGTGCTTCAGAAATGAGGGAATTTTCTGTAGGGGGATCTATTCCTGTCACATATTCCTCTTCTGTGTTGTCAGAAAGTATTGCCGAACTGTCAGCATGTACAATGGAAGGTTCCAATTTAATGGGTACCTGCTCCAAACTGCAACAGAACACAAAAATATAATAAACAACACTGCTACATTTCTTTAAAAGTAAATGTAAAATGCTAGTCACCTCTAATAGACACGTAACATCAATGAAACAATTATGGTATTCTTAAGGGAAATGAATCTAGGTTAATGATGTAGTTTATTCAAAATACTGTTGATCTCACTTCAAAATGCTGATCTCCTTCATAATATTCAACCACACCACATATACTTGAATTATTTAATTTGCTGGCTTGAATGTTTATAGTCATTCACTGCGGCTGCAAAGTATGCTTGACATAAAACCAACCACAATGCACATGTGAGAAACAGGCACCTGTATTTTATATAAAGGCCTCAACTACACAAAGTTCATCATCTGTAGGATGCATTAGCAAAACTTATTGTAGAATATGCAAATTAGTGATTGTTTTAATTACCAGGAATTTCTAACAACCATTGCAGCAATCAGGTCGTATCGCAAATATAATGCTTCATCTCCAAGGATCATTTTTAACAAAACATACACCTCATTTTGAAAGAACACTAAAAATTATGCTTCACCACTACACTGACCTGTCAAGACATACTCCTACTTCTGTTCTCACCTCTTCCTTCAGTTCATTCTTGACTGTGCCAACATCCCATGATACCTCCTGCAATACAGTACTAATTAGCATGTCACTGTGGCTATTTCTTACCTGGAGTACACTGGACAAGTAAACTGAACCAACATAAAAATGGAATGCGTCATGTGCCATACTTAAAAGGAAAATAGTTGTAATGAGAAGAATAAATAGGATGCTATGAAAACATCTGTAAAAATACAAACATGTATACATATTCAAACACCAAAAAGTTTTAACCAAAGGCATAAATTATTTCCAGAAAAGGCTTCATGTGAACAGGCAATTTAACATCAATAAGAAGTGAGATCCAAAATAAAATAAAATAAAAACAGGCTGAATGATAGGTACTGTATCATTCTATGCCACAAATAAGAACATGTCATTGACAACTTCTCCTGGAAATTGAAACTGTAATGCAATGGAAAAGAAAAACATTGCGAAGATTAAGCAAGGAAACTATTACAACACAGGTCCCAAATTACACTACATTTCAGGCCATATTTTAGCCTCATGTTAGTGCTTACTGTTGGTTACATTTGATTTATTTTTACTGACACACGTTGGCTTGAATTTGGCTGTTACACTAGCATTTAAAAAAAATCAACTGAAACTGAACATACCTGTACTTCACTTGTCTCTGCTTCTGCTGGTACAGAAAATTCATTCTTTATATTAATTTGTAGAAAATCATGTACTGAAGATACAGTGTCTGTTTCATCATCTGAAGCAGGTTCTACTTTGATTGCAGCCATCTTGTACTGTAACCCATCACATCATACCTGCTATTTGAGTACGGTGATCACAACCGATTTGAAAGTTTTTGTTCAAATTTATAAATATGGCAAGGCAACAGACTATACAAACACCTCCACATTATGTATAAAATACTGTTGTAAATCAACAATCATAAATATGGCATCAGTGAGAAGCTTTGAGGTTATGTCTAATAACAAATCAATTATGTATTTAGTATGCTCTTCATAACAAAGTATAATAGTGTAGGTTCTGAAAAATTACACGCTGTTCAATGGGGAAGTAGAATTTATGAGTCGTGCCAGGAACATCTTGTAAGACTTTAACCTGACTTGTTCAGTTTACGGAAATCAGGGTACTTAATCAAGTATACATGTACATCAGTATTTTCGATTGTAGTTACCAGATTTTAATTACTTAATTACTAAACTACAATGTTTCAACAGCGTACGTTTATAATGACCAGAGTATAGTTCGTTGCATAGATGCTACAATTTCCAATCTGTACACAATGAATGGACTCAATATGGAAATTGTATTGTAAGTCTAGCAAATAAACTGTTACACATACTCCGGTATTTATATTCAAGACTATTAATACAAAAGGCCCCGAACAAACTTTCGTTTGGGTACAGTTGCCCTAACGTCCATCCTTCTATTCACTATTGCATGACGTACACAAATACGCCGAAATCACCTCGAAAACAAATCGGCATGATAAATTAGATGTATACGAATATAAGCCAACAAAAATGTACTTACCAGACTGGAAACAACAGGCAGCGTGACACACAACTATCAGCAAGCATAAATGCTTATCCACAAATATCACGCCATACCAACTGTATTGTACCATTGCATTACTGGTTTGTGTTTCTTTATGTTATAGCAGTCACTGCCACTTGGATGTCGGCCGGTTGCCGCAATGTACAAAAACACATACAATGTTCAGGAAATGTAAAGCGTTGGAGGTCTGCCGTTTCGTTTTTAATTCGATTTGCTATTCGCAATGGCATGACATTAAATTCCCTTTTGCTTTTCTCGCCAACTGACGAACAAAAGGTACTGCACATGAAATACGTGTATTTCTTCTTATAAAACGTCCGCACTGGCTATGGGGCCCACGGGGTCTCCTATTCAATTGGTACCGGGGTTCTTTCTACAAGGGCAAAATGGCCAGGGCGTGAAGTTGACCATTCACATCCATTTAGTGCCAAGGTTAAGATGAGTGGGGTTATACCGCTACCCTACGTACATAAGCCATCGTGGCGTGGACAGGAAAAACGTTACATTTAGGGAGTTACTACTCATATGCTTCTAGATAAGCATGCCCTGCTCGTGGCAATATATCCGTTATCCGAATACCCCGACAAATTTCACCGGAGCTCTCCAATATAGAATTTAACTACAACCCATTTGGCGGCTTTTGAAATGTTAAAGAGCACACAGAGGTAGATTAACGAAGTGAAACTACTGGGTGCACTTCTGCATATTTCCATAGCGAAAACGGGTGCCCGTGGAGCCAAGTCAGGGATTTGCCCCTACATCAACATTTTAAAAATAATAATTAAGAAAAAAAGGAGAAGTGAAAATGACACTAAGCTGAATTAAACGAAGTATGTTGGATGACAGGTAGATGGAACTGGCTAAACAATGTAAACAATGGCTGTGCTTCAGGTACTGCTATGAAAGTATTAGAAAAAGGGAACACACATACACACCTCCTTAATAGGGTACCAAAAAAATAATGTACCACGGGAACCCTAAAATATAAATGAAAATGAAAACAAATTGTGAGCCAGGATAGCTGGCAAAGATAGTAACCAGACCGTGGGGTGGGTGACCGAGAAATCTTGTCTTGATTCCTGGTAGGGTCAAGACTGTCTTCTATTCTTCGAAGTGCCTAGTTCTGGGCCTATCTAGCATCCTAACTCAATAGACATAAGGGACCCTTATTCTGGGGGTAAAGGGACCAGGGCGTAAAGCTAATGATTCACCAGTATCTACTGCCAAGGTTAGTAAATGTGGAGGTATATATTAATTATAGATGCAGCACAAGCAGTGTAGTACATAAGGACATGAATTTTAAGGATACTTTTTGACACCTTTAGCAGATTCATATCATATAAAATAAAATCTGTATGTTTCTGGTTCTGAGAATACAGATCCAAAAGTGTATAAAATAACCCATACTAAGTGAGAAATCTTAAAACCCAGAAATGGGAGAAAAGTATGTGAGAAAATAATTTGTTTGTATAGGATGTTAAACAAGATGTCCAGTTTTGAATATGTACATTTCTAAATCTAATTTACTTACTCATTGAAACAGAATATGTCAGAGGTGCCACAGAGACCAATCAGTAATGAAGGCTTGTTATGGAAATAATTACAGTTTATTTTGAAGCTTAAACAAAACCAATAAATATACTCTGTGGCCACAGTACTAAGATTTTTAAATGCTGGAGCATGTGGTACATACACTAAACACCACGCTTTACAGGTTCAGATGAATATATATTCAGAGCTCTTGCAATTGTTACTACACTCTGCAACCAATTACTTTCTATACGTGGCTGTGTATTATTACTGAAAGGAACTGTACATTATTGCAAGACTTACCAATCAAGAAATGATTAAATCCCCTGCTCAAGTTTCATGAAAATCATTTATAATACATGGGATTCAAGAATTCTCAATCAATCTAGTTATTCTGTACTTAGGAACTCAGGACACTGGCAATGGCATTAGCAAGTACCACTGAAAAGAGTCTATCAGACCACATGGTGTCACATTCCACAAGATAGCAATATTCTAGATTCAAAATGTTTGAGACCACAATAAGGATCATATTTGGACCCAACGGGGAGGAAGGGACAGGGAACTGGAGAAACTTGTACGCATTTCTTCATAATTTGTTTTCATCTGAAGATATAATGATGATCAAAGCAAGAAAGATGAGATGGTAGTACACATAATAAACATGGGGGAGACAAAACGTGCATATACAATTCTGGTTCAAAAACATGAAGGAAAGAGACAATTCTGAAGACCTAGGCAGATATGGGAATATAATATTGAAGTGTAAAACAGTGAGGTGGCATATGGACTTGATTCATTTGATTCAGAATAGGCATGAATCTTGCTCTCCTGTGAGAACAGTAATGACCCTCTGGTTCCAGAGCCGGTGGAGAATTTATTGAGTAGCTGAGCACATGTTAGCTTAAAAAAAGAAAAATACACTGCTTCAAGTCACCGTAGTACAACTAGCAGAAAAAAAAAACATACATATAGGCATATCTGTTTCAGACTCTAAATGCAAAAGCTGTTGGAGACAAGATTTTTACTCTGGGATGTTGCATGGTGTTCCGAGTTTGTTACCACCATTTTGGGAAAATGTATTGGTCCCAGCTTCAAAGATGCCTGACCCTTCAAGACAGAACCAACACACTGTCCCAGAATATCGTCAACAAACTACCAACCAATTCTGCACAACATCCCACAAAAACCAGGACCTCAAACGAGACTCTGAGATTCCAGGTTCTCAAATAACAGGCTTCTGGTTCATGAAGCTATGTAGACTGGTGTATAGGTACCATCTTATTGGAGTTCACTACTACATGCTCGGGGCAATCTTGTACTGGAATACACTGAAGATGCAGACAGTAAGCTCCTCTAAAACAATGGTACCTATGTACCAATCTACACAATGTCATATCTCAAAATTGCAAATTTTCAACACTTTATTCTTTTCACTTCATAATACAAAAGCATCTGAATCCCTTTCTCCAGCGGTGAATTTAGGCCTAGGCAGACTAGGCAGCTGCCTAGGGCAGTAGATTTGAAGGGGCAGCTTCAATGAATGTAGATGGGAATTTTAATTGATGGTAAAGAGCCATAATCTCTTATTTTTGTTTCTTGTTGTGGTAAAATGTTAAAGAAAAGTTACATTTTAAATTTTATTATTCATGCAAAATTCAAATATAAAATAAAATATTTGTTATTTCTGTCTTGGGACTGGGAGGCGTGGTGTTTGACTCAGTCTGGGGGGGTAATACCCCCCCCCAAAAAAAAACCACTGCTTGAAATAAGGGGCGGAAATGTTTTCACTGCCTAGGGGCGCCAAATAACTTAATTCGCCCCTGCCTTTCTCTTAACATAATTTTTGAGTTTTTAATTTTCACCATAAGAATGCACAATACTGCAAAATATTAAAATGCATGAATGAATGAACACATGCATGAACTATTCCTGTATGTGTGCGTGTCTAATAGACAATGTATGGGAGAGACTATTACTGGCAAAATTTGCAGCAGAAACACACAAAAATTGCATTTTATTCTCATACAGATCAACCAACAGACGGATTCCTGGTTGCAAATTATGAGATGCTTTCATAAACTAGCACAAAACTGCCATTAACTGCATGGTTTGATTCAGACAGACAATCAGAAATTTTAATTTGCCGAATTTAAACAGATCAATCAGTATCCAACACTTTAATTTCCAACTGATGCACACAAAATTAAAAATGTAGAGTTATTAAAACATTTTAAAACAAGGAAAACTGCTCCAACATGTTTTGATTTACAAGGAAACCATCATCAGGAAGCCACAGTCAGTACTTAGCTAAAATTACACACTTGGTTCAAAGTGGATACGTAGAGCTCGTACAAGATGTTGTCAGTGTTATGGCTGCATATTGTGACCTGTGAGGCGTGTGTACTGTGCCTTAAACCAAAACATGTTGGAGCAGTTTTCCTTGTTTTAAAATGTTTTAATACCTCTACGATTTTAACGTTGTGTGCATCATTGGAAATTAAAGTGTTGGATATTGTTGGTGCATGGTGTAACCATGAAGTTTAGGTCAATCAGTAATAAAAAAAACTGCATGTTTTGCGACACAGTTTGAACCTTTATTCTTGTGGGACACATCACAGAACAGTCATTCTATTAACAGTTTAACAGCATGATCTTAGATCTGAAACAGACAACTAAACCCCTTTCAAATTACAGCTGAAATATCTCTCACATTAACATCTGTATATATACATATGGATGCAGCATCATAACATCATCCTTACATAACGTACCTGTTTTGTAAAAACACCCTTCCATAGCATCAGAGCTGATATGGATACATTGAAAGCCTCATGAAATACAGTATGTTTCTTATGACACGACAAAAATCAGTACAGTTTCTTTTCTCTGTTTTCCTAATTCATTTCAAATTTGTACCTTCAGCAATGTACTGGAGTCCCTGCCTCAACACTTACATACACCCAAAGATAACGGTGATGATGCAGGTGGAGGACAAGCGGAAGAAAATAATTAATTTCTAAGTGTGTCATTTAAAGACAGTGTCAACTGCTAAGATTATACAGAGTCAGTGGCAGATAAATGAACGAGCAGGGAGTAATGGTGGCATGATACTGACAGGGGAGAGTGTGGAGCAATGGCGGCATGATACTGACAGGGGAGAGTGTGGAGCAATGGCAGCATGATACTGACAGGGGAGAGTGTGGAGCAATGGCGGCATGATACTGACAGGGGAG
>Ga0209629_10004352_pt1 | contig 10448 bp, 5 predicted proteins | sample TergutCu122P5_FD_187286 | JGI IMG/M metagenome (GOLD analysis project Ga0209629, IMG submission 187286) | Cubitermes ugandensis P5 segment gut microbial communities from Kakamega Forest, Kenya - Cu122 P5 (SPAdes) (version 2) | ecosystem: Host-associated > Arthropoda: Insects > Digestive system >... | reverse complement strand
CGGCCGAGCCTAATCGCAAGAAAGTGGCTGAAATTACCTGGGAACAGGTGAAATTAATCGCCGAAGATAAAATGGGAGATTTAAACTGTTTCACGCTGGATGCCGCTATGAAAATGGTGGCCGGTACAGCCCGGAGCATGGGTATAGCTGTAAAAGGGGCATTCCCTGTAAACAATTAAAAACTTCAATAGAGATATGAGTAAACTTACAAAAAAACAAAAGTTGGCTTTAAGCAAAATTGAAGCAGGGAAAATATACACTCTGAAAGAAGCGGCCGCTTTAGTAAAGGAAATTACCTTGACTAAATTTGACGCTTCTGTGGACATTGATGTCCGCCTGGGTGTCGACCCCCGTAAAGCTAACCAAATGGTAAGAGGCGTTGTTTCATTGCCTCACGGAACAGGTAAGCAAATCAGGGTTCTCGCATTAACTACTCCCGACCAGGAAGCTGCTGCCACAGAAGCAGGAGCCGACTACGTAGGTCTTGATGAATATATTGATAAAATAAAAGGCGGTTGGACGGATATCGACGTGATTATCACACAACCGGCGATTATGGGTAAACTCGGCGCTTTGGGCCGTGTGCTCGGTCCTCGCGGATTGATGCCGAATCCCAAAAGCGGAACCGTTACCAATGATGTAGCGCAAGCCGTGAAAGAAGTAAAACAAGGTAAAATCGACTTCAAAGTTGATAAAGCCGGAATTGTTCATACTTCCATCGGTAAAGTTTCTTTTACACCCGATAAAATCCGGGAAAATGCAAAAGAATTTGTCGCTATGCTCATCAAGTTAAAACCTACCGCAGCGAAGGGTACGTATGTAAAGAGCATTTATCTTTCAAGTACAATGAGTCCGGGTCTGAAAATTGATCCTAAATCGATTGATGAAATTTAAACAATTGGAATTATGAAAAAGGAAGATAAAACTGTTGTTATCAAACAAATTGCTGCTACTTTAGGTGAATATACAAACTTTTATCTGACTGACATTGCTACGTTAAACGCGAGCAAAACAAGCAGTCTGAGAAGAGAATGTTATAAGGAAGATATTAAATTAGTTGTTGTAAAAAACACCTTGTTTAAGAAAGCGCTGGAACAATCGGACAAAGATTACTCCGCTCTGGATCCTGCTTTGAAGGGAAATACGGCCGTTATGTTTTCGAACAATGCCAATAGTCCCGCCAAATTGATTAAGTCTTTTTCAAAAGGAATTGATTATCCGAAATTGAAAGCGGCTTATGTACAGGAAGGATTCTATGTCGGAGCAGAAAACTTGGATCTGCTTGTTGCAATCAAGAGCAAAAACGAACTTATTGCCGATGTGATCGCCTTGTTGCAGTCGCCGGCTAAGAATGTTATTTCCGCTCTTAGTTCGGGTGGTCAAACCATCCACGGAGTTTTAAAAACTCTGGCAGAGAGATAAAAGCCTCTGTCATGGCGCACTTGATGCGCCATCCCATGATAAGGGGATTGCGGGTTAAACCCGCAATGACAAAGACTAAAAAACAATTAAAAAAACAAACTAATAAAATTTATACAATCATGGCAGATTTGAAAGCTTTTGCTGAACAATTAGTAAACTTAACCGTTAAGGAAGTCAACGAACTTGCTGAAATTCTTAAATCAGAATATGGTATTGAACCTGCTGCCGCTGCTGTTGCAGTTGCTGCCGGTCCGGCCGTCGCCGCTGAAGTAAAAGAAGAAAAAACATCTTTCGATGTAATTCTGAAAAGTGTTGGCGCCAACAAATTAGCTATCGTTAAATCAGTTAAAGAATTAACAGGTCTTGGTCTGAAAGAAGCAAAGGATCTCGTTGATAGCGCTCCATCGCCTATCAAAGAAGGAGTTTCGAAAGACGAAGCCGAAGCGCTGAAAAAATCCTTAGAAGAAGCCGGAGCAGAAGTTGAACTTAAATAAACGCTCCTTCATTATGGGTAATATGGTTAAGAATCTCTCCTTTTGAAGGTTCTTAACCTTTTTGCGTCTTTTTTCAATTCATAATCAATTTCGTCCAAATATCTGCATAATGTCTTCTATAACAACAACAAACAACAATCAGAGAATAAACTTCGCTTCGATAAAAAAACCGTTTGCCTATCCGGATTTCCTCGAAGTACAATTGAAATCTTTCCAAGATTTTCTTCAATTAGATACGCCAACAGAAAAGAGAAAAAACGAAGGTTTATATAAAGTTTTTTCCGAAAATTTTCCAATAGCGGATACGCGTAATAATTTCGTTCTCGAATTTTTGGATTATTTCATCGATCCGCCGCGTTATACTATCGAAGAATGTATCGAACGCGGTTTAACATATAGTGTGCCGCTGAAAGCTAAAATGAAACTTTATTGTACGGATCCCGATCACGAAGACTTTGATACCGTGATTCAGGATGTGTATTTAGGTCCCATTCCTTACATGACCGAAAAAGGAACATTCGTCATTAACGGCGCCGAACGGGTTGTAGTTTCTCAACTACACCGTTCTCCGGGGGTGTTCTTCGGACAAAGCATCCATTCCAATGGCACAAAATTATATTCGGCGCGCATTATTCCTTTTAAAGGTTCATGGATCGAGTTTGCAACCGACATCAATAATGTCATGTATGCTTATATCGACCGGAAAAAGAAATTGCCTGTGACTACGCTACTAAGAGCTATTGGCTTTGAAAGCGACAAAGATATATTAGAAATATTTAATCTGGCTGAAGAGATAAAAGTAAATAAAACAAATCTCAATAAAGCCATCGGAAGAAAATTAGCTGCCCGCGTTTTGAAAACTTGGGTTGAAGATTTTGTAGATGAAGATACAGGTGAAGTGGTTTCCATAGAACGAAACGAGGTACTAATCGATCGAGAAGTAGTAATAGGAGCGCAACATATAGATGAAATCATCGAATCGGGCGTTCAAACCATTTTATTGCATCGGGATGATCAGAATCTTTCAGATTATGCTATAATTTACAATACTTTACAAAAAGACCCGAGTAATTCCGAACGGGATGCGGTAGTTTATATTTACCGTCAGTTGCGGAATGCCGACCCTGCAGATGATGCGAGCGCAAGGGAAGTTATCCAGAATTTGTTTTTCTCTGAAAAAAGATACGATTTAGGTGAAGTCGGTCGTTACAGAATCAATAAAAAACTAAATTTAACTACATCAGCTGAAGTAAAAGTTCTTACAAAAGAGGATATTATAGAAATAATCAAATATCTGATCGAATTGATTAACTCCAAAGCCATTGTGGACGATATCGACCACTTGAGCAATCGTCGTGTACGTACTGTCGGCGAACAGTTATACAACCAGTTTGGCATAGGTCTTGCACGTATGGCCCGCACCATTCGGGAACGCATGAATGTTCGCGATAATGAAGTGTTTACTCCCATAGATTTGATTAACGCTAAGACTATTTCTTCGGTAGTTAATTCTTTTTTCGGAACAAATGCCTTGTCGCAATTTATGGATCAAACCAATCCATTGGCGGAAATAACTCACAAACGCCGTATGTCGGCGTTGGGGCCCGGCGGTTTGTCCCGCGAGCGCGCCGGTTTTGAAGTTCGCGACGTTCACTATACCCACTACGGCCGTCTTTGTCCGATTGAAACGCCTGAAGGACCGAATATCGGTTTGATATCTTCTCTTTGCGTTTATGCAAAAATCAACAATTTAGGATTTATTGCAACACCTTACCGTAAAGTTGAAAATCAAAAAGTGAATCTATTTGATGAAAACATTACATATCTGACAGCTGAAGAAGAGGAAGGAAAAATTATTGCTCAAGGAAACGCACCGGTGAAAGATGACGGTACTTATATTGACAACCGTATTAAAGCGCGTCAGGATGCAGATTATCCGGTTGTCGCTCCGGAAGATGTAGAGTTGATGGACGTTTCGCCCACTCAAATCGCTTCGATAGCCGCATCGTTGATACCTTTTCTTGAACATGACGACGCCAATCGTGCATTAATGGGTTCGAATATGATGCGGCAAGCAGTTCCTTTGTTGACGCCGGAAGCTCCGATTGTCGGGACAGGTATTGAAGGTCAATTAATAAAAGATTCCCGCACACAAATTTCCGCAGAAGGAGCAGGCACAGTGACTTATGTAGATTCAACACGTATTGAGATCGAATATAACCGTAGTGAAGAAGAAGAGTTTGTAAGTTTCGATTCGGCTATAAAATCTTATTACATTCCTAAATTCAGGAAAACAAACCAGAATACAACCGTTGATTTACGCCCGATTGTTAATAAAGGAGATCGAGTAGAGAAAGACCAGATTCTTACCGAAGGATATTCTACTGCAAACGGTGAACTGGCGCTTGGAAGAAACCTGAAGGTCGCATTCATGCCTTGGAAAGGTTATAACTTTGAAGATGCTATAGTTATCAGTGAAAGAGTAGTTCGTGAAGATATTTTTACTTCCGTTCACGTAGATGAATATATTTTGGAAGTTCGTGAAACCAAACGAGGCGCCGAAGAATTGACTTCGGATATTCCCAATGTCAGTGAAGATGCCACAAAAGATTTGGATGAACAAGGCATTATCCGTATCGGAGCACGCGTAGAACCCGGCGACATTCTTATCGGTAAAATCACTCCGAAAGGCGAATCGGATCCTTCGCCTGAAGAAAAATTACTTCGCGCTATTTTCGGAGAAAAAGCAGGCGATGTGAAAGACGCTTCTCTGAAAGCCTCTCCTTCATTAAGAGGGGTTGTAATAGGACGCAGTTTATTCTCAAAAGCCGGCGTAAATAATAAGCAGAAAAAAACAAGGTTGAGCGACAAAGCAAAATTGCCCCAATTGGATGACGCTTTTGAAGAAAAAGTTGGCGCCCTTAGAGAAGTTCTTATTAATAAATTATTTACGCTTACTGAAGGTAAAGTTTCTCAAGGCGTAAAAGATTTTATGAATGTGGATATTATCCCGAAAGGAACTCGGTTTTCTCGTGAAGAACTAAGTAAGATTGATTATTCATCCGTTCAAGTCAGCAAATGGACGCTGGATTCAGCTAAGAATGATATGATTCGAGATGTGATTATCAACTATTTAAAGAAATATAAAGAATTTGACGCTGAACTTCGACGTCAGAAATTAGATTATACGATTGGAGACGAGCTTCCTGCCGGAATTGTTCAAATGGCGAAAGTGTATATTGCTAAAAAACGTAAATTGCAAGTGGGGGACAAAATGGCAGGCCGTCACGGAAACAAAGGGATTGTTTCACGGATTGTTAGAGACGAAGATATGCCTTTCCTCGAAGACGGAACAATTGTAGATATTGTGCTGAATCCTTTGGGCGTGCCTTCCCGTATGAACTTGGGACAGATTTTTGAAACCGTTTTGGGTTGGTCAGGGAAAAATCTCGGCGTAAAATTTGCAACGCCTATTTTTGACGGGGCATCTATAGACGATTTAAACAACTGGACGGACAAAGGCGGAGTTCCTCGCTACGGAAAGACTTATCTTTTCGACGGCGGTACCGGCGAACGTTTCGACCAGCCGGCTACGGTAGGTATTATTTATATGTTGAAACTCGGCCACATGGTCGACGACAAGATGCATGCCCGTTCGATTGGTCCTTATTCGTTGATTACGCAACAGCCTTTAGGTGGTAAAGCGCAATTTGGAGGTCAACGTTTCGGAGAAATGGAAGTTTGGGCGCTGGAAGCTTTCGGCGCATCGTTCATTCTTCAGGAAATATTGACCATCAAATCGGACGACGTAGTAGGGCGTTCCAAGGCGTATGAAGCCATCGTTAAAGGCGATCAGATGCCTGTTGCCGGAATTCCCGAATCGTTGAATGTGTTGCTGCATGAGATGAGAGGGTTGGCTTTAAGTGTTACATTAGAATAATTATGCTACGTCATTGCGAGGGCGAAGCCCGAAGCAATCCAGAAAACAATTAATGGATTGCTTCGCCGAAAGCGGCTCGCAATGACGGAACAAATAATAAAATAATTCATAAAACTATGGCTTTCAGAAAAGAAATTAAATCAAAAAATAGTTTTTCAAAAATATCAATCGGATTGGCTTCTCCCGACGAAATTTTAAGTCAATCGAGCGGAGAAGTTCTAAAACCGGAAACAATCAATTACCGCACCTATAAACCCGAACGCGATGGTCTGTTCTGCGAAAGGATTTTCGGCCCGGTGAAAGATTATGAATGTCATTGCGGCAAGTATAAACGAATCCGTTACAAAGGAATCGTATGCGACCGTTGTGGGGTGGAAGTTACGGAAAAGAAAGTCCGCCGCGAACGGATGGGACATATTCATCTTGTTGTACCTGTGGCACATATCTGGTATTTTCGTTCATTGCCGAATAAAATCGGTTATCTACTGGGATTACCAACAAAGAAATTGGATTCGGTGATTTATTACGAGCGTTATGTGGTTATTCAACCGGGTATTGTTGCAGACAGAAGCATTTACGACTTACTTTCAGAAGAAGAATATTTAGACATCATAGATAACCTCCCCAAAGATAATCAATTATTAGATGATTCCGATCCGAATAAATTTATTGCAAAAATGGGAGCGGAAGCAATTTTTGATTTATTGGAAAATTTGGATTTGGACGAATTGTCTTACGAATTGCGCCATAAAGCCAGCAATGACGCTTCCCAGCAACGTAAAAACGAAGCTTTGAAACGCTTGCAGGTAGTAGAATCGTTCCGCCTGTCGAAAGGGAAAAACCGTCCGGAGTGGATGATCGTGAAAGTAGTTCCTGTTATTCCACCTGAATTGCGACCTTTGGTTCCATTGGACGGAGGCCGTTTCGCCACTTCCGATTTGAACGATTTATACCGCAGAGTGATTATCCGCAACAATCGTCTGAAACGTTTGATTGATATCAAAGCGCCGGAAGTCATTTTGAGAAACGAAAAACGCATGCTTCAAGAATCCGTCGATTCATTGTTTGACAATTCTCGTAAATCATCAGCTGTAAAAACGGATGCCAACCGTCCGTTGAAATCTTTGTCCGACAGTTTGAAAGGAAAACAAGGACGTTTCCGTCAAAACCTGTTGGGTAAAAGGGTGGATTATTCGGCTCGTTCGGTAATCGTGGTCGGTCCGGAATTGAAAATGCACGAATGCGGCATTCCAAAAAATATGGCGGCAGAGTTATATAAGCCGTTTATAATTAGAAAACTAATTGATCGTGGAATCGTTAAAACCGTTAAATCGGCGAAAAAAATAGTCGACCGGAAAGAACCGGTCGTGTGGGATATTCTCGAATATGTAATGAAAGGTCATCCGGTGCTTTTGAACCGTGCTCCTACCTTGCACCGCTTGGGAATTCAAGCATTCCAGCCAAAATTGATAGAAGGAAAAGCCATTCAGTTGCACCCGTTATCATGTACGGCATTCAATGCCGACTTTGACGGTGATCAAATGGCTGTCCACCTTCCGTTGGGAAATGAAGCGATTCTCGAAGCGCAAATGTTGATGCTGGCTTCGCATAATATTCTGAATCCTGCCAACGGCGCCCCGATTACTGTTCCTTCGCAGGATATGGTGTTGGGATTGTACTATATAACCCGTTTACGAGACGGCGCAAAAGGCGAAGGTTTAAGATTTTACGGACCGGAAGAAGCTGTTATCGCCTACGATGAAGGTAAGGTTGATATCCATGCTAAAATCAAAATTTATGTTGATGATATGGTAGACGGCAAACCCGTGAACCGTTATCTTGAAACTTCGGTAGGCCGTGTGATGGTCAATGAATTTGTCCCGAAAGAGGTTGGTTACATTAATGAAATTCTTTCCAAGAAATCTTTGCGAGACATAATCGGCAAAATCATTAAGGTATGCGGCGTGGCAAGAACCGCTCAATTCTTGGACGACATCAAAGATATGGGATATACGATGGCTTTCAAAGGCGGTTTGTCGTTTAATCTGGAAGACATCATCATTCCTAAGGAAAAAGAAGTATTAGTAAAAGAAGGTTACGACGAAGTTGAACAAATTATGAACAACTATAATATGGGTTTCATCACCTATAATGAACGTTATAACCAGATTATCGATATATGGACGCACGTTAATTCCCGTTTGTCGGATATTTTGATGAAGCAATTGCGGGAAGACAACCAAGGATTTAATTCCGTTTATATGATGTTGGATTCAGGCGCTCGCGGGTCGAAAGAACAGATCCGCCAGTTGTCCGGTATGCGCGGATTGATGGCTAAACCGCAAAAGAGTGGGGCAGAAGGAGGTCAAATCATCGAAAACCCGATTCTTTCAAACTTCAAAGAAGGTTTGTCGGTATTGGAGTATTTTATATCAACGCACGGCGCTCGTAAAGGTTTGGCAGATACGGCTCTGAAAACGGCGGACGCAGGTTATCTGACTCGTCGTTTGGTGGATGTTTCCCATGATGTGATTATTAATGAGGAAGACTGCGGCACTTTACGCGGTTTGGTTGCCACCGAACTGAAAAACAATGAAGATACGGTGGCTTCTCTCTATGAACGTATTTTGGGAAGAGTTTCGGTGCACGATATACAACATCCGATTACCGGAAAAATTATTGTTCGTTCCGGAGATGAAATAACGGAAGATAAAGCGGAAATCATACAAAACTCTCCGATTGAACGCGTCGAAATTCGTTCAGTTTTGACTTGCGAATCGAAAAAAGGGGTTTGCGCCAAGTGTTACGGCCGTAATTTAGCAACGGGTCGTATGGTTCAAAAAGGCGAAGCGGTCGGCGTTATTGCCGCACAGTCTATCGGCGAACCGGGTACTCAGTTGACTTTGCGTACTTTCCACGTAGGTGGTATCGCATCCAACATTGCAACCGAAAACAACGTAACTTCGAAATATGACGGTATTCTGGAAATTGACGAACTTCGCACGGTGAGCGTTACCGACGAAACCGGGAATCCATATCAAATTGTAATCAGCCGTTTATCGGAATTGCGCATCATCGACCCGCATACGAAAATAGTATTGTCTTCACACAATATTCCTTATGCCGCTAAATTGTTCTTTAAATCAGGCGATAAGTTAAAAAAGGGCGATGTGATTATTGAGTGGGATCCATTCAATGCAGTTATTGTATCGGAAGTACCGGGTAAAATCAAATTTGAAAACTTAATCGAAAATACTACCTTCAAAGTAGAATACGATGATATGACAGGTTTGAGGGAAAAAATTATCGTCGAATCTCGTGATCGTACAAAAATTCCTGCAGCGCAAATAGTTGACGACGATAATGAAATCTTGAAAACCTACAATCTGCCTTTGGGCGCTCACATTGTGAAAGACGACGGCGATGATGTCAAATTGGGCGAAGTGTTGGTAAAAATTCCGCGTGCCGTAGGTAAGACAGGCGATATAACAGGTGGACTTCCGCGCGTGACGGAATTGTTTGAAGCCCGTAACCCATCTAATCCCGCTGTTGTTTCCGAAATTGACGGAGAAATTTCCTTCGGGAAAATCAAACGAGGCAATCGTGAAGTGGTTGTAACATCTAAAGCCGGTGAATTTAAAACCTATTTAATTCCGTTGTCCAAACAAATCTTGGTTCAGGAAAACGATTATGTCCGTGCCGGAACTCCGCTTTCGGACGGCGCAATTACTCCTGCGGATATTTTAGCAATCAGCGGTCCGACTGCTGTTCAGGAATACATTGTGAATGAAGTTCAGGACGTTTACCGTTTACAAGGCGTGAAAATTAACGATAAGCATTTCGAGGTGATAGTCCGTCAAATGATGCGTAAAGTCGAAATTGTAGAACCGGGAGATACCCGATTCCTCGAACAACAATTGGTTGACAAACAAGAAGTAATGGAAGAAAACGATCGTATCTGGAGTAAAAAAGTAGTTTTGGATTCCGGAGACTCTCCTAATATGAAACCGGGTCAAATTGTTACTGCACGTAAGCTTCGTGATGAAAATTCTGCTTTGAAACGTCGCGACTTGAAATTGGTTGAAGTCCGCGATGCAGTTCCGGCAACAGCCAATCAAGTATTGCAAGGTATCACAAGAGCTGCTTTACAAACGAACAGTTTTATGTCTGCCGCTTCTTTCCAGGAAACCACTAAAGTGTTGAACGAAGCAGCTATCAATGGTAAAGTTGACCGTTTGGAAGGAATGAAAGAAAATGTGATTTGCGGTCACTTAATTCCTGCCGGCACCGGCTTAAAAGATTATGAAAAGATTATAGTCGGTAGCAGGGCGGAAATGGAAAAAGCTCAGGCTTTATCGGGCCGGTCAAGAACTTTTGCTACCATATTAGAGGAAGAAGACGAATAAATGAACTGCTCGAAAAGTATACTAACACAAAATGATGAACTCAGACATTTTTTTAACTATTGAAGGCGTTAAATCAAATTTAACTCCGGCCGCTTTTATCGAATCAACTGTTGCCGACTTGAAAAAGCAAATCGGTAATGATAAAGTAATTCTTGCGCTCTCCGGAGGAGTAGATTCATCGGTTTG
>Ga0209629_10004351_pt1 | contig 10448 bp, 10 predicted proteins | sample TergutCu122P5_FD_187286 | JGI IMG/M metagenome (GOLD analysis project Ga0209629, IMG submission 187286) | Cubitermes ugandensis P5 segment gut microbial communities from Kakamega Forest, Kenya - Cu122 P5 (SPAdes) (version 2) | ecosystem: Host-associated > Arthropoda: Insects > Digestive system... | reverse complement strand
CGAGCAGCAGGCGCGCGCCCACGCGCACCTGCAGGTCATGGACGCTCAACACGCCTGCGGCGCCTTTCTGGTCATGGCAGAAGCATCAGCCGATCGTGTGAGGGGTGCGCAGCGTGGCCCGGGCCGACACATTCCGGCCGCTCAGCCTGCGCGACGGATCAGTGCTGCGTCACAGGACCGAGTCGGTGGCATCGGCCCACAGGCGGGCCTCCGCGTCGGCGTCTCGCTTCGCCTGCAAAGCCGACAGGCCAAGCAGGACGGCAACGATCGCGGCGACGATTAGCAGCTTCTTCATGTCTCTACCCTACCAAGCGATTGAGTCACGGCCTAGGATGATGGGCCCGACGCCCCGCGCTTCACTCGTCCCGTCGTTCGCGCAGAGCCTCGGTCACCACGGCGCTGACGATCGACGGGGCGTAGCCGCGGCGCGCCAGCGCGCCGGCGAGCCGGCGCCAGACCGTCGCGTCGTCCAGCCCCGCCAGGCGCGGCAGCCGGCGCTCGACGATCTGCCGGGCCCCCTGCCAATCCGCCTCGACGTCCAGGTCGGCAGTCGCCTGCTGCACCACATCGCTCGGCAGCCCCCGGCGTTTCAACTCGTGCACAACGGCGCGCCGCGCCTGGTGCCGCATGTCGTGGCGCTGTTCGACGAGCGACGCCGCATAGGCCTGATCGTCCAGCAACCCGACTCCCGTCAGACGCTCCAGCACCTCGCCCACGACAGCCGCGTCTGCCCCTTTTCGCACGAGCACCGCGCGCAGTTCGTCCGTTCCGTAGGCTCGCCGGTCGAGGTGTCGCAGCGCCATTTCGCGCACCACCTCGGGATCCGACCGGTCCTCACCGGGCCCGGCCGGTTTTCGTCCGGGCTGGCGTCCGCTCGCGGTCACGCTCAAAAGTCGATCTCCCCCGTCTCGGGATCGACGCCCGCGGGAACGTCCGGCACGGTCAGCGCCGCCGCCCCGAGGCCGATGGCCTCGCGGATCTTGCGGTCGATCTCGTCGGCCATGTCCTGGTTGGCGATCAGGAAGGCGCGGGCGTTCTCCTTGCCCTGGCCGAGCTGCGTATCGCCGTAGGTGAACCAGGCCCCGGCCTTGCGCACGACCCCTGTGTCGACACCCATGTCGATCAGGCTGCCCTCGCGCGAGATGCCCTTGCCGTACAGGATGTCGAACTCGGCCGCCTTGAACGGCGGCGCGACCTTGTTCTTGACGACCTTGACCTTGGTCCGGTTGCCCACGATGTCGTTGCCGTCCTTCAGGGACTCGATCCGGCGCACATCGAGCCGGACCGACGAGTAGAACTTGAGCGCCCGGCCGCCCGTCGTGGTCTCGGGTGAGCCGAACATCACGCCGATCTTCTCCCGCAACTGGTTGATGAAGATCGCCGTCGTGTTCGACTGCTTCAGTGCGCCCGCCATCTTGCGCAGCGCCTGGCTCATGAGCCGGGCCTGGAGACCCACGTGGTTGTCGCCCATCTCGCCTTCGATCTCGGCCCGCGGCGTCAAGGCGGCCACCGAGTCGATCACGACCAGGGTGAGCGCCCCCGAACGCACCAGCGTGTCCGTGATCTCGAGCGCCTGCTCACCGTTGTCCGGCTGGCTCACGAGCAGCGCGTCGGTGTCGACGCCCAGCGCCTTGGCGTACGCGGGGTCGAGCGCGTGCTCGGCGTCGATGAACGCGCAGATGCCGCCGCCGGCCTGGGCGTTGGCGATGGCGTGCAGCGCCAGGGTCGTCTTGCCTGACGATTCGGGGCCGTAGATCTCGACGACTCGCCCACGGGGCAGCCCGCCCACGCCCAAGGCGACGTCCAGGGCGACGGAACCGGTCGGTATCACATCGATCGGCTGGATGGTCTGGTCGCCCAGCCGCATGACGGAGCCCTGGCCGAATTGCTTATCGATCTGAGCGAGCGCCGACTCCAGCGCCTTGTCGCGATCTGTCCCAGCCATGTTGAAACCTTCCTGTTCGGGTGTGCGCACCGGCTCGGCCGCCTGGATCGCACCGTCATCCACACTCTAGGCAGACCGACCGACACTTCTGCGAGTCCACGCTGAACTGTGGATGACGCCTGCGGTGCCGCGTCACCTGTGTACAACCATATACGAACACGTGTTCGAATGTGGAAGACACGCCGAGGTCCATCGATTGACGCCGCAGGGCCATGCCCGGCGGGCGGGCTGACGGCTTAGCTCAGGCCGCCGCCATTCCTTCGGTGACCGGCTCGCGCTCGGCGTCTTGACCCTGGGCCGCCGCCCGCGCGGCCAGTTCGAGCACGCGCGACAACGGGACGCCAAGGGCGCCACAGATGGATGTGAGCATCTCGCTGGAGACCTCCTTGCGGCCGCGCTCCACTTCGGACAGATAACCCACGCTGATATTGGCGCCCTCCGAAACGTCCCGCAACGTGCGGCCCTGTTCCACGCGCAGACGCCGCAGAACCGGCCCCAGAATAGCCCTCAAGAGTCGTGTATGCATGTCGGCTCCCCACCCCCCACTATTCGACAACTGTCGCTCTCCATCCATAAGTGTGCAACACTTTGGGGTCACGCGTCATTCCGTCCCATCCGCCGCCTGGGATAGGGTTGGACGATGCCCGCGCGCCTGCACATCATGACATTGGGCTGCGCCCGCAACGACACCGACTCCGAGATGCTGGCCGCTAGGCTGTCCCGTGACTTCGCGCTGACGCCGGACCCCGCTGACGCCGACGTCGTGCTTGTCAACACGTGCGGCTTCATCGAGGCCGCCAAGAAAGACTCGATCGACACCCTGCTGGCGCTGTCCGACCTGCGCCGCGACCATCAGGCCAAGATCGTCGCCGCGGGTTGCCTGGCCCAGCGCTACCGGGACGACCTGGCCCAGGCGCTGCCCGAGGTCGATGCCGTCCTGACGTTCGCCGACTACGCGGCCATCGGCCGGCGCCTGCGCGACGTGATGGACGGCCGGCGCACCGGCCCCGACCCGACCGCGGCATCACCGGACGCCCCCTGGCAGCCCGGCGAGCGCCGCCGCCTCGACGCCGGACCCTACGCGCCGCTCAAGATCGCCTCCGGCTGCGACCGGCGCTGCGCCTTCTGTGCCATTCCAGCCATCAGGGGCGCCTACCGCTCTCGCCCGGTCGGTGACATCGTGGCCGAGGCCGGCTGGCTCGTCGGGCAGGGCGTCAAGGAGGTGATGCTCGTCAGCGAGAACACCTCCAGTTACGGCAAGGACCGCGGCGAGCCGCGCGCCCTGGAGACGCTGCTCGGCCGCCTGGCGGCCGTCGACGGGCTCGACTGGGTGCGCCTCTCGTACCTGCAGCCGGCCGAGGTGCGCCCCGGCCTGCTCGAGGCCATCGCCTCCACGCCCAACGTCGCGCCCTACTTCGATCTCAGCTTCCAGCACGCCAGTGGGCGCCTTCTCAAGTCGATGCGCCGGTTCGGTGACGCCCGGTCGTTTCTCGACCTGTTGGCCCAGGTGCGCGAGCGGTCCCCGCTGGCCGGCGTCCGCAGCAACTTCATCCTTGGCTTCCCCGGCGAGTCGGACGAGGACGTCGCCGTCCTGCACGAATTCCTGGCGCAGGCCCGTCTCGACGCCGTCGGCGTCTTCGCCTACTCGGACGAGGAAGGCACGCCGGCCCACGACATGGCCGGACACGTGCCGCCCGAGACCATCGACGAGCGCGTCAGCGCGACGCTGGACCTCGCGGCCTGGCTGACCGACTCGCGGGCCGCCGAGCGCATCGGCGAGCCGGTGTCTGTGCTGGTGGAGTCCACGACCGACGGCGTGGTCGGCCGGGCCGCCCACCAGGGCCCGGAGGTCGACGGCACGACCACGCTGGACTGGCCCGCCGACAGGCCCCGGCCGGCGGTCGGCGACATCGTGCGGGCGCGTGTCACCGGCGCCACCGGTGTCGACCTGACCGCTGCGCCCCGGTGAGCTAACCCGCGAGCACCGACAGCAGGTTGTCGACGGCCATGGCGGCCATCTTCGCGGTCGCCTCGTCCGTGTGGGCACCGGTGTGGGGCGTGGCGATGACGTTGTCGAGCTCGAACAGCGGCGAGCCGGCCGGCGGCTCCACCTCGTACGCGTCGAGCGCCAAGCCGCCCAGCTGCCCGGACTTCAGCGCGTCGTAGGCCGCCGCCTCGTCGATCAGCCCGCCCCGGGAAGTGTTGATCAGCAGCGCGCCTTTCTTCATCGACGCGATGGCCGGACCGTCGATGATGTGACGCGTCGTATCGAGCAGCGGCACATGCAGGCTGACGACGTCGGACTTGGAGAGCAGATCGGCCAGCGGCGCCGGCGCGATGCCGAATCCCTTCATGGTCGCGTCGTCGACCATCGGGTCGTGGCCGAGCACGGACATCTGCAGTCCCTCCGCCCGCTTGGCCACCTCGCGGCCGATCGCGCCGACCCCCACGATGCCCAGGGTCTTGCCCGTGAGTTCCATGCCGTGCCCGCGCGGCCAGCCGCCGGCGCGCACCGCCCTGTCCAGGGCCGGGATGCTGCGGGCCAAGCCGAGCATCAAGCCGATCGCCAGCTCGGCGACGGCGATCGAATTGGCGCCGGGCGTCACCTTGACGACGATGCCCCGCGCCTTGGCCGCCTCGAGATCGACGCGGTCGCTGCCCACGCCGTAGCGCGAGATCACCTTGAGCTTCGGGCCGGCCGCCCCGATGACCTCGGCGGTGTAGTCGTCCAGGCCGGCGATCACGCCGTCCACATCCTGCAACAGCGGGATCAGCTGATCGGCGTGCAGGGGGCCGCCGGTGGTGTTGAAGACCAGCTCATCGGCGGCCGACCGCAGCTTCTGCATGGCGGGCAACGTGCTGGATTCGTTGAGCGAAGTGGGGGTTACGAGGATCTTCATGCTTGTTCCTTTGGTTGGTTGTGCTTCGTTCACGACGGAAGCACCGGTTTTGTCTGCTCGTACGCCTGGACGTAGGCGGCGTAGCGCTCGTCGTAATAGCCGGCCATGTCGCGATTGGGATGCACGACGCCGATCGGGGTGCTGGCGATGCCCGGGCCCTCCTCGTCCAGCCCGAAGGTGGACAGGCCCAGGCGGATCGCGCCGATGCCCGACTGGTTCTGCTGGGCCGACAGGTCGAGGTCGGCGCCCATGACGTCGGCCGCCATCTGGGTCCAGAACGGCGAAGACAGGACGCCGCCCGACAGGCGGATGCGGTCCGGCTTCCCGTTCAGCTCGACGAGTTCCTCGTAGCACTGGCGCAGGTTGAACAGGACGCCCTGCAGGACGGCCTGGTAGAGGTCGATGCCGTCGTGGGAGGGTTCCAGGCCGACGAACCCGCCGCGCCGGTGGGCGTTCCAGCCGGGGCAGCGCTCGCCGAACTGGAACGGCAGGAAGGTCGGGACGTCGCGCTCGCCGGGACGCAGCTTGGCTTCGATGTCGTCCCAGGCGGCGTGCCCGAGCACCACGTCGCGCACCCAGTCGACGGTGTTCGTGCAACCGTTGGTGGCGCCGCCGCTGAGCCAGCCGTCCGGCGACCGATAGCACCACGTGCTCTGGTGCTGGCTGATGCGTGGCGCCGGAGCGACCACGCGCATGGCGCCGCTGGTGCCCATCGAGAACGTCATGATGCCGGGCTTAGTGGCGCCGTCGCCCACCTGGTTGAAGCCGCCGTCGGGGCCGGGCGCCAGGATCGGCGTGCCGACGGGCAGCCCGAGCCAATCGGCGCCCTGCTTCGTCAATGGCGCGTGCGTCCGGGACGGCAGGATGTCGGGGCGCTGCAGCTTGCCGAGGCCGAGGCGCTTCGGGACCTCGTCGTCCCAGGCCACGTTGTGCGTGTTCATCAGGCCGGAGCCGGACGCCAAGGACGCCGTCGTGGCGAACTGGCCGGTCAGACGCTGGAACATGACGGATCCGTCGTCCATCACGACGCCCGATGTCGTGTCGACACCCTGATCGGCCAGCATCTTGAGCTTCAGGGCGGGGTAGATGGCCGACACCATGCAGCCGGTGCGCCCGTAGAACCACGTGACGAAGTCGTGGTCCTTGCGCAGCTCGGCCTCGATGCCTTCGGCGCCCAGGTACGGCCACAGGAACACAGGCGTCAGGCTCTTGCCGTCGCGTGACTGCAGCGTGACGCCGTGCCAGGTGCTGCACAGTGTCACGAGGTCGACCATCGAGCCGGCCAGGTGCTTGCGGCCCAGCGCGAAGACCTGGGACGCCGCCTCATCGGCGTCGCGCGCCGCCGGGTCGTCGCTGGTGAACTCGAAGCGCTCGGACTCCGTCGTCACCGTCGCTGTTTCGGTGTCGTACAGCAGGGCTTTGGCCGACGTGGTGCTTGACTCAAGGGCGAGGATTCTCATGGTCTTGGGCTCCCTCCGGGCGTCCGCCTTGGACGAGCCCAATGTTACTATTGCACCGTGGCGCAGCCTGTCGGTCGCCCCGGTCCCAAAGGAGAGTCAATGAGCACCATTCTCGAGCGTCTTTCGGCAGTCGGAGTCGTGCCGGTCATCGCGGTCGACGACGTCGAGCAGGCCGAGCACCTGGCCGACGCGCTGGTGGCGGGTGGCTTGCCGGTGGCCGAGATCACGTTCCGCACCAGCGCCGGCGCGGCGGCCATCAAGGCCCTGTCGAAGCGCAGCGACCTGATTCTGGGGGCCGGCACCGTCACGACGGTGGACCAGGTCGACGCGGCCGTCGACGCCGGCGCGCAGTACATCGTCTCCCCCGGCACGAGCCGCGCGGTCGTCGAGCGGGCGCAGCACCACGGCCTCATGATGCTGCCGGGCGCCGTCACGGCCACCGAGATCCAGGCGGCCCTGGAGCTGGGCATCGAGACGGTCAAGTTCTTCCCGGCCGGCACCAGCGGCGGCCCCGCCGCCATCAAGGCTCTGAGCGCGCCGTTCAAGAACGTGCGGTTCGTGCCGACGGGCGGCGTCTCGCTGGACAACCTGGCCGACTACCTGTCGATGTCGTGCGTGCCCGCGGTGGGCGGCTCCTGGATGGTCAAGCCCGAAATGATGCGGGCGGGCCAGTGGGCCGACATCACCAGGATCGCCGGCGAGGCGATCGCCAAGGTCAAGGCCATCCGTTCGAACGCCTGACGGCTCAGGTCGTCTCTTCGCGGCGGCTGCCGAAGCGGAAGACGACCAGCATCACGAGAATCACGAGGCCGTACAGGATGTTCTGGGCGGCCGTCCCGATGCGCAGCACCAGGAGCAGCCCGTTGACAAGCAGCACGATGATGGCGACGCCCGCGATCGTGTTGCCGTAGCCGCCGCGGCCGCCGAAGATGCTGGTGCCGCCGAGCACGACCGCGGCGATGCTCCACAACTGGTAGTTCGAACCGGACGCCAGTTGCCCGATGCGCAACTGCCCGACGAGCAGCAGCCCGGCCGCCGCCGCGCACAGGCCCGAGATCACGTACAGCACGACCGTGGTGCGCATCACCGAGATGCCGGCCGCCCGGCTCGCGCCGCGGCTCAGCCCCACCGCGTAGACCTGCCGTCCGAACGTCGTGTTGCGCAGCACCAGCGTCAGCACGATAGCCAAGACCATCCAGACCAGGGCCGCCGGCATGATGAACCAGATCACCGGCTTCGTGATGAAGTTGGTCAGGCCCGCGGCGGCGCCACCGGCCGGATGGGTGCTGTTGAACAGCGTCATCGCCCCGTAGATGATGGTCCACATGGCCAGCGTGGCGATCATGTCCGGCATGCCCAACAAGGTGATGATCAGCCCGTTCAGCAAGCCGACCAGCGCCCCCAGCGCCAGGCAGATCACCACGGCCTTGAACAGATGCTGGTTCGAGTAGCCGCCGCCCATGATGTAGGCGCCGATGATCGTGGTGCCGGACATCACGTTGCTGACCGACAGGTCGATGCCGCCGATCAGTATGACGCACGTCTGCCCCATGGCGACGACGCCCAGGATCGTGATCGAGTACATCAGGACGCTGAGCGGCCCCGCGTGGGAGAAGTTGGACGCCCGCAGCACCAGGGTGATGTACAAGACGACGGCCAGCGCCCACGGCAGCAGGGTGGTCAGAAGCGACCCGTTGAACCGGGCGCGCGTCGGCTCCGGCGCCGGGTCGGCCGGTGCGATGGCTTCCGTGCTCATGCGTGAGCCGCCTTCCTGTGTAGTGACACGCCGCCGGCCGCCCTGGCCCGGGCCTGATTGATCAGGTAGGGGACGCCGACGACCAGCACCAGGATCGTGCCCGAGACGACGTAGCCCCAGTAGGTGTTGATGTGCCAGGCCTGCAGCAGGTTCTGGATGAACGTCAGCACGAAGGCGCCGCCGATCGCGCCGGCGATCGAACCGCGGCCGCCCACCAGGGAGACTCCGCCCAGGACCGCCGCCGCGATGGCGTTCAGCGTGTACGTGGACGGCGTGCTGGCGGACGCGCCGTTCGTCACCATGGCCAGCAAGGTGCCGGCCAGGCCCGCGAACAGGCCGGACAGGGCGAAGGCCAGCGCCTGCGAGCGCCACGGCTTGAGGCCGCTGACGAAGGCCGCCGATTCGTCCCCGCCGACCGCGAGCAGCGCCAGGCCGGCCCGCGAGCGCCGGATCGGGAACCAGATCAGGGCCGGCAGCGCGAACGCGAGGATGATCATCAGGGGCACGCCGGCGACGATGACCTGGGCGATCGTCGTGAACGAGGCGGGCAGCGTGCCGGACACCGCCTTCGGCGCCACGTACAGGGCCAGGCCCGAGGCGATCGAGCCCATGGCCAACGTGACGACCAGGGCGGGCAGCTTGACGACGCCGACCATCAGGCCGCTCAACATTCCGAGGGCGGACGTCACGAGCAGAGCGGCCAGGGTGGCCAGCCACGGGCTGTGCAGCGGCACCGTCCAGCTCAGCACGATCATCTGCGCCAGAACGACCATGGGACCCATCGACAGGTCGATGCCCTTGGCGATCAGCACGATCGCCATGCCGACGGCCGCCATGACGGCCGGCACCATGCCCATGACTATCCAGGTGACCGACTTGGATGTGATCGTCGGCGTGTTGAGGCTCCACAGGATCAGCACGACGATCAGCGCGCCATAGGCGATCACCGCCCCCGGCTCTCGCCGCATGCCGCGCAGGCCGTCGTTCAGGATGTCGCCCACCCTGGACAGCCAGGAGCCGCCGGCCGCGGCCGTCCTCGTCACGTCGCCCGCTGTCATTTGTCCCCCTCGAAGGCGGCCCGCGTGATGGATTCCTCGGAGATTTCGTCCCCCGTCAAAGTGGCCACGATCTGACGGTGCGACATGACCACGACGCGGTCGCACAGGCCGACGATCTCGGTCACATCGGTCGACAGGAACAAGATGCCGACGCCCTGCTCGGCCAACTGTCGCACGAGCCCGTAGATCTCCTGCTTGGTGCCCACGTCGATGCCGCGCGTCGGGTCGGACAGCAGGAATATGGCCGGGCTCGTGTTCAGCGCCTTCGCCAACACGACCTTCTGCTGGTTACCACCCGACAGGCCGGCGGAGAGGGCGGCCTCCCCCGGCGTCTTGATGTCGAGCATCTGGATGTAGTTCTTGGTGGCGTCGAACTCCTTGCGCCGCGACAGGAAGCCGAGCGTGGCGATCTTCCGCAGACCGGCGAGGGTGACGTTCTTGAAGACGGGGAAGGACAGCACCAGGCCCTGCCCCTTGCGGTCCTCCGGCACCAGCGAATAGCCGGCCTTGATGGCCGCGCCGGGGCTGGCGTAGGGGCGCTGCCGGCCACGGGGGTCGTCGGCGCGCCGCAGGGTGCCGCTCGAGCGCCGCAGCCCCGCGATGCCTTCCAGCAGTTCGTTCTGGCCGTTGCCGGCCAGCCCGGCGATGCCGAGGATCTCGCCCCGGTAGAGATCGAGGTCGATGGGGCCGACCGTGCTGCCCACGCGGAAGTCGCGCAGCTGCAGCTGCTCACGCCCGGCGGTCCGGTCGATGTTCGCCGGTTTGGCGGGGAACAAGGATTCGAGTTTGCGGCCGACCATCATCGAGACGAGCTCATCGGCGTCCGTCTTGCCGGCCAGCCGCGTGCCGACCGAGACGCCGTCCTTCATGACCTGGAACTGGTCGCAGATCTCGAAGAACTCGCTCATGCGATGCGTGATGAAGATCACGGTCCGCCCAGCCGCGCGCAGCTGGCGGATCACGCTCATGAGGTGGTCGACCTCGGCCTCACCGAGGCCGGACGTCGGCTCGTCGAGCACGAGCACGCGGGGGTCGTCGACCAAGGCCTTGGCGATCTCGACGTTCTGCCGGTCGGCGAAGCTCAGATCGCGCACCATCGCGTACGGCGAGACCGCCGACTGGATCTGGTCGAGGGCCGCCTGTGCCCGCTGCCGCTGCTTCGCGCCCGAGACGAGGCCAAGGGTGGTGGGCTCGCGGCCGATGGAGATGTTGTCGAGGACGGTCATGTGCGGTAAGAGCGACAGTTCCTGTGTCACCATGGAGATGCCGGCCCGCCGGGCGTCCGCCGGACCGTAGCTCGACTGCGCGACCCCGTCCACCAGGATCTGG
>Ga0209629_10004350_pt1 | contig 10449 bp, 12 predicted proteins | sample TergutCu122P5_FD_187286 | JGI IMG/M metagenome (GOLD analysis project Ga0209629, IMG submission 187286) | Cubitermes ugandensis P5 segment gut microbial communities from Kakamega Forest, Kenya - Cu122 P5 (SPAdes) (version 2) | ecosystem: Host-associated > Arthropoda: Insects > Digestive system... | reverse complement strand
ATCAACATTCCTTTTTTTTTTTCAATTGAAGAATATTTTAATTATAAGGAAAACAGAAAAATATAAAAGCTATGTTTTTATGTAGTAAGTATGTTAATATAAATATGTTTTTAATGTTTTATTGTTATACAAGATTATATTAATTATTTTGTATTTCACTATGAATGCATTGTATGAGCCTTGACAAGTATCCTTAATATGATATACAAATTGTTGCTTACATGTTTATGTTCATGTATATATGTGTTGAAACTGAATTAATAACAATTTCTATATCCTTGGTTGATGTAACTATGATGGATCTATGGAAAAATAAAAATATGATGATGATGGATAATTAGCGATAATTGTTGGAACAATAGCTAGCAGAATAAAATCGATGTATTCAATGAATGACCTGCCCCACTGTCACTTTGTCCACCAAAATTTCAACATGAACTATCCTAGTATTAAACCCAGAGTCTTTGCAGTAGGAAGATTAAATCTAACTACCTGAGCTGTGGCATGGCCATGAAGTTTTGTGTTTGTCTCTCATTTGTGTGTATGTTGTGTTACAATAATGTGATCCGTATTCCTCCCTGAGCTTCTTCTGCAGCAGTAAGTATTGAAATACAATAATTGACTTCTTCTTTAATGACAGGCTGGATGAATATCGGGAGGAGACAGAGATGCTGAAAGCAGAAAGAGATCACTTGGAGAAGAGCAATGTGGATCTCATGAAGAGAGTGTCTGACTTGCAGAGCATGCAAACGCCAGTGAGTGTAATAGGTATAAAGTTTAATACAAGAATTTGGTAGCAAAAATGTTGCATGAAGTTATGTTAGTACAGACAGAGCCACTATATTAATACTACTGGTTATTTGTAAGCACATATTATCATGGAAAATGTACAGTATTTTAAGTACTGCTGTCTTTTGTCAGCCTTCAGATAATTCACATGTTCTTCACTGCCAGTATCTCAACAAAAAGGTGAAAGGTAAAAAGTAAATGAAGGCCCAGAGATGGAGTAGTGGTATAGCTCTACTCTTTCTCTAACCTTGGCACTAGATGTGGGGTGGGTGGTCAGCAGCACACCCTAAACACCTTGTCCCTGGGGAAGAGACCCACTACCTGTTGTGCAGGAGGCTGGGTGGTCCCCAGAGCTGGTGTGGACAGGTGTGGAAAATCTCGCCTCCATTGTGATTCGACCCCAGATTGTCCCAACAGAAGTTAGGTTTCTGCTGTAACTGGCTAACAGTTGTAACACAGTCTGTGGTTCATCATAGAGTCAGTCTGAGTTTTATGTATGGTAGATCCCAACTAAGTATGTCCCCAGGAAGTGTGTATTCATTACAGTAGGTTGTGAAAGATAATCAGTTTTTTTTTCCTGCCAGAAAGTTTGTTGCACACATTGTAAACACAACATAATTGGTGAAGCAATTTGTTGCTGTTCTTGAGATGAGTAGTTTTGGTGTCACTTAGAAGTCACAGGCGCCTCTGTCTGCTGTTACTGGTCCATCTGTGTGCAAGCAGTAAAGTTCTCTCTTCCCAACTTGTGCCTCATTTCAAGTTGTTACATGCAGTAACCCAGTGAGCTGTGAGATATTTGGTGATGTTCCTAATTCCTGTTTAATTTAATTTAGTTTAATTTAATTTAATTTCTTAAGATACTAACTTCTTACTTCCTTTGCCAGTGTTTTGAGAATTTAAATTATTTGGGTGTTTTGGGGCTAGGACTTGTACCCTACCACATTAGAACAGGTGTTACAGTACCCCCATGAACACAGAATTGATGTAACACAGTTTTTCAAGGAATGCATTTACTGTAAGTGGTGGACATCTGCATATGTTTAATGTACAAAGTTTTACATTGTAGGCCTACATCTGATTTTGGATAAACTCTTTTTCCAGTTTGATAAGTACTGCCACGAATACTATAATCTTATGTGACTTTTGTGCTAATTTTGTATAACATGTTAACATATTCACAACAATTCTACCATGAATATGGGGGCAGCAGGTTTCTCCATTTTGTAGGTACTTACACTAGACTGTACAGTATCACATCCCAAAGGGCTGCACAATAGTTCTGGCTTCTTTGTGCTCACATTGGGCATTAGGAATGCAACAGGCACTCTATTTAATTCACATCTTGATAGAAGTACTAATTCATGAAATGGCTTATTTTGCATCATAATAAATATGTAATTTGTTTCAAGAAGCTACGGATGGTGAAAATGATGCTTACCATTACCATCTTTTATTGTAAAGCAGCGAGGATAGACATAACATCTGAACACTCAGACGTGGAACAACTATCAGAGTTTCTAAATGATGTAATTTCATGTCTGGATATTCAGATGATATAATTTTATCACACTGTTTTACAGAGAAATATGGCAATGCTGAAGGTTGCTTGTGTGCATATTGTGTATCCATGACACCTATTGAGAATTATTCTGATAAGGAGGATATACTCGTATTTCTCCATACAAAGGGGAGTGCTCCACAAAAGATCACTCTCTCAAATACTACTAGTCATCATACAAGATTAACATTAAAGCAAGACAGTCAGTGTATGTATATGTAATATTGCAGTGTGTTTGTGCAACCATTATTGCAGTTGGGAAGCAATGAGTATTACACAACCTGTGTGTCTGTTTGTAGCCTTAGGTATCTAGCATGCAATGTGCGTGCACCATATTGTCATCTGTGGCCTGCCCAGCTGTACAACATTTTCCCACCTTATCTCATAAATGGCACGATTTTCAAAAAAAAGTTATTGAACATAAAATGTGTGTTTCAGGTTTCTCTACAACTTTGGTCTGGAATGTTTCTCATTCTAAGAAGAACTGAGTGAGATATGATCAAAAATGTATATTGGTCTTCATGTAGACTACCCTTTTTTCTTGTCCAGTTTTAATGAAACTTGAATTTTCTTGACAGATTTTCAAAAAATACTCAAATATAAAATTTCATGAAAATCCATCCAGTGGGAGCTGAATTGTTCCATGTGAGCAGATGGACGGCAGACAGACAGACATGATGAAGTTCACAATCACTTTTCACAATTTCGTTAATGTGCCTAAATACAGACAAAATCTTTCAGGTAGATGACATGTTAATGGAAGCTTAAAAATATATGCTTTGAAATCCATTGCAGAGTAGCTGCCTAGTGCAGGCAACAAGCTGCCAAGGCATTAGATACTTCAGTTTTTGAAAATTATGGCACAGTACAGCACTAGTTTGGCAGGAACTACATTCCATAATTCAGGGTCTTCATTCGGATATTGACAGTTAACAGAGATGGTCAATAAATTTTCTGCTGCAGTGAAAGTGATAGTCCATTACCATTTTCACAAAACACCATTTTTCTAAGGTTAATTTCAATACTATCCTTCCAGCTGTATCACAACCTGCCAAGTGGTCTCTTTTCTTAGGATCTTGAACCACAATGTTTTATGCATTCCTCATGGTTTACCCATACTTGCTGTAAGTCATGACCATCCCATATGATTTCATGTACAAACCTTAACAATATTATGTGAAGAGTTCCACTCATGGAAGATCTTCATTATATAAGTTTCTCCCTCCAGCTGCTACTTCCCTTTTCTTTGATCCTAATATTGTCATGAACATTTGTCTCAAACACCTTCAGTATGAGTTATTCCTTTAGAGCAACAAAGCAAGTTACACCTCCAAACAGAGCAAATGCTGTAAGAGGGTTAAACTGTTGCAGTTTGTTACTGTTGTGCAGGAGATGTTGCAGTATGAGAAGCTGCAGGAGAAGTTGTCTGAACTGGAACATAGACACAAAACTCGTGAGCAGAAACTGCAGGCAATTGTGCGTGATCTACTGCGGCGCAGTGCGAAGCAGCGTGCACTCAATGGGGAGGACAGAAATGCTTCCAGTATGAGGGAGAGGCTTCTCAACAAGAACCGCCAATTGTGCTTTTATCGAGCCGAGATGGACCGCATTCTTGAGACACTTCGGGAGTTCAGTAGGCACAAGAAACTAGGCAGTAAGCTTCCATCTTGCACCTGACTGAAACTATATCTATATGTTATGTGACTGAAACACTGATGTTGCTCTTTCTCTTTTGTGTTTACCTTCTTCTGTTTGCTTGTCTAAGTTGACCATCAGTTACCTAAACTAATAGGAGGATGGACATAAGTTGGACCACTGAAAATAAAAATAGTGAATTATAAAGGGAAAATGGCCTTGGTGACCCAGATATGTGTGGGCCTGCAAGTAGTATAGATTATAATTTTTGTACATGATCAGACAATGGTAAAAAAAACCCACTATAACGAGACAATAAGGTTAAATAGATTACTTTAGTTTGGGCATGTACAAAGTATGGAAAAAAAATAGAATTCCCCAAAAAGTATTGTATATAAATTTGGAAGCAACAAGGCTGAGATGTAGACCAAGAAATAGATGACAAGATGAAGTGAGGGAGGATGGAAGACTAGTTGGTGGAATAGGGTGGAAGGAAAGGGTATGTAACAGAGAGGAATGGAAGAAGCTTCTGAGTACAGCATGGTATCATCATATTCTGCACATGCCAATGGAATGAATGAATGAAATCAGACAATAAAGAAATGCATACAGGAGACTTGAGGTTTTCATAGCAGTGCAGATTTATTGTGGTCTTTTGGTTTCTGTCACAGTCTGCTTTGGTAGAGAGCTACCACCCCTTACTTCCGGATTATATGTTGTTATAATCCAGAAGACCACATTGTGATCCATTCTGTATTGCCATGAGGTATCTGGCAAAGCCTTTGTGATGACAGCAGTTAGCTACGGATTGTTACGAAAGTGATAATGGTGGTGGCAGCAGAGTGTTTCACCAGGAGTACTCAGAGCACAGAACTATTTCTCCCATCCATATAGGCCTGAGATCTAAAATTCTTGGTACTTTATGTTTCCGTTTTGTTCGGCAAGTCTGACAAGGATTAGGACTCCACTTAGGAGGTACTCACGAGTGGAGATTCAGTCAGTTTATTTTCAGGGACTGGATGTTGTTGTTGTTGTTGTTGTTGTTGTTGGTGGTGGTGGTGGTGGTGGTGGTGGTAATGATGATGATGATGATTATGATGAAGGGTTTATGAGCAACTGAAAGGACCCTAAAGATACATAGGCATAGAAAAGATAATACAGAAACCTGTGTTGCATGTGACTTGCTGCTAGTATCTTAATAGAGTTGGTTCACAGCTGAGTGGAGACCTTACACCATTGTTGGGGCAGTGGAAGAAGCATAGAGACTGCCATAATCTAGATCTTGAAAACATGAGCATTGCCTGTTGGTTATTTGAATGAGAAAGGAATACAAACTAATATTATAACAGCAGCAGTTGTGACACTGTGTGCAGACACTTTGAGAGTGTTCACCAGCTCGGACCGTGGGCACCCTACATTTCAGATTGCATTATGAGAAGTCATATTCTGAGTACAGATACACATACACAGGCATAGAGACACATATACAGTATGTTGGTCGGTCTGTCATATGCCAAGTCTGTGGACTTTACTTCCAGAGAAGTATAAAGTTTTCCAGCTTCTTTTCGATTTACTTGTATATAGTTTTTAGTATTGTGCTGTAGCAGTATTGGGTAAATATGAGTTTGTGACAGTGTTCTGGGCCTTGCTTTCTTGCCGAGTGTTACCACATTTTGCCAATAATGACCACTTGACATTATTCACATGTAATTTATTGCATTTTCTTCCAGATACTGCACCGAATTACTGAAAAGTTCTCATAATAAAACAGGGTCCATTTTATTATGTAGGCCATGACTCAGTGAGGTGAGTGTCATAGAAAAACAGTTCTATCCGAGAGTGTGTGGACTGATTTGCAGAACCCATCTAATTAATTCTGGTTGACCTTGTACTGTGAAGATATCCAAATTGTATTATTTAAAGTAGCAAAATTTTTATTACAAATGAAACTGAGGATATGAATTAAAGAATTTTTTATGCCTGGAAATAAGAAGTGTACTAAAAACCAGAATTCCATTAGTGAACCCTGCAGACCAATTTTGGATACAGCAGGTGGCTACATACATGTCTACACTAACAAACACACAGCATCAGTCTGGATGAAATGTGTGGTCAAGCTTTAAGAGCCTGAATTCCACCACATGTTTGTTTTTGTGTTGTTTTATGGCTTGGAGTGTCATTTTGGCCAGCAGATTAACTCTGCATTAATATCATAGAATAAAATTGGTCCATGCAAAATTTTAAGAGCCTTTTTTAAGTTTTTAAAATGCAAACTGGGATGGATTGGGAGCATACCTGCAAATGTTGGCATGCCCTCTACACACAGGTGTACACATATATTAACAAAAGCAACAACATGCAGGATTCAGATTCTGGGAATTACATGGGGTGTGTCCCAGGAGGAAAAAGGAAAAAACAATCCATGCAGGACGCAAGTTAATAAACAAAGAAGCTGAAATTAAATGACTGTACACATCTTCTCCCACCAAGACAACAAAAATGCAAGGAAACAAGGAATGAAACATTGGCAACTTCTTGCTAAGGTAGTTTTTTTATTCTTTAGTTATTTTGTTAATTTATTTCAACCCGCATTATTATCTCAAGTCTTGTATGTTTAAATTATTTGAGCTTGGTTCTGTTTAGAAATTATTAAAGTTTATCCAAGACAAAAACTATAAACATCTGTTTTCTGTTACATTCAAATGTTATCAGTTTCCATTCACTGCCGTACTGCATTCAAAGTCCTGACAGGTGCCAGGTATGCCTCCGCTTGAGCTAGGCCTCAACTGGGCTGCATCTTCTATGGAAACTAAACTAAAGCATCCAGTGCATCACATAAAAATACACAGATTTTAAAAATTTGGCAGTATGGGTCAGGGAGTCATGCTTGTGTGGTATGGACCTGAACAACTTGGTTTTTCCGATCCTTGTCCATTAGAGGTTGTGCGGAGGACATTCTGGCCCAAATCAGGCCATGCAACAAAAGTTTTACACACTAACTTCGCAGTTTATGATCTTCTAGTTTAATTAACTTCTTTCATCTGAAGGAAGCTCTTTGGTATGGTTTTAAAATGTTTGTTTAAAATCTATACAGCATCAGTATTAATTTAATATTTTTCTCTTTTTTTAAACAGTAATAACAATTATATATGCTTTCATTTAAATTCTTTCACATTGTAATGCTAAAAAATGTGGAACATATCCTTCAAGAAGTACAAATTTTTTCAAGAGACACTATTCCGCCCCTGCTGAAACCAGCATAGAAGGGGTCATGTTATACACATAATAGTTATCTTTATTTTCTGTAACTGGTGCTTAGTTTTTCCTGTTTATTGGAATACAGTCATCTTGACTGAAACATCCAATGTAAATGCTGATCAGCTGCCTCACCAGGTGTTTGGTACCACATTAGGACAAGGCAGCTTGACCTACTGTCATGTTGTATTGTGCGTCTGCAATCGCCAATAACAGTTCCGTCTTTCTGTTTGGAAAACTCCAAAACAGTCGTTTATCGTGCACATTAACTTAAGCACTTCCATGCTGAACTTGTGTCTACTTTTAACGTGGCAGCTAGACTACACATATTACAGTATCTGCCATCAACACATACATTACCTGGCCATCAATGGGCCATTGAAATTCGTTTTCGGGTTCATCTATTCATGCAATTGTTGTGAGCTAGGTTTATATACGTTGCAGTTGACCATCTGTCAGCACAGCCCAAACAGTTCAGAGGCAGTTAAAACTGGTTAGCAGTCGTGCTCAGTTGAATCTATGATAGTGTGGCAGCTAAGGCATAGCCCAAGATGGTTGAGTGGCAATGACTGGATTCCTTGTTAGTCCAACATCCGAGGCACTTGCGTCAGCCCACCTTGATCCATCGGTCAATGGAGTACTCCAGTGCTGCCAACCACCTGGGAACAAGAGAAAACACATTTGCAGAGAGGGACTGTAATGATAGAGGGAAATGTGTATGTACAGTGAGAATGAAATGAACACAATTGGAAGATTGTGCCCTTAAATTGCATGTTTAATGTCAGAAACTGTTCAGTAGATTTTGATGAAATTTGGTATTGGAGTCCATATTAAAAGTAATTCATAATATTTAATTTTGTGCATACTAGTCAATTACATCTCATATCCATGCTGCAAGTTCCTTTATGAGAAGTTTATATTTACTCTGTTGGCCAGGAACTTGAAGATTCGGTACCACATTCACAACTGCTGTCAAGATCCAATTGATTTCAGTCCATTCTGTGTCATGAAGACACATTGCAATATTATTCTCTTCTCTAAGTGTCTATTGGTTCATTTCCACTCTCCTATCATTTATTATCAAAATAAGTACTGCCATCAAATAATTATACTTTGGTAAATGTCTTGCTCTTGATTTTGCTGTATCTGTGTGGTAACAAGTACTGATGTTCTAAACTCAGAACATCATGTATCTGAAAATGTCATCATTGTATTTCAAAGTATCCTGTCACTTTTTCTGTTCAGGTCATACCACAGAATCCATATAAATCCAAAGGTCATTTTGGCATTTTCTAGTGTGATAAATTTTTTTAATGGCGATGTGTCTCCACCCAACTTATAAGCTGAAATGCCAACACATTTTGGTCCATTGTACTTAATTAACATATTTCCCAGCAAACCCCCATATGTTGAGGATGCAGTGCACTGTGCCATGATCATTTTACAAAATACTGTAGAAATTTATTATCACACCAGTACACGCTTGTGTGAAACATTGTACCTCCATGGACAGGCTGTATAATCTTTTCTATCCTTATAACTGTTTGCAAGGTATTTAAAACAACAGTACGATGCTGTTCATCATAGTGAAGACCCTAACTTTTTTATATCGTATTAATTAGACCATAGTTTTTTAATGTATAAATTTGTAATTAATCTTTTTACAGAACAAATTCTTGTACATATAATAAACAGTCTTCATCATGATTGATGGTCTTATATTCTATTTATATTTATTACCACAGTGTTTTGAACAAAGTTCATATTAGAAATGCAATAAAAGTCTGTCTTGTTTATCTAATTTCTAATGATGGTAAATATACAGACATCAATTCTTTACATTAATATAACCTACAATATTGATATCTTACACCCATGTTTACATTTGTCTCTTATCCTGTGTGATTCTCCCTGAGGATTTTATCCAAAACATGTAGGATAGTGTATACCATCAGATAATAGCATGTAGGTAAGTAGACAGACAGACAGACAGACAAATTGAGAGATAGATAAGTAAATAAATAAATAATTTTATAAATAAGTCATCATCTCAGTCAGTGCTGAATTTCCTCTCCAATTGATACAACATAAATAAATAAATAAATAATCTACAATAATTATTTCAGTACTGATTTCACAAAACAGGATAGTTGGATTGTCTTGCCTCTTCTTGTCCATTTCTGTATCTGTATGGAAGTAGTAATGTCTTTGGCGAGGTTCAGGCGGCAGTATCTCAAATGCAAACCGCTTTCCACCAGCAGTAGAATTCTGCACTCGGTAGCCATGCAGGCATGCCATACCTGGCAATATGAAATATACATCTTGAATAGCAAATCATACAGGTAAACATTTTGGTCGTATGATTTAGTAAATTCACTGCAACTTCTGACAGGTAATTTGAATTCCCTTTGTATCCTATGCTTTCAACACTAAGCAGTGCAGAAAACTTTTAATTTTACTATCATATTACATATGTCTCAGGCTACATGCTGGAAGGTGAAGAGTCAGGATTTGACTACCTGCCCTGCAGCAGGATCACAGTCACCCCTCTCCTTTGCTCTTCTATTATGTGCAGACCAGTTCTATGGTCCACCCAGTCTCAAATTTAGTGGGAAGAGCAGGCTTGGAATGAAGCTGACCACTTGTCTGAATCTATTGCTGAGGTTAAAAATGCTTGGAGCTAGACCTCTACCCCATCATACATCAACATGACATGGCATGGCATTTAATTAAGCATAAGGACAGCTTTACATGATACTCTCTCTAGCTAAACAGTTGTCAATATAACTGCGACTCTTACAACTTAAGGTAAACAACTCTTCACATAAAGAGTTACAACTCCTAAAATAATCCACACACATCAGTGATTTAAACACTGGAGCCATGAGGAAATTGCAAATGAATATTTAATACTATATACATTTATGTTATTCACACAAATGCCAGATTGTTATGATACTAAAATATAACCTGTCTCTAAGCAAATGAGACAAATAAACTGAGAGTTCTCTGCTACTTAGATGTAAGGACTAATTAGCAAAAAGCCTATTGAAATTTCAGTCAGGAAATCTGGAGAATATCTAGGTATGATTTTCACTTTCTATCACTCTTATACAGGGTGTCCCAGGAGGAATGTGAAATACTTCGGGAGAGTGTTCCTTATGTTAAACTATACCGATATAACCCGAAACACCTATATCCAAAGTTACGGA
>Ga0209629_10004349_pt1 | contig 10450 bp, 9 predicted proteins | sample TergutCu122P5_FD_187286 | JGI IMG/M metagenome (GOLD analysis project Ga0209629, IMG submission 187286) | Cubitermes ugandensis P5 segment gut microbial communities from Kakamega Forest, Kenya - Cu122 P5 (SPAdes) (version 2) | ecosystem: Host-associated > Arthropoda: Insects > Digestive system >... | reverse complement strand
TAATCAATGGACGGTAATTTCAGATAAGGCGCGAGGACAGCTTCGCCCGATTTACGAAATAGCATATAATCATTACGTAAACCGCAAAAAGCTAAAAATGCCTTTTACTAAAACCGTTTTGGAAAAAATACGTCCCGAAGGTTTTAACGGCGACCAGCCGCCCGCATTTGGAAGTTTGCTGTTTATATCTACCATGGTCGTACCATAGTCGTACCATGTTCGAATGAATTTGTCTTACCCCTTCAATTTGAAATAAATACCCAATGCTGCGTCTAACCAAAAAGGCTCCATCTTCTTTTTGACATCTTTCAGCGATTTGGATATGGGAATGCGTTGCGGACACTTCTTTTCACAGGCCTTGCATTCAATACAGTTGCTTGCGGCATGCGTTTTTTGTGAATCTAATAATCCTGTACCGGCCACATATTGTGTGAAACCGGAAACCATTCCGACGGCATAGTAGGCATTATAGGCGGCAAAACATCCGGGAATATTTACGTTATTCGGACAGGGCATACAATAATTACATCCCGTACAAGGTACTTTGTATGCGGCTTCGATTATTTTCAGAACCGATTCGTATGTTTCATTTTCAGCAGGCGTAAACATATTGGGTAGAGCGTCTTTTGCCGTTTCTATGTTGTCTTCCAACTGTGACATTTCGTTCATGCCGGATAAAACAACTGTAACTTCCTTTTGATTCCAAAGCCATCTCAATCCCCATGCTGCAAGAGTCAAAGAACTGTTCGCTTCCTTAAATATACGGACGGCTTTTCTGGGTAATCCGGTTGCAAGCTTTCCACCCAGTAACGGCTCCATAATTATAACGGGAAGACCTTTTTCAGCAGCTCTTTTCAATCCCGCAGTTCCCGCCTGATAATTGGTATTTAGATAATTGTACTGTATCTGGCAAAAATCCCATTCGTAAATATCTAAGAGTTTTAGAAATTCATCATGAATTCCATGAAAAGAAAATCCGATATTTTTTATTTGTCCTGATTCCTTTTTTTCTTTGATCCATTTTTCAATACCCAAATCGCAAATCCTTTTCCATGAATCGGCAGTACCAATGTTATGTATCAGATAATAGTCGATATAATTGGTTTGTAGCCGCTCAAGCTGTGTTTGGAAGAGCGATTCGAAATCGGCGTAAGTTTTACATTTTGAATGAGGTAATTTTGTTGCTAAAAAAATCTTGTCCCGCAGATTGTTTTTAGCAAGTATTTGTCCTACGGCAACTTCGCTTCCACCGTAGGCATACGCAGTATCAAAATAATTGATACCTTCCTGAACCGCTTTCACGATTAACTGTTCACTCTTGTTGATGTCAATCTGGGTCAAATTTCTGGGGAAACGCATACACCCAAATCCCATGATTGATAATTTATTTCCTGATTTTTTGTCAATGCGATATTGCATATTTTGTTTTATTTATAAGTTATCCTATTCAAAACGAATCAAAAGCCAACGGTAACAAGTCCTTGATGCCTTCGGCAATCAAAATTTCTTCCTTGCCGTACAAAATAATTCTTATCGATTGCTTAAAACGCATCTCCGTTTCCAACATCACTTGCCGGCAGGCGCCGCAAGGAGAAATCGGCCGGTCAAGAAAATCTCCCTCTGTGTAGGCAGCAATCGCCAGAGTTTTAACTGCTTCGTCCGGGTATTGAGCATGAGCATAAAAAAGCGTAGTTCGTTCGGCACATAAACCGGAAGGAAAAGCGACGTTTTCTTGGTTGTTTCCGGTGACAATTTCTCCGTTTGCCAAAAGCGCTGCAGCGCCTACTTTAAACTTGGAATAGGGCGCATAAGCGCGAAAAGTCGCCTCTTTCGCCTTATCAACGATAATTTTTTCTTCAGAAAGTAACTCTTCGTAATTACAAATTCTTATCTTTGCAGTGATTTTTAGATATTTCATTATTCAGTTTTTAATTTATTACAAATTTAGTTATAATTTTTTGAAAATGAAAACCCAGATATGCAAATTTTTTATTTTGTTTTTCTTGTTGGGAATCGGATGCAACGTTTTGGCTCAAAAAAAACTCAAAACTTATGTTGATTATATAGATAAGTATAATATATTGGCTATTGATCAGATGATAAGATATAAAATTCCGGCAAGCATTACTTTGGCGCAAGCTTTAGTTGAAACCGGAGCGGGAACGAGCAACCTTGCAAATAGCTCAAATAACCATTTCGGCATAAAATGCCATACCGACTGGATAGGTGAAACGGTTTACAGATATGATGATGAGGGTCCTAAAAAAAGCTGTTTCCGTAAATACAATACAATCGAAGAGTCATACGAAGATCACTCCCTGTTTTTAAAGAGGCCTCATTATGCCGTATTATTTTTATACGACATAAGAGATTATACCTCTTGGGCTCGTGGATTGCAAGAATGCGGTTATGCGACAAACCCGAATTATGCCAATATATTAATCAATTGCGTCGAAACATACGAATTGTGGAGATATGATGAAAATCTAAGCCTTCCCGGAAAGAATAAAGAAGAAAATCAACGAAGGAGAAGACCTTCCTATATCACTTATGGCTTACTTTATGTGGAGGCAGATGCGAACGACAGTTTTGACAAAATTGCCTACGACATGGGATTCAAGGTTAAGAATTTATTGAAATACAACGACGTACCGAAGTCTGATTTTCCTCTTAAAAAAGGGGATATTGTTTACTTGGAAAAGAAGAAAAAGAAAGCGGATGCTCCTTATTCTACCTACGTGGTCAAAGTAGGCGATTCGATGCACCGTATTTCCCAACATTACGGAATCCGGCTGAAAAACTTGTATAAAATAAACAAGAAAAAATCCGATTATATTCCGACTGTAGGTGATGTGTTGAAACTGCGGTAAAGGTTTCCGTCATTGCGTGTTATTTATACCAACCGGCATACATTAAGTAACCCCGTGCTATTTTCTGGTTGATTTCCTTCGATTGTTCCGGGTCTAAACGTTTGATAAACTTAGCAGGAACTCCTCCATAGATACAACCGGGTTCAACTTTCGTTCCGCTCAGGACTACCGATCCTGCCGCTACTAAAGCCCCTTCACCGATTACCGCATGATCTAAAACCACTGCATTCATGCCGATCAGAGCGCCGTCTTCTATTTTTGCTCCGTGAATGGTTACGTTGTGCCCGATGCTGACGTCGTTTCCAATTTCGGCAACAGATTTTTCATATAAAGTATGAATGACCGATCCGTCCTGAATGTTTACCCGTTCGCCGACTCGAATCGAATTGACATCGCCGCGCAAAACGGTGTTGAACCAGATGCTTGAACCTTTCCCGATGACAACATCTCCGATAATGGTTGCATTATCAGCCAGATAAACGTCTTCGGCAATTTGTGGGGTAAAGCCCCTTACTGATTTGATTAGCGCCATATTGTTGTCTATTCTTTCCCAATTTTACCTATTCCTGCCATCTCCGTATTCTTTTCCTTCGGTTCCTCCTTATAAGTTAAACTTCCGATACCATTAACTCTTCCTTTCAGATAAGCAATAGGATTAGTTTTGACGGAACCAATGCCTTTCACTTCCGCATAAACCGAATCGGCAATTAATCCCAAGGCATCTATCGAACCGGTTCCCCTCATGTCAAATTCAGCTTTTCGAGCTTGACCTTTTAAGACAATCGAGCCGACTCCTTCTGCACTCGTTTTCAAAGAGTAAACATATAAACTGTCGGCTTGAAATTTCCCAACGCCTTTTATTCCAAGATTTAAGTCATCTACCTTAAAAGCATTGGGTATCACCACATTTCCGACTGCTCCCGATTGAATACCCCTCACGCCCGAAGTGGTGATTTGAATAGTCAAATTGTTTATGTTAAATCTCTTCCAGCGATGAAAAGGCGACCATTTGTATTCACCCTGGATAGAAATATGAAGTTTACCATCATTCACTTGATGTTGAATCCTATTTACCCAAAACTCACTCCCGCTGACTTTGATTGTTGAAGGTTCTTCCGCCGTTTGCATGATTCGTACATTGCCTATAAATCCTTCATCCATAACGATATATTCAAACGGTTGGTCAATCACATATTCTTTTTCCGTATAGGAGGCGCTATCAGCCGGCATAGTTGTTGCATCACTATTCCAACCTGACCACGGGTAAACAACATCATTATTTTTCTTAATTCCGGAACTTAAAAGCAATATGAAAGCGATTATCCAAACGACTAAAAGAATCCATTTTACGCTTCTTTCCACAGGCTTTAATTTAGCAATACTCGCAATAATACTGTAAATGAGTGCAACCAAAGGGATACCGATAACAAATACAGAAGAAATGGTAGCCAAAATCGGATGATCAAAAATTAAAAAAGAAATGCCCTGAGAATCAAATCTGAAAGGAATTGCTCCCAACAATCCGCCGCCAACACCGAATATAATGCCAAACAGAACAGCAAACAATACGATGATTACAATCGTCAATGCAAAGATGCCTACACTGATTAAGAAAAATTTCATCAAACCAACGATTATGTCAAGAAATCCTTCCAAGCAACCTCTGTTTTCCCGCTTGTATGCCGGTTCTGATTCTGCAGCGACCGTTTTGCCGATATTCTCGACGGTAATTGGCATTCCCCGCATTTGCAGTTTTTCGGCAGCGGTTTTAGCAGCCGGGAAAATTGCCCAAGCCAACAAATAAATGGGGACAATTATACCGGATGTGGCGAAAATTAAAACGATAGCAATGAGTCTGACATACAAAACATCCCAATCAAAATAGGCTGCAAGACCCGAGCAGATACCTCCCAACATTTTTTGGTCGTCGTCACGGAAAAAAGTTCGCTTGGTTTGTTGATAATTTTGCTGAAAATTCTGTTGGGAAGTTTGTTTTTCTTTTGCGCGGTTTTCTTGTCCGCCGTCTTCGAAATCATCAGGTTTTCCTACCCTTGAAATTACTTCTTCAACATCCGTAGCGGTGATAACTTCGTGTCCCAAACGCACACGTTCGCTAAAAAGCTCTTCTATCCTTGCTTCAAAATCGGAAATGATTTCTTCGGAACCTTCTTCTTTGCGGAAATAAATCCGAATATTATTCAGATATTTTTCCAATAATTGGTAAGCATCTTCATCCATGGTAAATACTCTACCATTGAGATTTACGGTAACTGTCCTCTTCATTTTTTTAATATTTTAATTGTTTCTTCTATTTCATTCCAAGCCATTCCCAATTCGTTCAGAAAGTCCTTGCCCGAAGCCGTCAAGGCGTAATATTTTCGAGGAGGACCCTGTGTCGATTCAACCCATTGATAATTCAACAGGTTCATATTTTTTAGACGGGTCAATAAAGGATATAGGGTTCCTTCGACGACAATTAGTCGCGCGTTCTGCAACATCCGGATGATGTCGTTTGCATAAGCTGGTTCTCTATTGAGTATCAACAAGATGCAATATTCCAAAATTCCTTTTCGCATCTGAGATTTTACATTATCTGCATTCATATTCTTTACAATTATGATTTGACACGACAAAGGTATGTAAAATATTTATACCTTGTTTTACATAGTACTAATATTTAACTACAATTAACGTAAAATATCTATTTTGTCATTGCGAAGATTCACCCAAGAAAAAAGTAAATCTTTTATGTTTATTGGCAGGGACATATTATTTACTAATGTTTCGCACCTCGTTTTAACTCATTGAAAAATAGAATACAACACGAAATGTTAAAATTATATCTATTTGTATATTATAGAATTAACATTTCCATTTTTATTTACAACACGGATTGCAAATTATCTACATTTTGACAAAAAGCCGTCAATGTATTTTCATTTATACCTACATATTCCGCGATTTTCAGCCATTTCTTAAACTCATCATAGTTATCTAAAACTTCGTTGGATACTTCATCTTTATTATGAATGAAATCAGTCGGAGAATGTTCGATAGCAGGTATAAACACAGTAAACCAATTACTCAAACGCTCTGCTTCCTGCCAACTGTTATTTTTGCATTGCAGCAATTGGCGATTCAGTTGCATCATCGTATAATGATGATATGCCTGAACCACTGCCAACAAGCGCAGTACCCTGAGTTTTCGATTGAGATGTTTTGAAGTCATGCAAGTATAATTAATTCCATAAATCAATTCTCAAATTCATTTTTAATTCAGTATTCAAAGCCATTTCGAGTTCAGATTTTACTTTTTCGGCAATCTCTTTACTAATTTCTCTTTCAAACGGTTTAATAAAATAACCGATAATTCCTTCTAACTGTTCTTCATTACTCAATGCAATATAAGTAATCAATGTTACTATTTTCTTTGGAACATCTAAATTACCATATTTTTCGGAAGGCATCGAAAAACGTCCAAAACCACCGCCAACAAACAGGACGTCGTTATTGTCGGCAATATCGAGTATTGTATCTAATTGTTTTTCAGCATCATCAAAATTAGACGGAGCATAAAGCGACATTCCAAATTGTTGAAATTCGGCTTTATGTAACTTTTTGCGAAAACGTTGTTTCATTTGTTTTAACTTTTTTATTTTAAATACTTTAAAGTCAAATTTACTAATGCAAAACATCTTTGATAAAAATAATCATAATAGTTGTTGTCTGTTATGTCTATTTTATCTGTTTCGTGGTGTCTAATACGAAATTGATTACCGATTGTTGTAAGTTTCTTGAACTCTTCTTCTAACAAACTTTTATAACTATCATTTCCATTAGATATTTCGCTAATTAATTTTTCCGCTGATTCCTTTTTACCTAATGTAGAATAATAAGTTTTCAATCGCTCAAAGGAATCCCAAAGTTTTTCGACGGCAAATTGTTTGTCTGAAACATTTCCACTGTTGTACAGTAAAGTTGCTTGTTCTATTAATTCTTTAAGTCCTACTTCTCTAACCGCCTCTTCTGTCTGAATTTTTTTTTGTGCAATTTCAATTTTTCCACCTAACAATCTATAAATAAAGCCATTGTTTTGAAATATGAGATTCACTTCATCGGCAAAATTATTATGATTGTTGTATTGTGCAAATAATTCAATTGCATCAAAAACACAATAAGGTTGATTGTTCAATATAAATTGCTCAAAATCGCTTGTTTCGGAATATTTACCTGTTGTATCAAATGCTTTGGGAGTATAATATTCAAATATATCTTCTTTGATAAATGCCTCTATGGAACTAATCAAATAATTCAAATTTGTGTCTGTCGTTCTATTCTGAATTTCATTGTACCGATTAAAAAGATTTAAAAATTCTGTTCGGACTTTTCTACGAATTGTCGGTAATTTAACAGCTTTTGCTTCTAATTCTTTTTTATTTCTAACTGAAAACGGCATAAATTTTCCACTCGCAGATTCTTCAAGTGATATTTTTCTCCAAGAATATATAAATCTACCCGATATTTTTTCTATTTCGTATAACTCATATCCATCGGCTTTGATAAATTCATTGATTTTTCTAAGATACTCCTTCCAATATCCTTTTTCGTATCTGTTTTCAGGGTGAAATACAGCACATAAGAATTTTAATAAAATAATATCGTTCCCTTTTAACAATTCAAATCTGTCATCTTTAAATATCCAATCGGAATCCCAATCGTTATTATTGACTGTATGCTGCCAAATATCACTTTCTGCATTTTCAAACTTAGAATCATAACTTGGCATTTTGTCCAATGGATAGATTTTTTTCAAAAACTCTATTTCTGTTAGTTGTCCGTGATATGGATAAAAACATTTCTCATTGTTTGTAAGCCAATTATACTCAACATAACCATTTTGAAATAGGTCAAAAATATCTCGTCTTGTTATTTCGGTGATATTGTTCATAATGTTTTACCTTTCCACAATTTTTATCTCCTCCTCCGTCAACCCATACAACTCATAAACCATCCTGTCAATCTCCTTATCCGTTGCATTGATTTGATTCGCAAAGTTACGACATTCTGTCTGATATTCATTGAAATATTCTTCCCATTCGTCTTGCTGTTTGAGCGAAAGCGTGATTTTTTGTTCTGCCAATTCAGCGAGGAATTGCTTAAACTCCAATTCTTCAAAACGGGATAACGCTCCAGTTATGACAAGGGGATGAATCCCCTTGTTAGTAAAAACAGTGATATTATCAGACAAGCGTTTTAGAAAACGTTGGCGTTTGGTTTGTAAATCGGAATTGAGGGAAAGCATTTTGTCGGCAAGAACGATAAAAGGTTGTTGGTCGGATAATGGAATATTTTTGATTGGTAGAAGCCCTAAATGAAAGGCTTTTACTTGTGCCATTGCTTCACCTTTTTCGGGATTGATAGTCCAATAAAAATAATTCGTCAACTTGGAATTTAGTAAAGCCAATACATATTTAAGATTGGAATCTGAATTTTCTTTATTCAATATTATATGAGTATTATCCCTCATTATATATCCTTGAGAAATAAATGTACCAATAATTGAATCACTTGTTTGTCTAAAGATTAATTTTTCTTTTGCCTCAAAAATCCACTTTTCACGAGGCGCTGCTAACCATTCACCGTATTGAATCCAATAATCGTTGTCCCATAATAACTTGTACTTATGAAAATAACTACCACCTATTAGTGGTGAAAAACTTTCATCTTTTTTTATTTCGGAAGTAAATGGTTTTTCTTTCATTATAAAGTCCGTCTGAGCAGGTTTTCCTTTGCCTTTTTCATACGGTTTTACTCCATTCTTAATAATAAGAACATCCTTTACGAAAACGGATTGTGCTATAATTTTTGCTTTTAAATCATAATCGTTTTGTGTTAAAAAAAGATTGATATAGTCTTGTTCGGCTAATTTCTTCTGAGGTACAAAATGTTCTTTGGTTACTGATGATTCATTCACAAACCGAATACATACATCTTTTTTAGTGTTCGATTTTTTGATTATTGCCGTATCACAATCAACGGTTGCGTCTTCAAATACTTTATTAAGATGTTGTATAATTTGGCATATTTCAAATTTATCAAATAGTGTTTTTCTGAATAATTGTGCATTGTCAATTAATTTCCAAGTATTGGGAGTAATGAATCCTAAATATCCATCTGTTTTTAGAATTTTTTCCAATGCAAATGCATAGAAAATAAAATAGGTGTCATTGAGAGCCATAGAAATTCCCCAATGAGCATATTTTTCGGATAAGTAAGCGATTTGAGCTTTGTCTAATTTTGCACCATACGGTGGATTCCCAATCACTACATCAAAACCGCCTTTGTATTCGGGTCGGAAAGCATGATCGATGGTGCAAAGCATTTCTTCCTCAAGGGGATGAATCCCCTTGTTAATGGTTAGTTCGTGCTTTATGCGGTTGTTCTGTATATATTCTATTGTGTTGTAAAGTTGTTCGGAAGTTGTAACTTCTTTGTAACCGAATTTCTGTGTCCAAAGAGGAATGCTACGCTCGCCTTCTTCTTTGACAAGGGGATTTATCCCCTTGTGAAGATTGAATGCACGAGCTGTTTTACCTTTTATTTTCCCCATGATTTTATCCAATTCCTCTGCTTCACACACCAAGAGAATATGTAAATGGTCGCGACAAATATTATAAGACAACACATTCAACCCATCTTCCTTAACGATTTCAAGAATCGTCTCTGTGATAATTAGTTCATCTTCTTCATCTAACGGATAGACCTGCGGATCAGGAAGCGTACCGTTAAATCGTTTTTCTCTTACGTTGTAATCAATCATTCGTTGCGAAGTACGGCTATCGTGTATAGCTGTAGTAACGTGATACGCTATTTTGGCTTTTTCTGTGAATACTTGCGGAAATTCTTTGTGCCAGTCAAATGCTTTTTCCATGTTTGACAAGGGGATAGACAAGGGGATGAATCCCCTTGTTACAGTTGTTGGAGAAATAAGTGAGTTTCCGCATTTGATATTGTTATTCAACGAATTGAGCTTGCGTTGCGGTTTGGCTGTTCGCAACCACAGAGCAAGTTTTGCTATTTCTACGCTTTCTTCGTTGATGTCCACGCCATACAAATTGTTTTCCAAAATAGCATTTTCGATATTGGGAAACACGATGGCGTTGCCAGAAAGTTTTGCTTCCAATTCGTCAATCAGTCGGTGTTCTGTCATCAAGAAGTCGAGTGCAGCATTTAAGAAAGCGCCCGAACCGCAAGCGGGGTCGCAGATAGTGAGCGAAAGCAACCATTCACGATACTCGGTCAATTTATCCGAAAGTTGCTTTGTTTGTGCTTTCGGACGTTTCTTGTCGGTAACATATTCCGATTCGTTCAAATCAAGTTCCGTTTTTTTATCGGTACATAATTTTCTCACTGTGTTTTCTACAATATAGGTCGTAATGTAGCGGGGCGTGTAAAAAATGCCGTCTTTTTTGCGCTTGGAAACCTGTTTTTCTCCTGTGGTTAACTCGTTTGTTATTTCTTCAATCTCAGACAATGAGTGTTCAAAAATATGCCCTAAAATATTCACATCCACTTCCGTA
>Ga0209629_10004345_pt1 | contig 10454 bp, 12 predicted proteins | sample TergutCu122P5_FD_187286 | JGI IMG/M metagenome (GOLD analysis project Ga0209629, IMG submission 187286) | Cubitermes ugandensis P5 segment gut microbial communities from Kakamega Forest, Kenya - Cu122 P5 (SPAdes) (version 2) | ecosystem: Host-associated > Arthropoda: Insects > Digestive system... | reverse complement strand
TGCAGTCCGCTCTCCACCCGCATACTGTACGGCTGCTTACAGAGGTTGACGATACCAGAGGCTGTGGTGATACAATTGGTCCTCCTGATGATGAGCAGCATGCTGCTCGAAACATGTTGAGGAATGTAGTGTAACATATATATTGTTGAAGATTAAAAGAATTGTGCACTAAGTTGGTATTTTGAAAAGTCTATGTATTTAGTTGTTATTGGACTTACGATACATAAAATTATGTAGAACTGGAAACACAAGTTTTATAACTAGGAGCTTCATAATCTGTAATCTTTATCTAATATTGTCACAGCAACTGGTAAAGGAGGATAAAATTGGCAGAATAAATAAAACCTACAAGAAATAGACAGAGAATAATGACTGCAGAAACTTTCAAAAGAGACCACCTGAAAGGCATACATGCAAATGAAAGACAATATTAAATTTGTTCTCAGACCTGATGAGGACACACATGGATCAGGATAAGGCTTTTGAGATTACAGTAATAAACTTTTGGGCTCCATAACAACAGATAATTCTTCCTATCAGCTGAATAACTCTCAGATTCTGAAGGAAACTATGTTGCTTTTACTGAGCATATTATTTAAATTATGCATCAAATGTGTTGGTAACTTATTCATGACAGGTATTCAGCACTGAATAAAGGCAAAAAATGTGATTCTTATAATAAAAGCCAAAAAGATGCACTATTTCTCAACTTTATTTTGGTAAAGAACTCTACATGTTTCAGACAGACATACTGTCCATCATCAGAAGTCTTAATATTGTATTCACAGCAATTGGTATTTGTCATATTAGTTATGTTGAGTGTCTGCTGGCGAGGTTCCGGCCTCACTAGCAGACAGCCAACATAACTAGTATGACAAATACAAGTACCTATTGCTGTGAATACAGTATTAAGACTCCTGATGATGGACAGTAAGTCTGTCCAAAACATGTAGAGTTCTTTACCAAAATAAAGTTGAGAAACAGTGCATCTTGTTGGCTTTTATTATAAGAATATATCATGATGCATGGTTCTCTGAATGTCAAATTCGGCAAAGAATGTGACTTATCTCACCATCCTTGTTTCCAGTTGTGACTTTAGCAATGACCCAGAGCTGTTGGCTGTATGTTGACATTGTGGGTGTCGTCATTATAAATGGGCCATTAGCTAAGTCACTTCCATTCTGTTTTGCTATGAGTACAGATGCCTTCTGCTCTGATGTGCTTGTGATTGGTGGACCTAGTACATCAAACCAGAGAAGTAAGACATTTCAAAAGCAATGACAGAGGAGGAGGAGGAAGAGGAGGAGGGAACAAAGAAGAAGGAGGAGAAAAAGAAGGAGAAGAAGGAGGAGGAGGACTACAACAACAATGACAACAACAACAAAAGCAACAACCAGTCTATACATATACATATCCAGTACAGATTTGTAGCTTCGTGCCAAAACCATTTCTTTTCCCACGAAAATATCAGTCATGATGACTCACTTCAGCATCTAAAGCTTCACAATGGTCTGGCGTTCTTTCCAGTATTTACACTGGCTTGAAAACTGGGTGATACCATTTCAACAAAAATGGACTGTTCTAGTTCATAATTGTAGAACATCCCCCATGTTTTCTGTTACATACAAAATCCATCCTTTGGCTAGATGCATACAAGCAGCAAATTCAGTCTGCAAAGATGCAGACATATTTAGAAAACCTATTACTGTTTTGAAACAAATTTTATATATCTGACTTTTTGCAAAATTCTGAAACTTGTTTTTATATTAGAGTTTTGTTTGAATTTGTAGATATTTTAGTAGTGTGCTGGGTTAGTACTCACACTTAACTCTATTTGCTTTTTGTATTGTTTCTGTTTAATTTGTGTAACTGTGTCATACCTGTGTATTTAATTATTCATGTTGGTTTTATAACTGGCCCCACTGAAATTAATATAATAATAATAATAATTACCTGCTAATCCAATGAATACACCAAGTCCAAAGCACGCAAAAAAAGCCAAGAACACCATGACAAACTCCCTTTTGTGCATGGAGTACAGCCGCATTTGTACAGACCTGAGTGTAACCAACAAAATTATGAATTTCATATAATTTAAGTCTAGGCAGATTAAAAGCTGTGTATTAACTTCTTCCATGTTGATACTTCAGTTAAAAAAAAAAAAAAATATATATATATATATATCTGTAGAAAAAATTAAATTAAATTTTAAGTATGCTGCAAATAATTGAAGTTTATGTCAAGAGATGCCCAGATCAGTTCCTTGTCAATGTTCTATGCAACAGATACATATATATCATGTGTAAAAATTATGAAGATTGAGGAAAACTTGAGTACTTTACAGAGAAAAACTCAGAAACGTTGACAGTTTATAAGGAAACAAAAATAATACGCATCTTAATATGCTTGATATTCCCTTCAGGAAAGCATCATTTTGCAATACATATATTAAACATGGTTTCTGTATTGTCTAATGTCACGCATCAAAAATTAAATCTACTATTCTATTCCAGACCAGTGATGGTAAATATTTGTCTTTTTCAGGTAAATTTTAAAAATCCTATCTATAAAGTTATTAGAATAACAGAACAGCACTTTCCTTCAATATACACATATATTTAATTCGCACATAACTACACCTAACAGAAAATGCATTAATTTCATTATGTAATGTCTGAACACAGATGCAGGCACTGAGACAATGACTGCTTGCCACAAAAGAAAAGGTTCAATCTAAATGTACAGAAGGTTTTGTAACGTGGGACCTAGAGACAATGAGCACTGGAGAATGTGCAAAATCATAGGTAGCTATGGCAGCAATGATGTCACCCACTCTATGGTGAGTAATTGCATAATACAAAATGCCTCATTGGGGTATATTCTATGTGAAGGTTTGTACAGTCTGTAAGTGGGTTCCAATATATGCTGGACATTCTTTACATTCCAAAGAGGCTAGTGGTTTAAACCTGTGTAAACAATGTCTACTTCATATATAGAATTCTGTGGATGTACAGCAACATGTGCTGCTGAATGAACAGACTACAGAAGTACATTTTTCACCAGATACTCTGGTATCCTAGTCAATTCTTTGGCAAAAGGCCTTTAATGGCATTGTTGACAAGTTTTATGCCTTAGTTATTTCTACGTGTTGCATTTTTCAATGACAATTTTTATGTTATAATTCTAAATGCCATTAGGCATTTTTTCACCTCCCCAAGAGAAGTAACAGGCAATCATCAGTGAGGCTATCATGAAAGTTAACAGCAACTACACTTCTTCCAGTGTCAAGTCTGGTCTTGCCAACTGTCAAGATTTTAAAGAATTTACATTGGCAGTTGAAGAGGAACTGTTACATACACTAACCACAACTTTCTTGAATCTTACAAAGAAATTAATGTTGCAGTATTTAACATCAACAACAATAACTGAAACAGTGGCTTGAAATACTTTTTACCTCTCACACCGATCATGATGATATGCTGGGGCAATATAACGGTTAAATTCACTGAATAAGTCACTGAATTGTGAGAGAGCATTGCGAATTTTCAGGCTCCACCCACCAGAGGGAAGGTGGTAGGAGTAACCCAAACCAGCTCCATCAACCTTAGCCATTTTTTACTATCCTGTTGTAAAGAAAAACAATTAGTACATACATACATACATACATACATATCATATCATTTCGGTAGGTCCATATAAACTGTTGTAGAAAACAGTTAGACATGAAACTTGTCAAAGGAATTACACAAACACGAACACATATTAATTAAGCAGGTAGTATACTTGTTATGTAGTTAATATTACACTAGAATTAAAATACTCAGTGACAGTTCTCGCAATGTCAGTTGAACTGTTTCTAGAGGGAACCCTTTACTCAGAAACAAGGCTAGGGCAAGCATATCATAATCATACTTACAACTATCTCCTTCACAATAAGACTCTCAGCCAGTAAAGAAATTCTTCCTATTTTAAGAATGTGAATTTAGACTACCATATTCACAAGAGTCCCAACTGGACCCTACACTGAGCCATATCAATTCAGTCTGTGCCTTTACAGTCTAGTTCTAAGGATCAATTTCAATATTATCCCCCATGAATGACTAGGTGTGTGAAGTGATCTCTTCACCTCATGTTTTCCAGTTAAAATGCCTTACATATTTCTCATCCTACACTTGTTCTATCTGCCTATCCCTCTGAACCTCCATGACTTGTTTAAAGTCACAGTGATGGAACCATTTTGTCTCTTGATGCAGTTATCACTAACATTACTACCTTGTGCAGGATGCAGTAAGAATAACCATGAAAATAAACTGTCCCCATGCACGTCATCAAGGTATATGGTGGAATGGAGGTATAGCTCCAATTATTGTCAGCTTGGTCATAGGAGGGAGGTAAGTGATCAGCTCCATTCTCCAACAGCATTACTCCCAGAAAAAGTCATTGTTACCCGTTGAATAGGAGACTGGGTGGGACCCAGAGCCAGTTTGGATGTTTGGAAAAGAGATAATGTCTTACCCCTGCCAGGAATCAAACCAGATTCCTCAGACCTACAGGGAATAGCATACTAACCTTATGAAATACACTATATTGGCTGAAGGGAAAACCATTACCAAAATTTGCTTATGATTTTGCAGTGTTTATTTAATGTTTTGGGAAAACAAACACTCATATATGTGGCTGACACCCAGGCAGAGAGAAACAAGAGCAAAGACAAAATATCCTTGTAAAAAATAATGTTAGTGCAGATGAGAGGGTCCTGTCACCGTGGCATAGCACGTCCTCAGCTATGCAGATGGAGGAACGGCCTCCAATATGGAGGGTAGCTGCAAATACATTGAATAAGCAGTCGCAGACAGCCGACAAGGGGTGGTCCTCCAGACTAGGGGTTGAGGTGCTACAACACCTCACTGTAAAAACTGGCCTTGTTATGAAAAGGATACATGTGCCCCAGGCCTGGGCTAATCCTTGATATAACCTAGGTAGTGCAAAAGGTACATGATATTTGGTACAAAGAATGTTAGAGGCTGTATAGGTCAGGACCACTTACAACAGTGGCCAGGGAAAAAGTAAAGTGTAAATTAGATTTAGTCGGTGTACAGGAGGTTAGGTGGGAGAGAGGGGGCACTGTAAGAGCAGGGGATTATATTATTTCTATGGAAAAGGAAATGAAAATCATCAATTACGAACAGGAATTTTACACCACAGAAAAGTATCAAGGAGAGTAGAGTTTGTTAGTGACAGAATGTTGTGTATAGTTCTGTGAGGTCACTGGTGTAATATCATGGTTTTCAATGTGCATGCACCAAAGTGAGGAGAAAAGTGATGTTTCAAAAGATAGATTTTATTAGGAACCAGAGCAGGTTTTTTATCATTATGCTAACTACCATAAGGAAAGTCTGTTAGGAGATTTTAATGCAAAAGTGGCGAGAGAGAATATTTTCACACCAACAATTTGGAATGAGGATAGTAACGATAACGGTGTTCGAATAGTGAACTTTGCCACATCAAAAAATTTAGTAGTTAAGAGCATGATGTTTGTGCATGGAAAGATTCTTAAATACACCTGGACCTCTCCTGATGGGATGACATACAACCTGATTGTTGACCTACTGATAGATAGGAGATGACAATCAAGTATACTCAATGTATGATCTTTCAGGGGAGATGACTGTGATAATGATCACTATCAGGTGGTTCCAAAGTTAGGGAAAGACAGGCAGTCAGTGGACAAGCAGCACAGAGATTGATGTGGAAAGATTTAATCTCAGGAAGCTAAGTGAGCTGGAGGTTAGGAAAAAGTATCAGATTAAGATCTCAAACAGGTTTGCATCTTTGGAGAACTTAAATTATAGCAAGGACATAAACAGAGATTGGGAAAACATTAAAGAGAATATCAAATCTTCAGCTAAAGATAGTCTAGGTCTATATGAATTGAAGCAGCATAGACCATGGTTTGATGAAGGAAGTTTAAAATTTTTAGATCAAAGGAAGCAGGCTAAAATGCAGTGGTTACAGAATCAAAACCAAAGCAATGTAGATAATCTAAATAATGTAAGACATGATGATGGTAGACATTACAGGAACAAATAGAAGGAATATTTGTTACCTAAAATTGATGAACTTTAAACTAACAGTAAGATAACTATATCAGAGATTTGTGCAGGGGCATGAATGATTTAAAGAAGTGTTACCACCCTAGAACGAATATAGTAAGGATGAGAAGGGTGATTTGGTTTAACTGTCACAGTATTTTGGCTAGGTGGAGAAACACTTTTCTCAGCTATTGAATTTATATGGGGTTCACAATGTTAGGCAGACAGAAATACATACAGCAGAGCCACTGGTGCCTGAGCTGAGTGCCTCTGAGGTTGAGATGGCTACTGAAAACTAAAAAGACACAAATCACCTTAAAAGCTAAAAAGGCAAAAATCACCAGGTATTGATCAAATCCCAGCAGAATTTATTAAAGCAGAGGTAAAACAATTTGCTCTGAGATCCATAAACTTATTTATTCTCTTTGGAATAAGGAGGAATTGCCTGAGGAGTGGAAGGAGTTACTCATTGTACCTATCTATAAGAAGGGTGATAAAACAGATTGTACTAATTATAGAGGCATATCACTTTTGCCAACTATGTACAAAATTTTATCCAACATCCTGCTGTCAAGGTTAACTCCATATGCAGAGGAAAATATGGGGGTCATCAGTGTGGATTTTGATGCAACAGGTCAACTACTGATCATATATTCTGCATTCATCAAACATGTGAGAAAAGAATGGGAATACAATTAAGCAATGCATCAGCTAATTATAGACTTCAAAAAAGCCTATGATTCAGATAGGAGGGAGGTTTTGTATAATATTCTCATTAAGGAGTTTGGTATCTCCATGAAACTGTTAAGGCTAATAAAATATGTGTCTGAAGTGAAACCTATAGCAGAGCCTGGGTAGGCAAACATTTGTCTGATATGTTTCCTATTAAGAATGGTTTGAAACATGGAGATGCTTTATCACCCACCACTGCTTTTCAAAGTTGCTTGCTACATGTAACTTTCTTCGCTACTCTCTCAAGTGTTCTGTCATGTTGAAACAAACTACATGAAGACCCCACCCAACTATCTGATCTCCTTACGTTTGAAGTTTAGGTAACATATCTTGGAATATAAATATTACACATTTTAAATGTAATTATATTTTGATTTGTATGTGCCAGATAAAATATATGATAGGAGTAATGAATTAATCCTATATTTGTTGGAGTGTGTATGAGACACCAAATGACTACTGTGCACAGGAATTTTCTGCACGATGCCTTAGTGCATAATACTCATACAAACACATAGTGACAGAACTGCATTTTATATGCCTTTAATCTGTAAATTGATTAGATTTTTTCAATTTCTTATAAACTGAAATTCATATTTGTTGGACTGCAGTTACACATACATGCAATTACTCAACATCATCAAAAGTCAGTGAGAGTTTTCATCATTACAGGCTGGCATGTCTTTAAGTTTCCAATGGAGGAGGCTGCCTTCAAGTATATATCATAACTGTAATCATGTTCACTGAGCATTAGTGAATGGTAATAAGTGCCAGGTCCTGCAGTCTGTTGGTTCAGAAAGTAACAAACTTTCATCATAAACCGTTACTTACTGATATATAATACAAGTCTCAAAATGGAACAAATTCTATGGAATGTGAATGGTTCAGGACAGAGGTCAGCAGTGACATGAATAAACCCTGAATTTCCATGAGCGAGTATCTTGAAAAGGCACATGCAAGGACATGGCACGTTCTGTATAATAAATGTGACTGTGTCTCAGTTTAGAGTCAATGGAGTATATTTGTATCATTAACACTGGTAAATGCCATTATAAAAATATATGGACAGTTTTCTACGCCTGACTAAACATTAATCTGTTGACTGAATAAACAGCCTTTAAATGGTTCTCATTTTGTGGCAATCAACAATAAGAATGAATACTCATGGTTTCAGTGTTATAACTTTGGATATATATTTTGGAAATATGTCTTCCTTCCAACCAACTCTAAAAATCTGTTCTGCATATTCAACCTTTCTTCTGTTTCTAAAGTAATCATTGCAGGAGTGCCTCCAATCTACATACACATATCCTGGTAATTAACATTTGACTGCACGTAAATACACAAGATCCTGGGAGGCCAATACATCTCTACTGATCAACTTCCAATATCTCTGCAGTCTTGGGGCCTATATTGTATTTTTAATTTGGTTATCAACACAGTTCAAATGAATCAACTTTAATACTTGAATTATTACACAACCCACGGTATATTGTGATCCTCATTTACATGTGCAAGCATAAGGTTAATTCAGATGCCATGCATTGTCCATGAGGACAGTTTTTTTTAAGCTGAAAGAAAGGAATTATACAAATTTTAATTTGCACAAAGACTACTGATTCCTCTCTTTCATGTTAAAAACTTGATAAATGGTATAAATGAGTATCACATTTGGCATTCACTGATCACAATTATAAATGCAGGAAATGGATAAGTAGTTCTGATATTGATAAATAATTGTGTAAACATACCTGTATGGCGCTCACTATACAAGTGAATTTAAACATGCATTATGGCATTATGTGACTATAATCATTTTTGTGAATAAAAAACTGAATTTAGTCTGCAAAACTACTGCACAGGATTGTTTCTGTCACATAAGTCCTTGGAATTTTAAAAGTTTGCCATCAATATTAGGGAATTTGTGAAAGAAAAATGTGCAAGCAAAATGTGAAAGAACTCTATGACAAAATAAATGACAGCAGAATGACTACAGGCACTTTGAATGTGAATAGGAAATGAAACCTACTTGATGAGTGTGTGTTCATATACTACCTACTACAAGAATAAAACCTTTTACAGTGTACACAAAAAGCATAAAGACACCCTGAAAAAGACTGACTCTCTTCAGAATGACATTTACAAAATTACATATGATTTTATCTCTCTAAATATGGGAAATGAAAAACCTGGAATGCATATGCTGTAGATGAATTTGACATGTTTAAAAAAAAATCAACAGTATCAGGGTATTCTTTCAGACCCAGTCTGAGTGCATTTGATGTACACTCCCATAAGACTGCTGTGAAAGGTTGTGTCTCTTTATGGGCAGATCCGATTCCATACTGATTATAAGGCAGTCACACTACTGGAATTTATATTTAAACAGGATATCAGCCATTATCAATATCATTATCAATATCAATATCAATATCAATTATTTATTATACAAAAACAGTCCCTTGTATGAGTAACTCCTATATTACCACTCACCCTGATTTGTTTCAATCAGTATTACTTTTAATCTCCTCAATACTGTAATAAGGCACTGACTGCACACACATAATACCAAGGGAAGCTATATCTATGATTACTTCTGTTGAACATTTTTACAGATATTTGTAAAACTATAATCTTAAGAAACACTCTATTTAAAATTAATATTGTTACTAGATTACATGTTTGCTTTTTATGTAACACACAAAGCAAACCAAAGCAAGAACAGAGAACTAGTGGTTACAGAAGAAAGAAACTAAGATTGCAGCACACAATTATCTTCCACCATGCTCTGCTTTCCATAAATACTGAGTACACACTCATGCTCTGCTGTAGTAAGGAAGGGGGAATGGGGGCTGGAAAGAACCTGGTATAAAGTTACCATGGAAACAGAGTATTGATCCATGGGAGAATCCATTTTGTGTCTACAGGTCTTCAAGTTCAGGGAGGGAAGCAGGGACAACAAACAAAATGTACCAATAGTGTTTAAAGAAAAACCTGTTGATTGTGCCTATGCTATGGATGAAAGTCACTTTACTGTAAAGTTTATAGTATTCATAGAATAATTAGTTCAAATATGACATATATTCCTCATGACAGATGATTAACTACAGTAATCATCACATAATTTGACTTCAGACCTGTTAAGGCGGGGATAAATTGATGCCATGCAGTCTTTATTATGGGCAAGAGAAGAGGAAAAAGTTTGTTGTGAGGACAGATTTTAAGGGGAGTAGGAATACATGGCCTTTCCATCCCTTCACTTTTGTTATCATTAATAAAATACTGCTAATTTAAGGACTACAAACATAATTTGTTACATATGAACAGTAACAAATGCAGCAACAACTGCAATAACAATGAAAAAATAAATAACAATAATTGCATCAGCAACCCTAGATATTGTAGTAGCAGTAGTGACAAAAAGGCCCCCCACAAACAGTCACACATTGTTTCTAAAAACAAACAACATGAATATAAGCTATAATGGAATATAGAATTTTATATATGCCAAAAATTCACACACACACACACACACACACACACACACACACACACACACACACACACACACACACACACACACACACACACACACACACACACACACACACACACACACACACACACACA
>Ga0209629_10004344_pt1 | contig 10456 bp, 6 predicted proteins | sample TergutCu122P5_FD_187286 | JGI IMG/M metagenome (GOLD analysis project Ga0209629, IMG submission 187286) | Cubitermes ugandensis P5 segment gut microbial communities from Kakamega Forest, Kenya - Cu122 P5 (SPAdes) (version 2) | ecosystem: Host-associated > Arthropoda: Insects > Digestive system >... | reverse complement strand
ACCTATCCACGGCACTGTACCCAGCCCCATGAAACAAACACCGGGTTTCATACATGATTCGAATTGAGCAGATCTAACTCCCATACATAGGGCACCGGACACCACAGGAGACCATTCCTTTTTCCATTTCTCTCTTTCCTTTCTTCTTCTTTCTGGTTTTGGTATTTGAACTTGCTTGGTTTATTCTTGTTTTTGCTTTTGTGTTTTTGTGGTTTTTTTTTGTTTTTGTGTTTTTTGTGCTTTTTGAGTTTTTGGATTTGCGTTTTTTGTCTTTTATTTATCATGTTTTAATGTATTTTACTTTCTGTACCTTTGTATATATCCTGCATTTGTATTTGTTACTTAGCCTAGAGTGATATTCTCTCGTAATATCTATAACTCAAGGTAATTTCAATGTTACTCATGCTTACACCACCAACGAGATCTCGTTGTCCACAATATACTGTACAGTTTCCTCCGGGACGCCACGCGAGACCTGACGATGGCCCAGTAACAGGGCTGAAACATGTAGTCTGTAAGTCCAATAAATACTACACTCGATATTTAGTTGTGTTCGATTACTCCTACCCTTACATCATATTTTGAACAGTCATTTTACTTGTAACTTGTGGACCTTAGCATGTCATGTATACAGTACGGTATATCTGTCATGTTCTCAAACATAGGAAGTTGCAGTCTGGCTGGTTTAGGTACCAAAGTTCTGTGTTCTCACTGTTGAAACTTTGGCAGAAGGTGGTGAAAAACTTGGAGCCATCCACGTAGGCAGTAATGCTGCTGTCATAGCTGCCATGCTGAGGGGCACAATACAAAATATTATCCCTGTATAGTGTGTTTGACAGTGTGTGTGGATTCACAGAACGTTATTTTTTAAATACTGAGTATTCACAGTACATCACCATATGCACTCTTTTAGTTTGCTCATGATGCTTGTCTGAGGTTCAGTAACAAGTTAATTGAAATAGGCTAAAATTATTTTCACCAAACATGTTTAATAATCTATTTAAAATGTGCCTCACATAATGATCCATACAGCATTTATGGCAAGCTGAGAAAGCTATATATACCTATGTAGCAATTGAGCATTGTAATATTAAAATATAGTCATATATCTACTTGTGGTATTATAATAACAATAGATAGAACTTCCCAGTTGTTTTCACAACTGTCAGCCCATTAAACCAATTAGGAAATGTAAAAAGGCAAAGCAGTCCCTTTACAGGCCTGGAGTGGCCCAGAGAGTTCCAGGAAGTTAAGGTTCTCAGATTTCATGACAGTGGCACAGGATGGTGGTAAGTTTGTCAGCCTTACGCACCGGCCGCCTTTACCCCCAGGAAATACACGTGGTACTCATTTCTGTTAGAGGATGAGTTGACCCGAGGGCCATAGTGCGACCGGAAGGATTATGTCACTGAAAAATTCCAATGACATCATTGGGAATCGAACCCGCAACCTGCCGGTTTGTAGCGTAGTGCCTTAGCCACTACGCCACCGTGCACCCCAATTAGGAAATGTACAAATTACTATTATGGCACGCTCACTTTTTTATTTATCTTGTGCTGCAGATAGTTTGTGGTTTTTCTGTTGTCCAGAAACAGTATTACAATCAGTTATGATTTCTTCTCACTCAGGAGTGTAACACTGTTGCTAAAACAAAGGGAAAACAAACTAATTGAAGCAACACATTTTCATTGTAGGCACAGGGGATTTCAAATATATGAAGTATAATTTTGTCTTATATGTCCATGTGTAAAGTGGGGATGCAAACACTTCAGTCAAGAAATTCTTGTAGTTCTTCATCTAAAGTAGTCACTGAAATTGGCTGGTCTTGATGTGAGTTCAGATTGCTCGATAATTTTTAATAAAATTATTTAAATATCAGATTTGGTGAAAATCCATTGTGTGGTTCTCAGTTTGTTATGTGTATATAGGCAGGTAAACAAGCAGATTTTGTTGGGCACTCTGCAGGGATGCTAATGTGCCTGAAACAGTGATAAGCGAAGCTAAACTTCTGAAATTAAAACTGTCCTCACTTAAATTTCTATAGTTTCCTGACTAAGCATTTAAGTTGAGTGGGTAGCACTCCTGCTTCTTATATGGGAGGCACTGGCTGCAAATCTGCACCTAGAGGTGGCTATCCTGACAGTTTATGCTTCTGCTTAGTGCCTTTAGGCAACTACAAGCCTAATTTCTGAGATAAAAACCTGATTTCCTTCTTCTCTTTCCTGTTAGTCACAAATCATCCTAAGTTGGAATGCTGTATATTGTGAGCTGTTAATAACCTTCTTCAATAAACCATAAATGAAAAAAGTAGATGCAGTTTACATTCTTCCAGATTTAAGTTATATCAGCATAATAAAATGTTAGTTTCAGCTACAGTGCCATATGGAGTGGAAGTATGGGGGATATGTAAGCATTGGAAGAAAATTAATGTAATTCAGATGGTGTTCTGAAAGAATTTATTGGACTTTGTAGTTGCATGGGAAGTGGCTTAGCATATTTTGGTGTACCAGAGACTCACCTGTAAGATACGTAGATGATGAGAACCGTGCCCTTCTGTTTGTACACAGTGAATGTTGGTAATTTATTAAATTAGAGCTCAGTTCTCATCTACTTTTTGGCAGAATCCTGAAATCATGTGTATGTAAGTGATGTGTGTAAGTATGAGATTGTCTTAGAGATGCATTCTACAGTAAACATTATGTTCTATACTTACATAGAATAAAACAGCAAGCACGGCCAGACCCCTTTTACTTTTTGCTGCTTCACTGAACTTTTTGAACTGTCGATCATAGTGTACCAAGTGCATTTCTAGAGGCCATCTAGAACACACATAGACCAGAATGACTCTCCATACATGAAACACTAATTCATATCCAGATGAGTAAGCAATTTATTGATTTTTTTAAATTGCTTGATCCTTCTAACACCTGCTTGTTTTGAGGGTAGGAACTCATTGATTACAATATTGCTGTATGTATCAGCTGAAATTATATATGCTGTTTTGCTCTGATAGTTTATCCTTTTCCTTTTTAGCTATGTAACATTACATTTAACATGTCTCTCCTATTGACTGTTTATTTTAAACAAGCATTCCAAAATATCCCTCAGCAAAAAGCTATTATTACAATGAACCGTCTCTTTGTAAATAATTTCTACATGAAATCATGGCCTTTTTTTATTTCAAATTGTTTTCTTCAGTCCTTGCTTTTACCGCAGCTTTTCACCTTTCCCCTTCTTAGATGTGGGGATTTTTTTCCTTTGCAGACATTCCTTTCACAGACATTTAACTTCTACATTCCTAATCTCAACTGTACTCATCCTCTTCCTTCTTCCTACTACAATATTCAATATATTCTGTCCCCCACATTTTCTTTATATTAGCATATACATTAATAGCAATAATTGCATCCATGATCTGTCTTTCAGTACAGTTGCACCTTATTTTAATATTACTGTACACATATACCTTACTCCCAAAATTCTCTTGTTTCACTCAAATAATGTAAGTGGTAAACCTATCTTTCTTGCTTAAGCTTTAGTTCTGTATATCCAGCTCTCTGCTTTCAGTCCTCTAGTAACAACTGTAAACACTTATTTATACTCATAATACCATCTTATGTAATGTAGTCTTAAGTTAATTTTCTTTCACTGCTCACACATCTCCCTTACCTCCACTCCACGAACATTCCATCAATTTTTTATAGTTTTCTGACACTGGAGTATAGTTAAGTTACCTAGGCTAAAAATCTGTCTATCACAGTCATAGCCATATTTTCTCAACTGGCGTAGCTACCCTTTTATTGTTTTTCATTTCCCCCTAATAATCCACTTCTGTTAATTCTTCAGCCTCTTCTTTTTTTCAGACACCACACAACTCATCTTTCTTATGTAGCCTTAACTTCCTGTTTATCACGGTATCTTTCCACTTTCCATTTTGTTATTTTTTATAATCTCCTTGTTCTGAAGAATTCGCACGTGGAAGTCCTGTCACTGCAGATCATGTTTTTAAAACATTTGTTAGTGTGTTTACAATACTTTTCAATTTTAACAGCAATAAATACATTAAATAAGAAATTACAATTAACCCATATATCATTCTCCCTTCACTTATTTAGTTCATTAAATTATTTACTTAAAACATACTTGTAATGCAGTTGTTGATGTTGTATAGTTGATGGATGTTATTGCTGTGTGTTTGATAGACACTGTTTTTTTTTCTTTCTTTTCTGCAGGATTGTGGTATGTACTGTATGTAAGTCATAAGCTTATTTCATCATGCAGAGTCCTCACCTTTCTGTAACTCATACTATTTTTTCACACTTTTATTTCTTAGTAAGCAGACCAGGCATGGGAGGAATATAGTTTTCTTCTATTTCTTTTTGTTTATAAGCTGTCACGCTAAATGTTTATTGCGTGAGCAATGTGTGGGTTGACGTATGTAACAGTAGCTGCCTTGTGAACCAGTCGCAGTCTGCAGAAGTATTTTAAATGGTAACCAGCAGCTTTGAATGAAGTTAGACGATCAGTGTTAAAGTTAATCCAGGCATCCAATATCCCGAGAATTGAACTCAATACAGTTCATTTGTATCAGCATTATTCACTGTTTAAGCACAATAAACTCTGGTACACTTGACGTGGGGATTATTGCAAGTGTGTGCGGCCTGCCCAACTCCCCATCTTGACCTAAGGTTTGAGCTCCGTTCCTCCTGGAACAACATCCACGATATGTTCCCCACTGGGACTGCACAGGATACAACAATGTTACAACTTAAAACGGCAGTATATTTGCCCTTTCTTGAATCTCTTGTATTATTATCTACTGTCATTTTGATTACAAAGACAATTCCCATCATCCTACTTTTCTGAAATACAGTTTGACATCTTGATAGTATCTTTTGCACCTAAGCCACATCACTATAGTTCCAAAAGAAATTCTGTGTAACAAATTTATTTTTGAGCTGGTTCCTTTTCTAACCACTTCTTTTTGTTGGATTTAGCCATGTCCATGTTATGTTTTGTTCCAACCATAAATGTTTCTTTTGATATAGTATAGTCCAATAGTGCTGCTTTAACAGGTTTTATATTTGCAAACATTTGTTCTCATGCTGGTCAGTCTTTGTTCTGTACCTCTTTCCTTAGACATTTTTTCTCTGTGTCATGTCCTGCATTATAGTATACAGTATGCACATTGTTGCAGGTACCGTACCTGCCCTCTGTATGAAAATTATTCAGTACTGTAAATACATTTGGAGCTGTGAACATGCCTGACTGCCCTGTCAGTAGCTCTGCCATTAACTTCTCCCTAAACCACCTACACAGCCTTCAGATTCATATCTTTTAGGTTCATAATCTATACCTTTTCTTCAAAATATTATGGCTAAACTATTCTGATCGTGTGTGCACCTATAAGCCAAGAGTATTTATGATATAATGTGTTGTTTATACTTGTTACTTCCACCCATATGATTTGGATCAGATCTGTTTTATTTACTGTGTTACATAAGTTATAATTCCTCCCATGTTTGTCCCCTTCTGATGTTTCCTTTCCCATCTGTCTGCTGTCACAGTAATGTCATTATTCACAATTTAAGTCACTTGCTTGTCACTTGCTCTACCTTCAGTCATGTCAGTGTTCCACTATTCAACATGCAGTGAGCCCTCACTGCCCACACTCCATCCCTCTCTTTTGAATTAGTATGTCCCCCAATTATTTCCTGTTACCATCCAGGTCCTTAAATTCTATTCATTGCTCCTAACTCACACAAGACTCCCTTCAGCTGGTATCACAGTATTTGTATCTTCCAGTAACACAAAAATGGTAGACTTTTGCCTTCTGTTTTGGTGTCTTGTTTGTCTGTCCTTTCTATTTATATCTGTCAGTTTCCACACTTCAAGTTCCTATGTTGCATCTGTCCTCCCCAGTACCTTGTATGCTATACTCAGATACATTACATCCTCTAGATTCCCAGTTACCTGTTCTCCAGTTGGTACATCTAGGCATTTCTCCTGTTTCCAGCGTCACCAGATGGACATCTCTGATTTATCTACGACCCTGCCTTCATACTGCATATGGTTTTGGTCAAACCTCATGTCACAGCTGTCTCCTGCAGGTGCCCCGTTTAACTGCCTTCAACTTAAACTGTAATTCCTTCAGCAACTTCTGGCCTGTCTTCTTTATATCATTAGGTAAGGAATTAATGGCTTTGTTACTTCCAATGTTTCAATCTAATAACCTTGATCATTTCTCAATTTGGAATCAACCAGTTACTTTTATTTTGCAGAACTTTATGTTCCTTTAACAAAAGGATGGAAGGCAGACTGGTACCACACCATTCCTGTACATCTTCCTAGTCTTGCCATGTAGTCTATCTGCCCTTCCTCTAACTCAGTCTTCATATTCTCTCTTTTACATGTCTTTACTGTCTTTGAGATATCATATTCAAGTTGTTAAAATATCAATAATTTCTTTTTCTCACTACCCACAATATTATATTATTGTTTATTCCAATAATGTCTAGTATATTCACCCTGCTTTCCATCCTTTATTGCTGTAGGACCAATTGTTCATATTCAGTTTAATCTGTTTTATGACCTGCCACATTTCTTACTGCCTCCTTCATCTGATCTCATTTTGTACTGAGGTCACCTTCATCATCTCCATCATGTTCTTGTTAAATGCACTTCAAAAATCATCACTTAGGGTCGCCTTATATCCTAATAGTACCATCATTGTAATCTACTCCAAATTGTTTATCAGAATTATGGATTCTCTGCTTGTGTGCTTGGGGTCCTGGTGTCAGAGTTCAACACACCAGTCATTAACAGTGTTGTGGTGCTTTGACCTCTAAGTACCATCCTAAATTAAATTTGGTAGTGACTTTTCAGGTGTTATTTTTCTGGAAGCTTTCACATATTGCACATTTCTAACTGGAGATCAGAGATGTATTGTCCAAACACTCAGAATTAAAGTAATTTGATTACTCATGGAATTCCTTGCAGTCAATCCTAGTGGCTGCACGTTTCAAGATGTGGACAACTGCAGGGCAAGAAGATTCTGGGTTTATTCCACCAACTGGGTGGATGTTTTGTACACTTTTCATTGCTATTATAATCATTGACTTTGCAGTTTCTGTTGCCTCTAGAAGTTGTGGGAAGTTAATTGCCTGGATTGACCAGGCTAGAAAAATCAGGAAGAGATAAAGGCTGATAAAACTTACTGTCACATGAACATACTTTCATCTATTACTGTCTGTGTTCATCATTCAACATGATGACATCAAAGAAATGTGACTCACCTTTTCCCTTTGAAAGTGTGTTCGGATTCCCAATGGAAATGTACTTGTTCCAGACGGTAGACAGAACGCAAACCACCAGCTGCCATAACTATTTCACAGGGTTGCTCCATTTTCAGCATCACTGTAAGTAGAACAGTATCTGTAATGCATTATGCTATAGACAGACATAAACTTTTTGTCTCTTTCCCGTTTCTTACTGTATGTGTAATGGAGAATGCACAAAGGTACTATTACATAGATGAAATTTATTCCTTACTGTCAGCAGAATGTATGGTAGCCATGGTTTTTAAAGCAGTGTGCAAGTATTGTGGTAGATTCTTTATTCACTTTGAATTTTCACTTCAAGTTACTTTACCTTCATAGTCCTGCATATGAGTAGATGTATTGTGTATTGTGAAGTGTGAAGAATGGGTATTTTGGCTTGTTACAAGTAGGTGGATTGATGATAACGAAATCAGACTTGCAGAATTAACCAGTGCTAGCAGGTTTTAACACTATTTTGAACAGGTGGGAGAGTCACTTTTACAGCTGTTTGCATGTGCTTGTGTTTGATGACACCAGGCAGGCTGAAATGCATACAGCTGAGCTACTGATACCTGAGCCTGGTGTCTGTGAGGTTGAGATGGTGGTTTGAGTTGAAAACATATAAATTCCTGCCTTAGATTTTGGCTGAATTGATCTACATTGAAGGTGAAAAATTTTTTGAGATCCTCAAACTTACAAACTCTGGAATAGGGATGAGTTGTCTTAGCATGGGGAGGAGTCTGTTGTTATGCATGTGTATAAGAATGGAAATAAAACTGATGTAGCACTTATCAATGCAAATTACTGTTAACAGCTACATACACAACTTTAACTGGATGTTTTTCTGACCATGCATTATGATTTGAGTATATATTAATTACCAACTTGATGCACCAATTATTATTTATTCACAAAATATTATTTTCCTGTTCGTGGTGGCCTGAGGCCACCACGAACTTCCGTAGAGAGTGACATTGCCATATGCTGCATGTATACAACTGTATCCTCCTGAAGATGAGCACTTGAGGCTCGAAACATGTACAGGAAAATAATATTTTGTGAATAAATAATAATTGATGCATCAAGTTGGTAATTAATATATAGTCATACATAACACTGTGTGCATCGTTCTTTTGCAAGTGACTCCACATGTTCAATAGTTTAAATAATTGTGATTCATTACTGTGGTTGTTTAATTAATAGGTCAGACATTGTCCATTTGTTAGATTACAGTGAAGGAATGGGAAGAAGTTGGGGCAGTACTCATCCTTAGCCATTTATAAACTTCAAGACAGCCTATGATGCATTTAGAAGGGAAGTTTTGCACAATACTCTGAATACATTTTGTGTACAACCCTGAGGCTAGTTAAGCTAATTAAAGTATATTTAAATTAAACTTATTGCAAAGTATGTGCAGATAAGAACTGGTCTGATATCAGTAATTAACCAGCCATGCAATATAAGATTTATTTATTATACAAATTATTCACCCACCATGTCCTGATTCAAATGATGAATCATCTCTAGGGGTTTTTTTAATCACCGTGAGTCATCGTACCATTATTACAAAGCATTTTATGCACTACTCTTGTTATCTATAGGCATTCAGTGCTATGAATACAGTCCAATTTGTCTGATATATTACTGTTCAGAATGGTCTGTACCAAGATGCTCTATTTCCAGTGTTTTTCAGTTTTTGTTTAGAAGATGCCATTAGGGAAGGTCCATGAAGACCAGAAGGAGCTGAAATTGAATGGGACCCATCAGCTTCTGTTCTACATTGTTGGTGTTAATTTGAAGAGTGAAAGTTCGTGTCTCATCACCTGAATGCATGCCAAAATCTGAATATTAAGACAGCTAATAATACTTAGAGTTATGCGAAAAATGTATAGCAGGAATTCGCATGAAAGTGCTAGCCGAAAATAAGGGCCTATATACATGCAACAGATTTCGCACATCTACATGTCGGACCCATTTCTCCTCAGTGAGGAGGTGCCACAGTGGCAGGAGCACAGGTGTCTCGCTGTGCGTCTTCATCTGGTCAAGAATCCGAGCCTGATTCGTTATAAAGACGACACGCGTCGGATGACGGAGCCGGCCTCAGTGAAGCCAGTGCTCTGCTAATTGAAGAACACGTTAATTGTACTTCGAATCCGAATTTGACGTGGCCACTCGCCCAAGATATATAGGCGAGATTTACTGTTTTCCGTATTTTACGAAACACATTTACTCTTACCTGTGTGACCGTTGTTAGTTATGTTCGCGGCGACTGCCTTGTCGTAATTGAGCAGAACTAACGGCTCAAAATGACCGGGAATGGCAACTTGAGGATCGAGGTCTATTGGTGACTGTCTGGTGCCAACCTGGCACATTCCTGGCCATTGATTGGGTCCTGAAAATTAAAATAAAAATGTAATTTAACATAAAATATTCATACCTTATCGTTTTGATCTAAGGCAGCAGTTCTAAGAAAATCTGGACGGCAAGTATAAAATAAACCATATTTTTATTATTTTTTCATTATCAGTTTTTCATTATGTCATGATTTTACATATTGAAGGCTGTTTGAACTGTGTTACCTGGAATGTCGTCTAAATCCTAAATCCTGCTTGAGAATTATTTAACACTGATTTATTTTGGAATGTGACACCGTTAGGCGGCGTCATATCTCAGAAGATCGTCGAAACGCTCAGTTGTATTTATAGTTATTTGTTAAATACGCCGGCGTTACACCAAATGTGGACCAATCGAACACTTTTGCTGGATAGGCAAGTAACATACGTACGAGGCGAGTCCGGGAAGTAAAAAGATACATCTTGTATAGGCCGATAGGGAAATTTTTATGCTTATTATGGCAACACTGCCGTCGACCCTAATCCTTTACCTGTGAGCTGTGCTCGTTTGACAGTGGTAGAACCGGCTTTGTTTGAGTGAGACGTGTTTGAAATGGCAGCGCCGATCCACAGTCCCGCCAAATGCGAGGTGCGTTCCGTCATACGATTTCTCAACGCAAATGGTGAACGTCCAGCGGAAATTCACAAACAAATTGTTGCTGTTTATGGTAACGTTATGATTTCCACTTGTTTCTTCACCTAAAGAAACATCTCGCTAGGAAAAAGTTCGACGACGACGATGAG
>Ga0209629_10004343_pt1 | contig 10456 bp, 6 predicted proteins | sample TergutCu122P5_FD_187286 | JGI IMG/M metagenome (GOLD analysis project Ga0209629, IMG submission 187286) | Cubitermes ugandensis P5 segment gut microbial communities from Kakamega Forest, Kenya - Cu122 P5 (SPAdes) (version 2) | ecosystem: Host-associated > Arthropoda: Insects > Digestive system >... | reverse complement strand
CAGCACGAAATACCACAGGCAGCAACCACTGTATAATACTCTTGAGCTCCTGATGATGGGCATAGTGGTGCCTGAAACATGTTGAGCAAGCAATAAGATCCGCAATAAAAAACCTCTTCTGCATCTAGTTGGCATTTTATTTCCACATTCTTTCATTAATTTTATGAAGCATTTGGCTGCATGTGAAACCAAAAGTCTGCATATAATATGTGTATATTTTAATTTCCTTCTACAAATCTGTCCTCACTATGCCTGCTTATGAAGTATGCAGGATTGCATGACTTCAGGCTTCCACCACAGTGTAAATGAGATCTTCATTCTTCTGGGATGTAACACAGCATACGAGTAGATTGGTAGTTAGTCACCGACCCTTCCCGACAACCAATTAGGTCCCATCTCCATGGGCCAAACAGTATTCAAAGGTTTCAATTTCAGGTTTTCACTGCGCATTATTACAGTCCATCACTTTTATTAGCCGACTATATGCACTTGATTACACAAAACTTAGATTTTAACTTCTAAGTTTTGTATAATCAAGTGCATTTAGTTGGCTAATAAAAGTGATTGAGTATTCAAAGATCTTTTATCAAGTATGCAAACTTGCTGAATGAGCATTAAACTGAGGTACACTAAATGAGCATGACTAATTCATTCATTTCACTGCAAGTAATAAAAGAACACTAAAATTTAAAATAACCACCTGTTAAACTCAAACCACTGTAGGAAGATTAACAATGTGGGTGGAGGGAGGAAGGAAAGAAAGAAAGAAAGAAAGAAAGAAAGAAAGAAAGACAAATGAAGCAGTTTTTTGTGAAATGCAGCCAAATTTTTACTTTGCAGATTTGAATGCTCTGGTTATTTCCTTTTAATAAGTTAGCTACCTAAAAATTAGTACAGCACACATTTGCTGTTCATGGTGGTTATGTTCTTGAAAAAGGTAAAAGATAAATTTAAAGTTGTTCCAGTCCACACTATAAAGACACATAAAGGGACCAGAAATACAGTTCTTTCATTCCTAACTTTGGCACAAAATGGATGTCAAATCATCAACTTTTTGAGCTCAGGATGTTCAGAAGAATATTTGGACCAAAAACTGAAGAAGGAACAGGAGTCTAAACAAAACTGCATGATAAACAACTGCATAATTTGTATTCCTAGCTACTTACTCTTGGAATATTAAACAAGGAAGGTGAAATATGTGCGGCATGTAATATGAACAGTAGAACAGAATTCATACAGGATTTTGGCCAGGAAACCTGCATGAAAGAAACCACCTGGAAGAGCTAGGCATAGATGGGTGGGCAATAATAGAAAGGATCATTCTTGCAGAATAGAGTCCATGGCAGGTTATTAAGATCACAGTAGTGAATCATCATGTTCTATAAGATTCAGAGAAATCCTTGTGTAGCTGAGCAACTATTAGCTTCTGAAGAGGAGCTTTGCATATGAGACAATTACATTGGGCAGTGGGGGCATAGGACACTTAAGTGACCCAATTTATGAACTAAGCCACTGATGACTCGCATGAATTTTGAACATTTCACTGACTGTAAGGGATAGTATACACCTGCAAACATTGTTTGCAAACTTTGGCAAAAACTGTTTACAAACAGTGTGCACACCACATTTGCAGACCATCAGCAGTCAACAAATACTGTTTTGTGTCCACATAGCCCACTAATCAGCCATTTTCAAGCATCATGTTTTACTGTGAATGTGGAACTGGAATGTGTGACGTTGGTGGACTAGATACTTTCTCAATGGAGGAACGTGGAATGAAGAAAATCTTTTGGCAGATATGAAGCTAGAAGATGGAGATGTCTTCAGAAATTTTGTCAGAATGACACCTTCTGATTTTGAAATGTTCTGACAAATAATTGGCTGTAAAGTAGCATAAACAAAAACACAGTATCAAGCAGCAATACCTCCGTGCATCCAGTTAGCTGTCATGTTTAGATATTCAGTTAGTGGCGAGTCTTTTACTAATCTTATGTACACATTTAAGATCTCCAAACAGTCCACATCTGCCATTATTCCAGAAGTGTGTGAAGCCCTCATTGATGCACTAAGAACTTATATTAAGGTAAGTGACTGGAATCACTTTTATTCTATGTGTTGTACTTTGTGAGATCCAGTAACAGAATTTGTTAAGCTGACACTAGGACAGTATGAAAATTAAGTACTCACTGGCGTACATGCTATTTAAATAACACATTTTTAAAATCACACATATAGTCAATAGCTAGAAACTGTGCAGACTTGGAATGTTGAATTACATGCAACTGATTAGAGGACAGGCTATATACAGATGGTGAAGAATTTTATGAAGATGTACAATTGTGATGATCAAGCGCAACTGTGACAAAGGAATGAGAACATGCAGAATGTGTGCCAGAGGCACCAGAATAGGCCATATGCACCCATTGTCAGCTTAAATAATATTCACCAATGCGGTGCTGTGGTACTGAAAATTCGGTGCTACTTCTGTCACAGCTCTGTAGTTTGTTCCCTACGTGCTCCTCCTGCACTGAATAGTCAATGAATTTTGAAACTGTTTCACTCATACTCTTCGTACATTTTAACGTCTCTTGCATGTGGTGTCTTCACTATCAGGTTCACATTGCTCTTTTTTTTTTCTCACTCTACAGGAGAGTTTGTTTTAAAGATTCCTTCCATTTCATGGTCTGAGAGTGACTGTACTGCCTTCCTGTAAAAAAATCCAGTATCAGTCTTTCATTATCTAATAACTACAGCATATACTATACTCTATTTTTGAATTTCAAATGCCTCAATCACAGGAAGAATGGGCTGAAATAGCGAATGGATTTGCTAGCAAGTGGAACTGTCCTCATTATATAAGCACCATGGATTGCAAATATGTACAGATATTAGAAACGGAGAACAATTGTAGTATGTACTACATCTACAAAGGGACATTCAATACAGTACTGTTCACAGTAGTAGATGCACATTATTATGTGATTTAAGCATACACGGATTGTCAAGGCCGCCATTTCTGATGGTGGTGCTTACAAACAAACAGGCTTTTCTAAAAGAATGAAACAACCACCAGCTGAGCACTTTACCCACAAAAACATTGGCAGTTCCATTCGTACTTGTGGCCAATGATGCATTTGCCTTGTCAGTGAACATTATGAAACCTTATGCTGGATACAACCCTGGAAGTTCAACTTCTGAGAGAATTTTCAATGACAGTTTACAGGACATGAATAGTTGTTGCAAATGTGTTTGGCATCCTATCAGGTAAATTCAGGGTTTTCTCGAAACCAGTCGCCCTGTAACCCAAAAAAAATTGAAACAGTTGTTTTCACATGTATCTACGTACATAATTTCCCACGTCGGAATACCACCTCAAGAAATTTCTATTCGCCGCCTGGTACATGTTATTTGAAAGATATGTACAATCACACAGTCATTCCTGGATCTTGGAAATCAACCGAAGATAAACACGGTTTCTTAAGTTCGCAGAATGTACCAAGAAGCTCACTGAATGTAGCCAAGTATTAACAACGGGTTTCGGGAGTATTTTATTTCAAAACAAGGATGGGTTTCATGGCAATACATGTACATAAAGCTTCTAATCCGCTTTGTTGATTAAAACTACAAACACGCAAGAGTAATACAGTACTTAAAACTTAGCTCTGCATTATGCGTACTGCAACTGTCTCTCGACTCGTGTCCGTGAAAAAGACACAATAACTGTACATACCCAAACCAGACGGCCTTCTTTGGAAAATTCCCGCTTCTCCTGGAATCCACCAATTCCTTGCGTTCCCTGCGGAACTGCGTTTTCGACGCCTGTACTTTCTTCACCATCCCTACCTCAGATTTTAGCCAAAGTATCATATGCATCACTTTTCTTGTTACGGTTTTTGTACTCTGCTGTTTGGACATCCCACCAACAGGACAGCGGATGTAAATCTTCAATTAGGGTCAAAGTGTTCTCTCTTGTCCACATTCTGTGCATTTGTCCCGTCTTTTGCGCATGATGGACGGATGACGTGTTTCCGAACTGCATCTTGTTTTCCATTTACAACGGGGGACAAAAAACACGAAACATTTGTTTGTGGACTGTGTCCGAACATACCGCCAACGGTCAGCAATACAAACTCAACTTGTTTGCCAACCGCTCACATACACTGTTTGTCAACGTTGCCAATGATGGGTGCAGGTGTGTACGTCTACTAACAGATGGCACTGAGGTCAACTCTTGTCAATTTTCCAGCAAGAAATTGATAGTACATTCAGTTCAAGGTTATGTTCAGGAGTCTTGCGATATGTATTAATGCCATGTGCTTGCCGTTATTCGCTTTTATGAAAGAAAAGAGTTGAAATTCACAACAAAGTGTTCAAAATGAAGCCTGCTTTAGCAATTATCATGGTGTTTGTTGGATGTTGCAGCAATGTAGTGTTCCTTGAGTTATTGGTGAAGTAAGTGTGCACTTTCTGATACGTACATACGACGATGGCCCTTGAATTCGCTAAAGTGTTTAGTCATCTTTTAAAACTTCCCAATTTTGTTAAGAATATTTTCGACTATCATGTTCATATACGTTAGAATGCTGCGTAAGGTAAATTTTGAGGTATGTAGTACGTTAAGGGGTTTATTTTACGATTGTGTCAGTATCTTTCACTGTATAACGTCAACGGCAAGGTGATCCATGAAGTAGAAAAGATTGGTAACGAAGTGGCCGTAGTCTGTTCAAAGCATGGGGCACAGCTTTTGTCTGAGGGACCGAGAGAAATCACGAAGAAACGTCACAAAGCCTGAGTCCGGGCCGAGATTCGAAACAAGCACAACTCAAATGCAAGTCTGGGGTGTGGTGAACTAGTGACGGTTTACATTCTACATTACTTCCATTCTGGCTATTTAAGCAGGCTTCACTGACACTGTAATGAGGACAAATGGAGGATCAAATGGAGGATGGGTGGATGAACAACTGATGCGTGCCAGTATCTTTGCGAAGGGCGGCTGTAACAGGTCACAGTGGCATGTTCTGTTTATATGCTTTTGGTACTGCGTAAAGTCTTCATTGGTGCAGAATCACTTGAATCACCCAAATAAATAATGTGAATGAATAGTTAAACAACTTTTCTTGGCAGTCTGAACTGTGGAATTCAGGATTGTCCACATTGACCAACCCTGTGCAGTTTAATTTAATTACATTCTGTGAATCCAAAACACGTGAATACCTTGGAACAAGCCTACATACTGTGCGTTACGTTCATATTAGTTTTTTTATCCAACCAACCCTTTCATGCACAATTCTGTATGCTACGTTACACTTATTGATTAGCTACTACAACAGGTTTTGATGCACCAGGTGTCATCCGCAGGGAGTCCACCACATAAATTTTTGATCTTCTGGCAGCCAAATAGATATATTAACACAGTCCGATCACTTAGGTAGAATGTAGCTTTTGCACCAAAGCACAGTTTCCAGATAATTCTTGAGTCACTTGATGGTACATTATATTGAAGTATTTTATTGACTGGCTTTTAACCATCAATCATCAAGTGACTGACAACAGCTATTTGGGAACTGTGCTTTGATGCAAAGCTGCATTCTGCCTAAGTGATTGGATTGTGTTGTATATCCATTTGGCATACCAGAAAATCTAATAGTTATATGGTGGACTCCCTGAAGATGACAATTGTGTGTTGAAACACGTTGGAGGAGCTCATCAATAAGTGTAACTTACTGTATTCTTTCTTTTGAGTGATTCCCCAACGTCTGAATTTTGTGTGTTGATGTTTTGGAACACTCTGTAAGCTTACACCACCTATGAAGATGGAACAGATGTAGTGTTCTGAAACATTGACACATGAAATACAGATGCCGGGAATCACCCAAAAATTAGGATACAACTTTCAGAACATGGCGAGAGTTGAAATCAAGTGTAACTTAGCTTATAGAATTGTGCATAAAAGGGTTGGTTGGATAAAATAGCTAATAAGTCAGGAAAATGTTATGTACATATTGTAGTAGCTGGTACAACACAACAGATTAAGCTTAGTTTAGCATTGTGTATTTACATTACAGTATTCTTCTACATTGTGGAAGTGAACGTATAAATAATTCTTTAGGGGTGATTTAAATTCTTTGGGGTTATCACTTAAATTTTTGATACTTTGTGGGAGACTGTTAAATACATTTATGCTAATTGTATAGATTCCTTTTTGATATAGGGATACGTTTTATGGAGGTTGATGAAAGTTGGATATTTGTTTAGTATATATATTTGATAGAGAACAGAATTTAGATTTTATTGTTGTTGTTAACCACAAATAAGAGACGTGATGGTATATTTTGTGAAAGAAGACGTAGAATTTTTAGACTATTAAATAAATCTCTACATGATTCTCCACTTATGATTCTTGTAATAATTCTAATTGTACTCTTTTGTATTGCAAATATTTTTGCACTATTGAAAAGTTCCCCCAAATATTGATCCATAGTTCATAATGGAATGAAAGTAGACATAGTAAAGCATCTTCAGTGCTTCCTGTGACATACAGGGCTTGACTGATCTCATTGCTTAGCACGCTGCACTTAATTTGTGTGTAATTTGTTCAGTATGAGTTTTCCAAGACAGTTTACTCTCTTCATATATTCGAAGGAATTTTGTATTATAAGCATCAGAAATTAATTTATTAGCGCAAGTAATGTCCGGATCAGTTTGAAGGCTATAATTAGTTGTAAATTGCATGAAATTGGTTTTACCAAAATTCAGTGAGTCTTTTGGCTTTGAACCATTTATTTGTGGATTCAAATTCATTTCAAATCATTTTAAAATCTTTGAGATTAGACTAGTATCATTTGCAAATAAAATTGGTTTAGATTTTCTATTAATAGTTTTAGAAGAATCATTTATATAGAAAAAAAAGTAAAGAACCTAAAATTGATCCTTGAGGATCAATGTAAGAACCATCAAAATTGTAACTTTTCATCCATTTTTGTGTGTGTGTGTGTTATTTTTCCTGTAATTGTGCTAGTAGTTTACCATCACCGGAATCCTCGCCACCAATAGTCTGTGTTAAATGGATAGTTTTATTTTTATGGCTGCTTTGACTGTCACATATTTTCCCTTTGGATGTCTCACTTGTGACACATTTTCAGTGGAAAGTGGTGACTTATTGTGTCTCCAGTTGGTCGTCCAGGAAAGGAACAAGGAACGTCTGCTCAATTTTAAAATTGTCCTTGTATTCCTTTGCCTTTAAGTCATGTCCTGAAGGTGAGGAGACAAGTCCTTTATTTCCAAAGCTTTTGGCATATTTTCACTAGTTTTCCAACATTTATCACATTTGTTGACCTTGCATTTTTTTTAATCATCCACTCCAGTACAGTCAGGTTTGTCTTGGAACTTGTATTGTGACTGATATTTGCAACATTTTGGAATGTTCTGTAACATTTGTAGCACTTAGAGCCATTTGAACTTGCACAAATACAAATTAAATTTGCACGTCAGAAAATGATTACAAAACTTGGCATGCAAGGAAACATAACTTGGTCCTACTGGAATCAGAGGGAACTGAAAGGCTGGATTAAATATGATACATATCTATTCAGGTCACCTCAGGATTCAACATATCAAACCATTCAGTGCAGCAAAAGACCACTAAAAGAAAATAAATTGTATGTTCTCATCACTTGCATTCCCAGTTAGGATACTCGCCAAAGAATTATTTATGTTATCACAAAGTTTTTCAAAGTAACTGGCACAGATCTTATGGTATATTTTGCATAAATAAAGGTAATGGGTTCAAAGTCAAATTTTTAATGAAACGTAAAATGAAAGCCCAACTTGAGTATTTTCAATTGGTAAAGGACTAAACCCTCTATCTTAATTAGGACCAGAGTCATTAAGTATTTTAGCGAATCAGAATGCAGGAGCATTTCAAGAAAACTTGAAATTTCAAAATGTTGTGTCACTGCAACAAATGAACACTTTTTCTTACATTTAACTTCCAGAGAAGACCCAAGCAGCTCGTAAATTGTTACTAGAATAAGAGATGGTCATGCAAATTTTGTCCCTAAACTGTGTTGATTTGACATGAAATGGCCCAAGTCATTAGTCACTGAATACATGGAGAAGCCTGACAAATGGAATCATGTGCAAGTTAAACAATGCTGAACCGAGTCTTATCTGGTGGCAGGTTTGCAGTGTTTCTGAACAACTTCTTGCTATAGATCATCTATCCACTTTTCTGCCAGTAAAATTCTCCAGCAAAAAGCTTGGAGCAAGTCACTTGTACAGCATTAATAATAGGGGATTGGTGGATGAAACACAGCACTTTGCCCTTTCTATCTGACATAGAATAAACCCAAACACCACTTACACAAAGTTCTTCATGGGCTGAACACTAAGAAATGACCTACAGTATTCTGCTAGCTGTAGAACTGGTTGAGGATCCTAGAAGACTGGAATCCTCAATTACACTACTGTGAAAATTCCCATGTTTATGCAGAACTGGTTGTTCCAGAATTTTTAAACCTGCAAGTTAAAATGAAATTAGTCCATTACATTTATTAAATAGATAAATTACAGGGGTGTGACAAATATGTTTTTTAATGTGTGCATTCTCTATGTCATCAACTGTGTGTGGGCAGTCTTTCTGCAGTAACAAAGGAATTCAATTTTGGCAGGGCTTATCAGTATAAATACTTTTATTTTAGAGTTGTTCTAAATGCACAATATTTTGCCTACAGTTTCTGGTCAGCAGACCTGTGAATTAGAGTATTTACTGTAGACTGAAGGGCAAGGGTATGGTATATTGGTCTGTGGCATTTAGCTAGATAATATACCTAGATAATATGTAGAATATATTTTTTCACAGCTGGCTGGATGCTGTCACTACATGAAATAAATGTGCTAACGTATGAATATTTGAAGACATCATAAAGTCTGCCATTTGTATGTCTGCATTGTGTTTGTAGGAAGTCTTTTTTTTAAATATAATTTGGTAATGCTTGTGAGAAGGCTCCAGTGACATATTAGCAAGTGACCATGGCTTTATTGAAGAGGCCTTTCAAATTGTTGAATTGTTTAATAAATGATTGTCAACCAACCATCCAAACTGTTGGTTCCACTCAACACTAGACCTGAGTGCACTGGAAACAAAACTTTTCCAGTGCATGAATAATTAGAACAACTATTTATGTATGTAGAGTACTGTTGAAAAATGAAATGGAAGTAACTGGGAAAGTCTGCAATTTCTCTGCAAAAAATAAATCAGTCTTTTTTTTTCCCTCTTATGTTGCTGAACTGTACATGATGCACCATTTAAGCATTGTATGGTAAATGTACACTGTATCGTGACTGAGTTGTTCTACATGTGTTTATTTTAAAGTACTAAAGGACTTTAGGAGCTAACTTCTAACCTAGCAATGAGTGAACACAGCAATACAACTTCCTCAGCAGTTAACCAAAGAGGCTTAACAGCAACAGTGTTATGTATTGTCAAAGAGTGAATGAGGACCATCAAAGTCTGAGACAACACTTGTCTCTGCTGATACAATATCTCTTAGTTGCAACATAATGAATATTTTTCATTATGGAAAAACATGAAATTTTATGGATGAGTTGCTCTTGCTGATGGCAACATTGTTGTTTGCAAAGCATATCCTGCTCATATAACATTCTTCAGTGTACTGTCGAAATATAACCATTCCGAGGAGGTAAACGTTGAAATCTTTACCCCCATAAAGAATTTAGTAAGTTATGAATGTATTGTAGGATTTTTGCTTTTTCTCTCTTTCTCTCTTTTCCATGATTGAAGTTCATTAATGAAGGGAGAATTTCAGTTTACCAATTCACAAAATGCCATTTACTTCCTGAGCACTCTTGAGTGTAGTGTTCCATAGCCTTCTCTGTGTCTCAGCCTGACGGTAGAAGAGATCGGATGAAAGAGCAAGTTGTTGTTAATAAACTGTGGTAACATACTGGCTGAACAAGGATTACAGTGAGAGTGCAGACAACTCAACTTGACCCATCTGTTCATTACCTGAGATTAGACCAACAAAGAAGAGTCATTGAATCAATTGATTTTGATATACAGAATGAGCATGTCACTAGAAGACCCTGACACTTAACAGTACACCACCATTTATGTACGGATTAACAGTCCTGACAAGAGGGCAGGGAAGCTGATGTGAATTACCAGTCCTGTAGGGGGCCTGGGGCCCAACCGCATTGCGAACACTTTTGTCTTCATCGATAGTATCATTATTAGCCCATTGTACAAATTAACCCTTTCACTCGAAGCCAAAGGCACCCTGCATCAAGTGATACTTTCTGATTTAGTGTATTTTAGCTGGTCTGCCCTTGCTGGGAGGCCAGAAAAAGTTTTTCACTGGGCCCCAAACCCACTGTGGAACAGTATTTGTCGGTACATATTTTAGCCTTCGTGAAATTGCATCTTCTCATCCTAGGA
>Ga0209629_10004342_pt1 | contig 10457 bp, 8 predicted proteins | sample TergutCu122P5_FD_187286 | JGI IMG/M metagenome (GOLD analysis project Ga0209629, IMG submission 187286) | Cubitermes ugandensis P5 segment gut microbial communities from Kakamega Forest, Kenya - Cu122 P5 (SPAdes) (version 2) | ecosystem: Host-associated > Arthropoda: Insects > Digestive system >... | reverse complement strand
AGAATGGCGCGCCCGGAGAGATTTGAACCCCCGACACCCAGGTTCGAAGCCTGGTGCTCTATCCGCTGAGCTACGGGCGCGTAGACGTCATCGGTGTTACCACGGATGACGGCGGCGGTCAACAGCATCTGTTGGGCACCGCGTCTGTTGGGCCATGGCTTCGGCGTCTGGTTTGCCACCACGCCCGGGCGTGAAAAAGATGGATGGATGGCTAAACAGTATGGTACGTTCCCATTTAAACGATGAAAAGTCATTTTATTCTCTTTTCAATTCAAAACATTACTGGAAAGAAAATAACATAAAATAGCAACGCTATCGCCAAGTGCAGCAAGCATGTAAAGGCGGTTCGCGAACTGCCCCTACTGTGTGCATCGCGACGTAAAATTCGGGTTTGATATGAAAATAGAACTAAAAAGCCAGTTTCAACAAACTTACTTCCCCCGACGTGGGGAAAAAATTTCACCTGGAGAAGCCGATGAAACAATTCTTTTCGCTGGTCGAACAAATTATCAGCCGGGTTGACGCCAGCCTGCGCGGGTATGCTTTCAGCGTCGAACCCTACATCAACGCGGTCACCGATCCGCGCAAAATGCTGGAGTATTATGCTACCTACGCCGTCACCGCCAAGCATCCGCTGTCCCTGCATTTCAAAGGGTCGAACATCGCCGGCAGCTATTTTCTTGGTAAATGCTATGTCCACGATTCGGTGGTCTACAAAAGCGATCTGCGCGGTGACGAACTGAAACGCAAGGGCGATCCGGTCATAGGCGAAAAAAAGCTGCCGCTTACCAAAGACGAGTTCATCCTGATCCGCAACAGCTTTCTCTTCCGTACCCTGATCCACAACTGCTCGCACAACATCGAAACGCCGGAAGTGATGCTCGTGCGCAATTCCGTGGCCGCCCACTACTCGAACATCCACGGCTCGACAGTCGAAGGCTGTTATTTGGGCATCTTCGCCACCGTCGATCATATGTCGTTGCGCTCCTGTGTCGTCGGCGATTTTTCCTATCTCCAGGTCGGGGAACTCTTTCATCAGGTTGTCAGTCCCGGCACCGTGTGGATGGAAAACGACAAATTTTCATTTCGTTATACCCTGCCACCGGAGATTCTTCTCCGCTATATCAGGCTCGACGAAAATCACCGGCCCTGTGGCATACTGTTTGATTTCATGGACGGGAAAAAGCACCATTTTGACCGCATCTACGACAGCATCAATCTCGGCAAGCTGGAAATTCCGGCTACCTCGACGGTCAACCATTTCTCTCTGTTCAAAGGCAGAACGAAAATTGGCGAAAATGTCCTGATCAGCCAGCGCGCCTATCTCGATAACGCCGACATGGGTTGCGGTTCCAACGCCCAGGAAAACACTTTTATCGTCCATTCCAAATTGTCCGGCTATGACATCACCGCCCACGGCGCCAAGATCATCCACAGCCGGTTGGATGAAAATATCTTCGTCGCCTTCAACAGCTTTTTGAATGGCAAGCCGTTCGCGCCGATTACCATAGGCAAGGGCTGTATCGTCATGCCGCACACCATTATCGACAGCGAGGGGGCGATCACCATCCCGGAAAATCATCTGGTCTGGGGCTTCATCGGTTCGCAGGAGGATCTGGCCAATAACTCCGTCGCTCTCGACGTGTTGAGCGAAGCGCGGCAACTCACCATCGGCGACATGACTTTTTCCGGCGATGGCCAACTGTTCGTCGAGGGATTCCGCGCCACCATCCACCACATTCTCGAGGATAACGGCGCCTTCTACAGCAAAGGCAAAAACCGTGGGCATGCCCAGAATCACCAAAAGACCTCGATTAACACCATTCAGCCCTATCGCGTCGGTCCCCGCCAGGGTTTGTATCCGGCCATTACCATCGAGCCGTGACCATAGCGCCAGCTATCCTGCCGGTTTCCTGGGATGAATGTAAAGGCCGGGGCTGGCGCTCTCTCGATGTGCTGCTCATCAGCGGCGACGCCTATGTCGATCATCCGGCCTTTGGCGTCGCCATCATTGCCAGGGTTCTCCAGGCCGAAGGGCTGAAGGTGGCAATTCTCGCCCAGCCCCGCTACGACCGGCTTGATGATTTCCGCGAGTTTCCGGCGCCGGCGCTGTTCTGCGGCATCACCGGCGGCAATCTCGATTCCATCGTCGCCAACTATTCCGGCAACGGCAAGGTGCGGGACAAAGATGCCTGTTCGCCGGGCGGCAGTCCGTGGCGCGACGGTGGGCGCGACCGCAAGAACCGCTTTCGTCCCGACCGCGCCTGCCTGGTATACAGCCATCTGGCGCGGGCGGCTTTTCCGGCGACGCCGCTGGTTCTCGGCGGTATCGAGGCGTCGCTGCGGCGCTTCGTTCATTACGATTATCAGCAGCGCAAGCTGCGGGCGTCGATCCTGACCGATGCCAAGGCCGACCTGCTGGTCTACGGCATGGGCGAGCGGGCGGTGCGGGAAATTGTCCGCCGTTTGCGGGCCGGCGAAACCCTTGCTGGCATCCCCGGTACCTGCGAGCGGTTGACGGAAGCGGAAAGGGAGCGCTCTATTGCCGGCGGGGCGGAGGGTCTGGAACTGGCTTCCTATGATGACATCCTCGCCGAGCCAAAGCGGTTTCTCGACAGTGAGTTAACCATCGACCGGCTGGCCCGGCAAAACGACCGGCGCCTGCTCTGGCAGCGGCAGGGAAGCCACTGGCTGGTGCAGCATCCGCCGGCGGCGCCGCTGACAACGGGCGAACTCGATGAAATCTACGCCCTGCCCTTCACACGCCGGGCGCATCCGGCGGCGGGTGACCTGCCGGCGGCCAGGATGATCGCCCATTCCGTCACCATCGTGCGCGGTTGTTCCGGCGGCTGCTCGTTCTGCGCCATCACGCGACATCAGGGCGCCGTCATCCAGAGCCGCAGCCGGGCGGCGATTGTCGCCGAATGCGAAAAAATCGCCGGCCAAAACAATTTTACCGGCGTCATCAGCGACTTGGGCGGGCCGACCGCGAACCTCTACGCCACCACCTGCGCCATCGATGGCTGCCTCCGCCGCGATTGCCTGTACCCGAAGGTCTGCAAAAACCTGCGGACGAATGAAGAGGAATTTCTCGAACTGTTGCGCGCGGTGAGCGCCGTGCCAGGCGTGCGCCACATCTTTATTTCATCCGGCTTGCGCATGGAGCTTTTGCGGCGGACGCCGCGTTTGCTGAAAGAAATTCTCGACAAGCACTGCCCCGGCGTGCTGAAGATCGCCCCGGAACACACCAGCGACAACGTCCTGCGGCTGATGCGCAAAGAAAAGCATCGGGAATTGCGGCAACTGCTGGCGCTGTGCCAGACGATTGGCCGGGAGTTGGGGAAACCGGCGCGGCTCAGCCCCTATTTGCTCAGCGCCCATCCCGGCGCGACGGCGGCGGACGCAAGCAAGCTCGCCGGCGATATGAAAAAGTTGGGTTTGACGGTGGCGGCTTTCCAGGATTTCACGCCGACGCCCGGCACCATCGCCACCGCCATGTACGTGACCGGCTTTGACCGCGACACCGGCCAGCCGGTTGCCGTGGCGCGCCAGGCTTCGGAACGGATGCGGCAGCGGAAGATGCTCGAGGAACTGCTGCCGCGAAAACGGCGGTAAAAAAGTCGGCGTAGCCGCAGGCGTCGAACAGCAAGTGCTAACGGGAATTGTCCCGTATGCCGTTGAAGACCACGCCGATGATCCGTTCCGGGCCGATGGCTTTCACCACTGCCCGGACATGCTGGCGCGCCGACTTGCCGTAACCGACGACCAGGATCACGCTATCCACCTGTTTTGCCAGTGCCATCGATGCGGAGTCGGCCTGAAACGGCGGGCTGTCGAAGATGATGAGCCGATCCTCATATCGGCTCGACAATTCATCGACAAGACCGCGCATCCTCGCCGAGGCCAGGAGGCCGGCGGGATTGTCCGGCGGCCTCCCGCCGGGAATTATTGATAGGTTGGGTATCGAAGTTTCCAGGAGCAGCTCTTGCACCTGGCATTTGTCGTCGGCGAGATAATCGGCCAGGCCCCGGTTGGCGCTAATGGAAATACCGAGCAGTTTTGCCAGAGATGGTTGCTGCAGGTCGCAATCAACGAGCAGGACGCACTGATCGGCACTCTGGGCAATGGATACGCCAATATTGGCCGAGACGAAGCTTTTGCCCTCCGACGGCGCCGCCGACGTGACCATGATGGTGCGGAATCGCTTGCCGCCGTCCTCGGGACGGAGGATCTTCGAACGCAACATGCGAAACGATTCGGCGACCCGCCAGGAAATGTCGCCTGGCCGCTGGAAATGCTCGTCCCACTGATTCTCGGGCGCTTCGGAACGCGCCTTGCCGCTCGCCCGCCGCTCCTCCCCTGGCGCTCGCCACTCGCCGACGCCTGATTTTTCGAGAATATCGGAAAATTTCCCCATCACGTCTCCATATTCTAGCCGAACAGGCTGCGGATATGATCAACCAAACCGAAACGAAAGGCCAGCCACACCGCGAGAATTTCCAGAACGATGAAAATGGCAACCAGCGGCCACAGCCATTTTTCCCAAAAACCTTTTTCCGGAATCGGTTCCGAGAGGTTTTTATCACCGGGAATATACATTTGTTCGATACATTCCTGGATGATGTTGTGATCAATCTGCTTGATGCCACGGGCATAGGCGGTCAGCATGGCGTTGTCACACAGGACGTTGATGACCCTCGGCACGCTGCCGGTGGCCCGGTGGATGTATTCGATGGCCTTGCCGGTGAACAATTCCTCCATATTTTGATCGCGCCCGGCCACCATCAGGCGATAGTTGATATAGGCGCGGACATCGGCGCTATTCAAGGGCTCGAGATGAAAGCGGATCTCCGCCCGCTGCCAGGCCGGGCGTAAGCGATCCTCGGCCAGCCGCCGCAAAAGTTCCGGCTGGCCAACCAAAAAAATGCTCAAAATGTTTTTCCGCTCGGCGGAAAGGTTTCCTAAAAGAAGGATTTCCTCGAACAGGTCGTAGGGCAGCGCGTGCGCCTCGTCGATAATCAACAGCACCTTGCGGCCCGTCGCCAGGCATTTTTCCAGAAACTGTGACAGCGCGAGGAGAAAGTGGCTCTTGTCGCCGTCGTAAGGCAGGCCGAGTCTCGCGGCAAAATAATGGTAGAATTCGGATACTTCGAGGATGGGATTCGACAACAGGCACAGGTAATGGCTGTCGTCCAATTCGGCCACCAGGGCGTTGATCAGCGTTGTCTTGCCGGTGCCGACGCCGCCGGTGAGCAGGAGCAAGCCGGAATTGGCGGCGACGCCGTATTTCAGGGTGGCCAGACCCTGGCGGTGGGTTTCGCTGAGAAAAAGCGAGCGCGAATCCGAGGTCAATTCAAACGGTTTGCCGTGTAATGCAAAAAACTCCCGGTACATATTTTTTACGCTCCCGGAGAAATTTAAGTGACGATTTTTCCCGTCAACCAGGCCCAGGCGAAATAGCCCAACACCAATATCCCGGCGAACAAAAGCAGCATATCTTTGGTCAGAAAGAGGATACGCGCCCGTTTCTTCTCACGCACCGTCGGGATATAGGAAACGACGCTCACCACCGGCAGTCGCAGGTAGCTCTCAAGATCGGCGGGAATCCGGAAAGACCGATCGAAAAAGGCTGAAAGGATGACCAGGCCGGCGCTCAAAACGATGGCAAGGAGAACACTCGTGCCCATAATTTTGCGGAAATCGGATTTGAAAGACGTTTCCGGGAGACGGGTCGAATCTTCGAGGCGGGACTGGCCGGACTGTGGGCGGCGTGCCTCATTCTGGGCCGATTGCGCTTGGCGATTTTTTTCGACCAGTTTATCATACTGTTGTTTCAAGACCGCGTAGTCACTCGTCAAAGACGACCATTCAGTCTCGCGGATCGGCGCGGCTTCCACCCATTTTTGCAGTTGCTGGACTTGCTTGGCGATGTCCTCGTTTTCTTTGGTCATCGCCGCAATTTGTACATCATAGGTTTTGATCTGCTCCTCATACTGCCTGGCCGTGCGCTCGGTGGCGGCGTTTCCGCCCTTGAGCGGTTTGGCCGCCACCGCGGCACCCAGCGACTCAGCCTCCATTTTTTTAATCTGGGCGACGAGTCTTTTCACTTCCGGGTGGTTTTCCGTGTATTTTTGCCGCAGCTCCTCCAATTGGTTTCGCGCCCGCGTCAGCGAGTCAGTCTGGACGGCGGGCGCTCCTCCCTGTGGACTGGGCGTAACGGGCTCGGTGGAAGACGGAGCCTGCCGCAGCGCCTTCGCCTGCTCCTGCCATAGCGCCTTGCTTTTTTGCGCGGCGAGGATGGCGTCCTGGTTTTTCCGGTATTGTTTTTGCAGGGCCGCCATGCGCTCGACGTTTGCGGGACGCCGATCGGGCATTTCGTCGGCATGCGCCCGTTTGTAGTCGCGCATGGCCTGATCTTTCTGATCCATGACGGCCTTCGCGGCCAGCACCTCATCTTCGGCAGGGGTGGAGACCCGCGCCGCCGCCTGGTATACTTCGGACTTGTCCAGATAGGCCGTCAGGCCAATTGCCAGGCTGAGCAGAAGCAGCCAGGCCAGCAGGTATTTTTTACGGTAAAAAGAATCGGCATATTTAAGCAGCGTGATATTGCTTGTCTGTTCCATGAAAAAAGTCCAGTTTCACCCTGTTTGTTATACGGAGCACATAAAAAATTCTTCCCCAACGGATGCTTTGTACAGAATATCGTAAGCGGCGGCGTCTTGAAAGAGAATTATTGCGTATACTATGTGGGCTGATCACAAGTCGCCGGGGGCAAAGGTCACGGCCTCGGCCAGCGTATTTTTGCCCAAGAGCAGCATGATCAGGCGGTCGAGGCCGAGGGCGATGCCGCAGGCGTCGCCTATTTTCTCGAGGTCTGTGAGAAAGCGTTCGGGCATGGCCGGGCGGGGTCTCCCTTGGCGGCCGATGGCCTCGATCTCTTCAGCAAACCGGCGGCGCTGTTTGCCGGTGTCGGTCAGCTCGGAAAAGCCGTTGGCCAGTTCGATGCCGCGGTAGTACAGCTCAAAACGTTCGGCCACCCGCTGATCCGCCGGCGAAAGCCTGGCCAGTGAAGCTAAGGGCGCGGGATAATCGATGAGAAAAGTCGGGCGGGAAAAACCGAGCCGGGGCTCGACATGCGTCACCAGCATTTCGTCGAACATGCCGCCGGCGAGCGCCGCTTCGGCATTGATCGGCGCGTAACGGCCGAAGGCTTCGGCGACGGTCAGTCGTTCGCCACCGGCGAGGAAATCGTTGCGGACATGTTCCGGCCAGGCAAAGTCCACTGCCGCCGGTAAAAAATTATCGAGATTTTTGGCGAGAAAAACGAAAAGGGCTTCGCAGTCGGCCATCAGTTGCCGGTAATCGGCGCCCAGGCGATACCATTCCAGCATCATGAATTCCTCATGATGCAGACGGCCTTTTTCCCCTCTGCGGAAGCAGTGGCAGATCTGGAAAATTTTTGCGCAGCCCCGCGCGAGAAGCCGTTTCATGCACGGTTCCGGCGAGGCTTGCAGGAAAAAACCTTCGCTGGTCAAGGGTTCGATAAAGCGCTCCGGCAGGATTTGCGGCAGGCGCAGCGGCGTATCGACCTCAAGAAAGCCCTCGGCGGCAAAAAAGGCGCGCAGGCAGGAAAAACACGCGGCCCGCAGCCACAAGCCGCCCACGTCGAGCATAGATTATTTTACCCTGGTGACGTAGGCGCCGGTGCGGGTATCAATCTGAATTTTTTCGCCTTCCTCGATGAAAGGCGGCACCTGCAACTGGTAGCCGGTTTCGACCGTCACCGGTTTGGTGTCGTTGCCGGTGGTATCGCCCTTGGCCCACGGGTCGGCCTGGGTGACCACCAGATTGACAAAGGTCGGCACCGTGACATCGATCGCTCGGCCATCGAAGAACAGCCCCTCCACTTCCATGTTGTCGATCAGGTAGTGGACGTTGTCGCCCAACTGCTCGGCGGAGAGGGCCAGTTGCTCGTAACTGGTGGTATCCATGAAATGGTACTCATCGCCCTGATGGTAGAGGTACTGCATCTTTTTTTCCTCGAGCTCGGCCTTGTCGAACTTGTCCACCGAGCGATAGGTTTTCACCAGTTGGTTGCCGGTGATCATGTTGCGCATCTTGCAACGATAGAGCGACTGGCCCTTGCCGGGCTTGGAAAATTCAAATTCGATAACGATATAAGGGCTGCCGTCAATGAGGATTTTCAAGCCCTTGCGTAGATCCGAAGCAGTATACATACCATTCTCCGTGGCGTGGTTCTCAGATAGCCCGCGCCGCCGTGGCGCCGCAGGAGGGTCTTCCAAGTGAGCCGCATAGTATACCTGAAACATACGCTATCCGGCAAGCTGGTTTCTTTTTTGCGCTGGACCGGAAAAGCTGCGGAAAACTCGTGAAAAACCCGCTACTATGACATGATTCAATGGCGGGCCGGGTGCTGAGGCTCACATTTGCCGCCATTTTTCTTTTTCTTAGGGAGGCTGTCATGATCCGTTGTCTCTTCGCGCTTTTTCTTATCCTGCCGCTTGTTTCACTGGCTGTTGACGCCTGCGCCGAAGGATGCTCCCCGCACAAAGTCGGCCAGTGGCGGGTTTCCCTTTTGACCGATGGGGCGCGGAACAGCAGCGCCTCTCTTTTGTTTGGGGCAAACAAGGAACTGGTGAAAAAATACCTGAAAAATGGCGAATACGCGACCGCCATGCAGTATTTCCTCGTGCGCGGCCATGGCAAAACCATCCTCGTCGATACCGGCCTGGGAACAAATCTGTCGCGCTACCTGCATGAGCAGGGCATCAAAGCGGAGGACATCGACGCCGTGTTCATCACCCATATGCACGGCGACCACATCGGCGGCCTGCTCGCGGCGGATAAGGCCGCCTTTCCGCGCGCCACCGTCTATATGGCCGAAAGGGAAAAGGCCTACTGGAGCGATCCGCAGATGATGGCCCAGGCCGGGGCGGCGAAAAAGGATGGCTTTCTCTTGGCGCAAAAGGTGCTGGCCGTCTACGGCGACCGCGTCCATACCTTCACGCCCGGCGCGCTGGAAACAGGCGGCACGACGCTGTTGCCCAGTATCGCCGCCATCGCCGCCTACGGCCACACTCCCGGGCACAGCATATTTTTGCTTGAGGATGGCCAGGACAAACTGCTTTTCTGGGGCGATCTGACCCACGCCATGGCCATCCAGATGCCGGTTCCTGAAGTGGCGCTGGTCTACGATGTCGATGCCAAAGAGGCGGTGGCCACGCGACTGAAGGTTTTGAAATACGTCAGCGACCATAAGCTCACAGTGGCCGGTATGCACATTCCCGACCCAGCCATTGGTAGCGTACAGGCGATGGGCGCCGGCCCGTCCGCTCCGGCTGGATGACCGTGATGCGCCAGCAGACGGATTGATTCTTTCCCGGTGGCCGCTGGCTTGACAACAGGGCGGAGCGCGGGTAAAAATCGGGCAAAATTTTTCCCATAGGAGATAAACAAATGGCTGAACAATCCGTCCTGGCCGGCAAGGCGCGGGAACTGTACAAAAATCTCTGTCAAACCGAATGGAATGCCACGGCGACCGGCCTGCTCGTCGGTTTCTTTTCGGTACTGATCATGGCCTGGTGGCGGCCCTGGGGCATTGTCGGTGCCCTGCGCAACTGGGGCGACTGGTGCATGTATGGGCTGGCTTCGTTGTTTCACGCCGAGTCCGGGATTTTCGCCTATTACACCGAGGCGCCGAAATCCGTCCTCATCGATTCCGGCTCGGTGATCGGCTTTGGCTTTGTGCTTGGCGCCTTTGCTTCGGCCTGTTTGGGCAAGGAATTCGCGTTGCGCGTGCCGCCGTATAGGGAAATGGTCAAGGCGGTGCTCGCCGGCATCCTGATGGGAATCGGCGCGGCTTTGGCCGGCGGCTGTAATATCGGCGGTTTTTATAATGCCATCGGCAATCTTGGCGCCAACGGTTTCGCCATGATGTTTGGTCTCATTTTTGGCGTCATCCTTGGTTTGAAGCTGCTCTATCTGGAAATGGAACATATCTCCTGGGGCGACGGTGGCGCCAAAACCATTGACCTGCCCGGGGCCTTCAAACCCTGGCTTGGCCTGGCGGCGCTGGTGCTGCTGGTCGCCGCGGCCTACGCCTACACCGGCTCGGAGGATGGCTACACCGCTTCGCTCTGCGGCGTTATTCTCATCGCCGCCGCCATCGGCTACTCCATGCAGCGCGGCCGCTGGTGCATGGTGCAGGGTTTCCGCGAGCCGCATATGACCGGCGACTGCACCATGGCCAAATCGGTGATACTGTCGATCTGCGTCGTCGCCCTCGGCGCGGCGGTGCTGAAGTATCAGGTACCGGCGCGCCTCGATGGCGAGTCGGTGCTGGCCCTGAAACAGTACGTGCGCGGCACCTTCGGCTGGGGCGGCGTGGTCGGCGGCTTCATCTTCGGCGTCGGAGCGATGTTCGCGGGCGGCTGCGG
>Ga0209629_10004341_pt1 | contig 10458 bp, 5 predicted proteins | sample TergutCu122P5_FD_187286 | JGI IMG/M metagenome (GOLD analysis project Ga0209629, IMG submission 187286) | Cubitermes ugandensis P5 segment gut microbial communities from Kakamega Forest, Kenya - Cu122 P5 (SPAdes) (version 2) | ecosystem: Host-associated > Arthropoda: Insects > Digestive system >... | reverse complement strand
AATACATAAAATACAAAATTTCAGACACATAAATTATCCACATTAAATGAAATGACTCTAAAAATTGTCTCTTGATATATACTACCCTTCTTTCATAATTGTCTGTGGTGGTGCTATTATTCAAAACAGGAGAGTAAACACTTAGTCTATATATGTACATATTGTTCACACATTCATGAAGTGTCTTTCCATTTAGCGTATCCTGTCCATGTGGGCTGGAATACACACACTACATTATTGTTTCTGATTTGAAGCTGCGTGAGGTATCGATTTATGAACGCGAACTCAGGAAGATCTCAGAGTATTTCCTGGCAAATAAGACCTTTTTAATTTTGCCACATTTTCTTTTACTTCTGTAGTTTTTATTACATACAGTCGTAACATCCTTCGTCCTAATGCCACCTGATTCATAGGATCTTCATTCACAACTTTTATGAACTTAAATTTTTGAGATCACCATCACATAATCACCAGTGATATCAGGAATAGGAGAGTGTTATGATAGAATTAATGAAATCGAGATTATTTCTAACACCTAAGTATTTTATGCCTCCCTAATTAGAAATAATTACGTCCCTATTTACAAAATTAAAAATTTACTTCATATATTTACGCCTAGCACTTAGGATATGCAAGAGTTAATATCAGGTATTTTGCTTGTGATCAAAAATTGTACAACCCTGACTCATATAAAAAATTAATTTGTTTCGTAAATACAAAACATTATTCATATTGTTTATGACACGTGTAGGATATCTTAAAAAAAGCTGGAAAACATGGTTTTTCATTTCTTGCGAAGAAAAGGTTTTAAGTACTAATGAGAAGCAAATAATGATATGCAATGTCTAAAAATGCAAAATAATATTCATAATATTATAATTAACACGTTTGGAATTACCTTATAAATTTTTATCAATAAAAGGCCAAAAAATTACAGAAACGATCCTCAACTGAAAGAAGTTCTATGTTCCCAATCTGTTGGAAGCTCTCTGCATTATCTACAAGTCGCTTTAAGAACAACAGCAACAATAATAAACCATACACTCTTACGTGTTGTGTCAGCTGGGTTCCAAACCAGCAGATCAGAAACACGTCAGAAGCGAATGCCACATATTGTACTACTGCTTGACTCATATTTACGTAGTCTCCCCAGTTCTGGAACAAAAATACTTTATAATAGCAGTATACAAAGGAAACAAGGAAAACCGTTTAAAAGCATTCCTACATTCGTATATTCAGTCAAGTTAAATTAATCTGATTTCACATTGTAATTTTTCTTGGGTTTCTAATAATATGGCACTGCGCAAGTCCGGCGGGACGTGCCCCTGCAAGTCCGGAATTTAATAGAGAAACTGCGAGCTCTCTTGTCGTCCAGTGTTAGCGGAAAAAGCAATATTTTTTACCACTATTCGGTACTACATTGGAAATTTTTTCCTATATCTCACAAAGGAGATATTCTGCTGCTTGTGAGCCACCTTAAAATTCCACCAACAAATTACTATATACTTATCGAAACTTTTATTGGAAAATGTTTGAAACGACTTCTGGAAATGTGACATAAAATTTAACTCTAAGCGTGGGGCCAAAATAAAAAGTCTTTAAAATTTGGAAGAGTGGAATGTAGTGATCAAGAACTTGTCCAAGACACACTTGCTTTCATTTAATGCCAACGGCGACACAATTGTCGTGTAAGCTGCTGTATTTTTAGGCAGTTTCACATAATTGCGCTAAGTGACTATTAGCTTCGTAATATCCATCCGCATGGAACACACTGGATGGATTTTCATTAAAATTTTTATTTCAGTATTTTCGAAAATCTATCGACAATATTCAAGATTTTTTTCAAATCTAACAAAAATAACTTGTGTGTTACATGAATACCTAATTATATTTATGACAATATCTCTTTTGGTTCTTTTTAAAATTAGAAATGTTTCAGACAAAAATTTTAGAGAAAATAAAACACGCATTTTATATAAAAAGGCCCTTTTTTTAATTCGGCCTTTTATGAGAAAATGTGGAAAAATATAGTAGAGGCGCACAGTCCACAATTGACGTTATGCCACATGCAAATGGTTACAAACTCGAATTCAGATTATGTAAAATATATATAATTTCAATTGCAACAATGAATGCACGAACGCGTCTGAATGTTACATTACAGTACATTGCCTGTCTTGTCATGAATGTAGTAACTATTTCTAATAATTTTTCAGTTCTTTGGATATCTCTGATAATCAAATTAATGTAAAGTTCAGAATTTATGTATTTATTAAAAACGTTCGGCCCAATTATTCTTTTGCAGCTAACAGCAAACCAGACACCTAACTGAATATTATGAAGATGATTTTCAACAGACTGATGTGTATATTCTTCACTCCATTATAGAGTGTTGTGGGTTTTTAAGTAACCCCTCCAACTTGGCCTTATTTTGCACTACAGTTGTCCCTTCAAGGTCAATATTTCCAAAAAAGAAACGCAATTCAAATTTATACCTATATTATCCTAAGTCTTATTCGTTTGTTTCTCTTTACGTTACGTTGAATGCGGTTGTTGTGAGAGATACTTCAAATGCTGAAATGATATATAACGCTGCAAAATTTGTAAGACTGTTAAGCAGTAGTGTCACAGGTTATAAAGAAATTCAACATATGGGCCTGTTACATCTGAATATACTGATGTTTTCGTATCGGTCGTTTTAATGTCAGAATTGTAGACACAGTTATTTTAAGTAATATAATGACACTACAAGAGATATGTTGTTTTTCAAAATTTAATTTTTTTAAAACTTATCGCCATGAATTTGTCTATCCCAGTGGCCGCGCGGTCTAAGAAGTGGGATTGCGGCCTCTGGCTTGGTGGGATTGTAGGTTGGATTCCCGCCGAGGGCATAGATATCTGTCTATTGTGAGTGTTGTGAGTGGTCAAGCAGAGAGCTTTGATTTGGCCTGATCTATAGTCCAGAGGGGCCCTGCCGATTGTCATGTGTTTGAGTGAGTAAGGCTGCGCCTTAAAAAAAATTACCCTGAAATTCTGAGCAACAAATGCATGTGAGGTACTGCGACTGAAATCATTGCAGGGCTGCTGTTGGTGTGCGTATTTAAAAAAAATAGTAGTAAACATTTTAGGAAAGAAAGATGTAACTCTCTTTATATGGAACTTGGCAAAGTACATTTCACACATTCTCTCTGCTAAGAGAGAATGAAAGAAATGAAATCATAGGCTGTTGTTGGTCGTAATGTTCGATCTTCGAATAGGAAAGTCTCATCACGTAAAATTTCTGAGCTTCTTTATTCTATTTATATTTGATTGTATGAGAGTTATAACAGAAAAGAAATTTCAGTAACAAAGTTGCGTCTTTCAATGCCTCACATGCTACGCAATATCATAATTAAATTTCTGGCACAGGGATAATAGTATAGAGAGGCAGTGACTTTACTAATTGTAGTCTTTCAGTTAGGACGACTGTTTTTTGGGGCGTGATGACAATTTATTTTTACTTTTGTCATCCTTTATGTTGTGGATATAAAAACAAGCGAACTGTTATACTTAACACAATAAAGAAGAACTAAGGCCATGTCGAAAAGTACTGAATATATTGGGAAAATGAAAAAGACAACAAAAAGTAACAAGATTGCAATAACAGAAAGAAATATTTAATTTTGTAGTACTATATGGCAATGGAGAGTTGACATCGTAGATTCAAAACGTTAAACATACTGCACGCCTCTTACTAGGAGATAGTATCTGTAGATAAGTTGGACAAGCAACACCTACTAACAGCAGAAACGTCAGGACCTCATTATCTACAGCTACTCATCAATAACAGGGGCCTGGGGTGGCGTAGTGTTTAAGGCACTGCGCTACTAGTCGGACGGTACCAGGATCGATTCTCGGTGTTGTCACAGGGGATTTTTTTCTGTGGTTCCCCCAACAGAACCATGTACCCTGTGGACGATTCAACCTCTGAAAGTGAGTACCAGGGATTTCTTCTGGGATGAAGGCGGCTGGTGCTTTTGGCTGACGACCTACCACCCTTGTAGTGCTGAAACGTCAAGAAAATCCGGGGTCTTAACCGACCCGGAACCCCTTGGGCCACCTCAGCCTGTCGCTGGATACGTTTACTTTACTTATGCCTCAATAACAAGCAAGAACAACAAAAAGTGAAAGAATTACTTTAAAGTTAACAAATAAATAATTAAATAAAATACATTAATTTTCAAAATTAAGAAAACAATTCCCGAAAACAAATCCACAATATAAACAAGACTTGCAAAACATCCACGGACCCTGTGTTTTATACTCATTTATTACGTGAAGATACTGTAGTAGAAATCAAGCAACTTTCAACAATCATTAAAATATTCTAAATCTGTAAAATTTCAAATTTTTCTGAAATAAAATTTTTTCGACAGAGGTAAATTTAATTTATCAAATTTTAAAATTCAATCTATATTCCAAAATTTAATAAATTGATAAAACATTCCTCTTATGTATTTTATACTGTTGACCTGAAGAAGGCACTGGGAGGTCGATATATTTTCCCAAATTAAAGAAATAATACCTACCAGTTGTGATGAACCCAATTTTTCTCGTGTAATTTGATACTGAAATCTTGTTGATAAGAGCAATACGAATTGTCACAGACGTGCCTGAAGATAATCGAGAGATGTTCTACCCTGAGAGTGCATGCAATCTGTGGGTACACATATTCTGGACAGCAAAGGCCTCACATTTCACAAAACTGTGATTTTTTATGTTAAAATACCCAATATCTGTCATACTGTACCGTAACTACAGAAAAAGCAACGAAGCACATTGTGACCAGTAAAACCAGGAAGTTTCCACACACAGAGATATTCAGTGCATCTTCTAGTTGCTGCATGAACCTGTAAGGCAAAGGTATATTGAAATTACTGGAAGATACACATGAGGGTTTATGTCAAAGTTTTAAATGTATTACTATTGTATTGATTTGCTGTAGTTTTCAGTAAATATTTTCAGAGAGACTGATTTTATTGTATTTTATTTGTTAGAAAAAATTTCAAATATATTTTCGCAATTGCAGTCACGGCAATACATTACTCGCAGTAAATTAATTACAAACTTACTCCATTATTTCCTGATGGTGTCGAATGCACGCGTTAAGCTTTCCTTGCAAGTTACACTTTGCAATTTTATGTACTTGTTTATCGTCCTGCACTTGATGAGGCGTGATGTGTTGCTGTCTGATATCCAATATGGCCGCGTTCAACTTTTGGAATTGCGCACAGGCCACGGATATGAATATGGTAATCAGACATGGGAAACCGGGGGCTAGACCAACTACCATTAATGATGTCAAACCCTGTGAAGAAGATAATAGAAAGAGTTGAGCTTTGTCATAAAATCGGGTCATTTAGGGTTGATGATGAAACTAATTCCAGTCTACAGCAATGCCACTGTAGGAATGATATATTTGTGCAAATATTCAATGCCAAATTTCACCTTCTGTTTCGTCGTACGGGATGTAAGTTTTCACCTAATAAAAGAAAGAAATATGTTGTGAGTGCGCTTGCATGTACAATTATCTGCAATCTGAATGAAATATATTCTGACTATTTTCTTGTCTCGGTACTTTAAAAATACAGCTACATTCAAATTATGCCATAAGACATTAGATATTGCGTGAAATGTGACTAAGCGCCGTGAGGCAAGAAACAATATTTGACAATATTAAATGAGGATTGGGGCTTTTGTATTAAATATTATGTTTCAGAAAGCGTTGTTTTTAAAAATCTATTGCTGGTTACATGTATTAATCAGAGTTTTGATTTTGTAAATCGTCTTTATGTTTTAACTTACTTGCCTTCTTTAGCAGTTTGGCAGAAAGACCATGTGATGTTCGGTATGGAACTGGATGTACAAATGGAGGGGAGATTTAATATTTGGGGGAGATTTATAGAGGTGTCCTGAAACATGTGACGATTCAGGGTCATATATGTTGGAAGAGAATTTTCTAAATGTTCCGCAGTGTCTTGATTTAATACATGAAAAAATATGTTACATGTGTCCGAGTTACCATTGACAGTGATTCTTGAACACGATATCAGCAAATAAAACTGCTGTTAAACCCACCAGTTTGCACAGCGGTAGCGATATACAATTGTATTCAGCAGATGCCAGTCCTAACACCGGCTGTACCAGGGATTTTCTTTGTGTCCTTCTGCCTTCAAATCAAATTTCTTTGATAGGACAACGATTAGTCGGGAAGGGTTTTATTGCAAATTCTTTCTAGGTTGTTATCAACAGCACTGTGGAGAAACAGTAATGAAATTTTCAAATCGGGCGAAACGGACGTTAAAATTAAGAATAATATAGAAATGTTACGATGGTATTTTTATTATTTTTTACATTGAGATATTGTTACCTGTGAGATGTTAACCAGTTCATAGAACGGTGAAACAGTCCAGTCAAACGGATACCACGAAATTACTATCGTTTCGTGACTTTGCACGATGCGTATTGTTGACTGGACACAATGAAAGGTTAAAATCACAACAGCAAAACGGGTGGCGTACATCTGAATGAGCGGGATCCATCCTGCCGCTGTCAAGTGTCCGGTGTCAGCGTCTCTGGTTGGCAGATCTTCCCACGTGAAGCTGTCTGTTAGGTCCATTACACGCTCAATACTGCGTTGTCGAAGTCTGGCAAAATTAAACCACGTCAGTATATAATATTAGAGAAACATACAAAGTTATTAAACAAACAGATGGATTTCATTTTTTATGTTTCAATAATTAACAAAAACAAACGCCGTCTAACACAACACTAATTCATATTTTTATATGTAGGCTATATATTTTCAGAATTCTGGGACCATCATCAGGTTTTGCATAACACTTTTTAATATAAAGATAAACCCTTAAACACAACTATATATTTTCTTGTAAGTTTTGACAATTAAATATCGTGTATTACAATTCTTTTCAATTCCTATTATTACCTTCATACTAACTATTCATATCAATTATAATGGGTCATTTACTAAAATAAAATTTCATCAATATTTGGGGTCCAGTTGTTTGTATCGGCATTCGTTTTGTTAAATATTCTGTCGTTCGAAGTTGAGGCATGAGAGATATGTGTTGTCTGCGGTTGCTTTTAATTTTTCTGTTTCTTCTAAAGAATTTTCCTTTTATTCTAACTAACAGCGTATGGAACTCTAATCATTGTAAACTGTAATTCGTACTGGAAAGTCCATCCAAATATACATTCCGAAAAAGAAACAGACTGTTTTAATAAAAAAATTAATAGAAAACCTTCAATGCTCATTATATCTCACTACCTTAACAACGAAATAATTTAACAATTTAAGAACTTAGAAGGCAACAAAAATGATACCCGATTTGATTGAAATAATTCATAAAAATAAATTTAAAAATCTTTCAAGTATATTTAAAAATTTTTAAAAAAGAAACATTCAAAGTACCTGTTGCATCAGTTCCAAAAGTTATATCCACAATGAACAGATATTTAATCTTAGATACAAAAAAGGAGTACATGTATTTCTTACGGTTGTTAAATTTGCTTCATACAAACTTTAAAAAAATTAAAATACAGATACAAAAATTGTATCCCCAATAATGAAAATTTTCAGTTCATTAACTGTTAAATTTATTTTAAAAAAATGAAATTTTTATGAATACCAACTACGAAGGGATCAATAATTCTGGAGCAAATTCGTGACGATAAGAAAGGGTGAGATCTCTCATGAAAACTTACATTCATGTTTACGTCTTCAACTTTACTCTAAAAATATTTCATACAAACCTGATGATGTTCCAAGAAGATGGAAAGAAAAACCTTATATGTAAAAACAGAAAATGTTCAGTTGTTTAAGTTGATAATTTGAATGTTTACTTGTCAAGCGAAAGCACAAATCTCTGGATACATTATGGGAAATAAATTTCGTATAGTTAGTTATCCGAAAGTTATTATCTTACGTGTTTCTCTGGTGTATAGAAAAACCATTTTTAAAATTTCTTTATTGCAGTACCTAACACCGCAACAAAAAAAATCGTCACAGATGTCAAGCAACAACATCTGAACAACTCATTTAGAAGGTTTTGTATCTTCATCACAGTACGTAATAAACTAGGATCGATTTTAAGCTACATTAACAATCCCCTCTACCATGTTCTCTCTTATCCTGACGCATTACTTATGGGTCTTTTAGGTTGTCAGCAATAAATATCACGAATTCCTTAAAATTTTGCTTTTCGTTGCAATACTTCAAGGTACTCACACATACAGAAGACTAATTCGGATCATATAAGTGGCGGATGCTTTACTATTCCACAATTTTTAAATTTATGTTACCTAATTTTTAAACATTTTACTAAAATTGTTGCTGTGTTTAATATACAAATACCTGTGATGCCACAACTGCCATGAAAATTGTTGTGATTTACCTGCAGGAAAAATAAATCCATAAAATATTAGTTATCGCAGCTAAGGTACGAAGAGTTGTCATGACGTGACCCAAATCATCCCTGTGTATGTACACGTCGACAAACATGCCTAGAAACGTACTGAAACTACAGATAGTCACTGTTATCATATAGATGACGTAAACAGTCGACATTTTCTTCATCTTAAAAGGAATTCCCGCTAATCTGAGAAGGAATATAAGCCGACTGAAACGAATCGCCGAGAGTCCCTTTACTTCCATTCCTTCTCTCTCCATGCAGCAATGAACCGGAGACAAATTTATTTCAAAGTTTAAATGTTGCCCAATACTGTAAGCAGTCCTCGATCACTAAGGATTCGTCACATTCACAGCGCTATTATGTGTGTCCGACAGTCACAACTATAGGCATTGCACTGAGCGCTTGAAGCCATGGTTAGGGATTATCCTGGCCGAAAACAATCAATACCGCTTTAAACTGCATTATTAATGGAGATGAAAGTTAGTATTTCAGAATCGATAATCTGGTAACTTCCAGCTAATTGGAGATAACTAAGTCAACTGTAAGTTTCAGCCATCGTATTCTGAGAAATCCATAGAAGGAACGTGACTAGTATATTGGTGTGCCTGCATGATTCACAATGTAGAAAAATCTAATTACTTAAGGAACTCCTGTTCCATTTTGCATCTATTTCGTTCCAATCATTTAAGTATCGGAAAAATACTACAAGTAATGCGTTTATATTCAGAGTTTTCAGCAATCAACTGATTTATTTTAATTTAACTTGAAATGAAACTGGCCCATGTTTACTGTTGTAACTAAAGACGAAATTTGTTTCTGACTTTATTTGTAATGAGTATCTAAACTCTTATAGAGCTGTTCATTAAATTTGTTGCAGAATCGACAGCATGGCGTAATACTTGGAAAGGAAACTAGGATTTTCCTTTATGTCGGCAAATTTTATTATTCCTGAATATCCTTAATTTTTTCTACCTTCTTTATTCCAGGTACGGTTCTTTTGTAGTGTGCTTATAATGCGTTTCCTGCTTCTGTAACCGAGATGCAAAAAAATGAAAATGTATATCAAAGCCCTCCGCATGTTTTCATGCCTTGATTCTTAAGCAACACGGAAATTTTAAATCGTTAAAAGTTTAACCTCCGACTTTGCTTCGGCAGCTGTAGGGTTCCGTAATTTTTTTTTCGGAACTAACAATGTCCAAAAAATCCGGTTCACGTGTGGACAGTCTTAAGTTGGAGCGTCTATGATGGAATCTGCCATGTCTTCCTCTATCTTAAACAAAGAATTTTATCTACTAAATTCGCCTTAACCATTAGCCTGCAAGCGACGACTGTAGCCGCCCGTCCTAGCAATGCCAGAAACGCAAACGACTACATTCGATTACTTTTCGTTTGGCAACGCTGTTATAGTTGTCTTACTATCTGACGGCACAATTTCTCAACACTGAATAAATCATAAAAGCATTCCTATGTCGTATTTGTGTGTAAACCCTTAGTCAGCTACCAAATGAAACCCTAATTAGCCCTGAATGCATAAGTGTCGCAGGTCTTGAAAGCGTAATGTACAGTTTGCATTTAGTAAATGGACTGGAATGTCTGGATCATAAAACCTTTGGGTATTATTAACAGGCAGCTGACTAATGGTTCTTAGGTTGGGAAAGGGAACATTATGCCTGATCTATGCATTATACCACCAAGTAGCTTGCAGAAGTTCGAATTCAATCAGTAGAGATTTTATGGTTTGACGCGTTAGATGTGCTGAGGTTTTGTTGAAATGCCTCCATCCCTTCATTCTCCCACACTTCTGTTACTATAACTGGTGGCCAGCGTGCTCTTCGCCATGGTACTACAAACATCCCTTGACAATTTTGATGTGATTTTGACCGTGCATCGTCGTTAATATGTGGAAATAAAATGCCAACTAGATGCAGCAGAGGTTTTTATTGCAGATCTTATTGCTTGCTCAACATGTTTCGGGCACCACTATGCC
>Ga0209629_10004340_pt1 | contig 10459 bp, 4 predicted proteins | sample TergutCu122P5_FD_187286 | JGI IMG/M metagenome (GOLD analysis project Ga0209629, IMG submission 187286) | Cubitermes ugandensis P5 segment gut microbial communities from Kakamega Forest, Kenya - Cu122 P5 (SPAdes) (version 2) | ecosystem: Host-associated > Arthropoda: Insects > Digestive system >... | reverse complement strand
AGTTCAATTTAATGGCTTTATGTCACTCACAAGTTACTTTGATGTTAAGTACAGATATTAACATTACAGAAACCACATATTCCTGCCAGTTTCAATATGAATTTGGTAATCAGTAAGTGTGTAACAGATGTCAAAGTTTCAAACTTCTCTGGCCGTTATCTCCGTAACCGTTCAACTTTGGATATAGGTGTTTTGGGTTATATCGGTATAGTTTAACTCAAGGAACACTCTCCCGAAGTATTTCACATTCCTCCTGGGACACCCTGTATATATGTATATTGAAAAACACACTTTTTGTATTGAGAATCAGTACTATATCCTCAAATGGTTGAAATAACTTAACTTGAAAATGGTTAGTAACAGGCTGCCATTAGGTCATACGGGAGAGAGGAGGTAGAGTTCCATTCATTCTTAACAACGCCACTAGATAGGAGCGAGTGGTCAAATTTACATCCTGTCCACTTTACTCTGTGGAATACTGCCATAAATATGTATCAATGAAAATTATAACAAAAATTTTGTTTACGCGTACCACGTTTTTCGGTTCAGTAAGCCAACGCGACTTTCATCCTGTGACGTTTCACAGACATCAAAGCAGTCAGTCACTCAAACGGACTGACCGTCAGAGGCCGGCAACTGAGTGAGTGGGCAAAGCAGCCTCCATTGGATACATATTCAAAGGCAAGATCGTTGTAAACGACATTTTAGAAAGACGCATTTAGACATATTTACAAGTAAGTAACTGTAAAATGTCTGCGTGCAAAAAAATTCAAAACCATTCATATCGAATTTAATAACCGTACAGTCTGGGTACGATTAAAAAAGCATCTACAGTTCAGGAAATTGATATTCAAAACACACGGCGTGCTGAAAGGGTGGAAGAGTTCAGATATTTAAGAACAACCGTATCAAATCAAAATTCTTTTCAGGAAGAAATTAAGAGCAGACTGAAGTCAGGGAATGCTTACTATCGTTCGGTGCAGAATCTTTTGTCTTTCTGTTTGCTAGCCAAAGATATAAAGATTAAGATACACAGAAATATCATTTTGCCTGTTGTGTTTTATTGGTGTGAAACTTGGTCGTTGACATTGAGGGAGAAACGTAGACTGAGGGTGTTTGAAAATAGGGTGTTGAGGAGATTATTTGGGCCTAAGAGGGACGAGGTAACAGGGGAGTGGAGGAAACTACATAATGAGGAGCTTAATGATCTGTACTCCTCACCCAATATTGTTCGGATGATAAAATCAAGAAGAATGAGATGGGCGGGGCATGTAGCGCGTATGGGGGAGAGGAGAGGCGTATACAGAGTTTTGGTGTAGAAACCTGAGTGAAAGAGACCAATGGGGAGACCCAGGCGTAGATGGGAGGATAATATTAAGATTGATCTTCAGGAACTGGGATGTGGGATTATGGACTGGATCGAGCTGGTTCAGGATAGGGACAGGTGGCGGGCACTTGTGACTGAAGTAATGAATCTTCGGGTTCCCTGAAATGTGGGGAATTTCTTGACTAGCCGAAAACCGGCTAGCTTCTCAAGAGGGACTCTGCTCCATTGAGTAGGTAAGTAAGTAAGTAAGTAAGTAAGTAACTAAAAAAGACACGGAGTGCAGTCTGCCCATAAACGTTTCACATAACATTCACTTTTAAGAGTCAAATTCCCAAGACGGATTTTCGCAGTGCTGTGGAGGAAAAAAAGTTGTTGTAAACGTAAATTATAAATGATTCCTTATTGGTATGAAACAATAAATATGTAATATTATGGAGGTCCATAAACCATGAAACAATGCAGAGTGATGGTGAAGTGTGTTCAATTTCCGCACATGTAGTAACTCAGGACACCACATCATAATGTTTATAGTACAGCACTGCTTTCTACAGTGTTTTGTCTTAAGAATCAGTTTAACTAACTGCAGCCTTCTATCCTGCGCATCCATTTCTTCCATACGTGTTAAATGAATGTGAGGCCTATGACAGGACAGAGCTGCAATTCCATCAATAGCTGATGATTCACGTAGTGTATAAAATCGAGGAACCTCTGGAGGTCACGAACTTGCAACCGCCGACCTCTCACTTCGGAGAAAATGTGAGAGGTACACTCGTGTCAACAAAAATCCATCGGCCTGAAATTTTCTAAGTCCCAAACCGGAAATGACGTGCGGAACAGTTGCCATCATAATTCGAGTCGTTTTACTTTCCCCATATTTGCGCATTCGTGCTGTTTCTCTGTCCTCTATTCATTACAATCAATCACACTGCGTATATATTAACAGAAGACGACAATACATTTGCTTAATTTGAAATTAAAACATTAATTAAACTTCATTAACTTTCCCAGGCGTGAGGCTAGCTGCAAACCGGACACATAACCCTCAGCTCCACACCAGGCCAGCAACTTGAAAACCACAGCACGAAATACCACAGGCAACAACCACTGTATAATACTCTCGAGCTTCTGATGATGGGCATAGTGGTGCCCGAAACATGTTGAGCAAGCAGTAAAATCTGCAGTAAAAACCTCTGTTGCATCTAGTTGGCATTTTATTTCCACATATTAGGGACTAACTTTTTATGTATTATTTGGATTAATTCCATTCTTTCGTTCAGAGGGACTCTGTTTTTGCACCTTAATTCTATACTACTGACAACGAATTAGTATTAATTCAAAAGGTCCTGCGATTGGCAAAATCCATCAAAATATTAGTTGATTTACGTGGTTCCTTAAGCAACTGTTTAGTTCTAACCCAAATCCCACACAGCACTGCGTGTTTTCCATTTAAACCTCCCAATACTCACACCAAAGTCCCACCCCTGTACAGTGCTTCCAAAATTGTTACAAAAATTTAGACCATAATGCAACACAACCACCCACTGAACACAAAGTATAAAAATTCAAAACATACTTACCAATTACCCACTCGATTTTCCCTTACCGCATGCTAAAGCAATGCACTTCTCAAAGCAATACCACCTTCACGTCCGAATCCTTTACCTTACCACTAACTTAACTTTACCAGACGGACAAGTTGGCACTACCTGAGAAACTCCAGATGATCCTATAACGTAAACCAACGAAATGAAATTTTGTTAAACTACCATAATAATTTTTACGATGTCTTCTACTTTTTTCGAACCCGAGAGTTCATCTTCAGGAAGACGGTTGTAGATACGGATATTGGATAATTTATTTACATGCAACAGCACAAGTAGTTAAAAGAGTATTTTAAAAAAGGTGCATTTTTTGGTTTATATTACACGATTATATTAAAATACACGGTGCAAAAACACAAAAGTCCAGACATTTTAAATCTAACATCTCTCCGTAAAAATTGATTTCCCTTCCCCAACTTTCTTTTCGTGTTCTTTCTTTCCTTTACCTGTTTAATCTCTCCTGGAGTTAATTTATAGTATCCATTGTGACTGAATTTGTACAAATTCACAGACCGGAAATTCCAACTGATAAACTTGCAGACTCACAAACTAGACATGAATTTAATCGTTATTTCCAACCTAACACATTCTGAATGTTACACAAACAGGCATGATCCATATAATGATCACATTCTAGACGCATCTTGGCTGTCTTTAAAACGACATCTTCCAGGTATTGCCAATTAGTCGTTCATAATTACAGAGATTAATCGAAAATTCGTAAAGGATCCGAAGCTATAACCATCTTTCGCTTCACCTTCCAGGTATCGTGGATTAATGAGTTGCTGAAACAATATAGCCCAGGAAACTATCTGATTGGGCCGGGCTCGGGTCTGGTTTACGTGATAACAAATCAGACGTTATATATAGCACTTCGAAATTTCTCGGATAAATATTTTTTCGCAAAAAAGGAGAACCCTCTATAGTAGCGTTTATTTTGTTTTAGTGACGGCTAGCGTACTGGATTGTGACGCTACGTGTGCGTCGTCAATTAACCAGTGAGTTACGTTGTCCATACACATGCAATAAATGTAGCGAGTTAACCATTTGTTTAAAACAAAGCTGGGAAATTTGGCTTGGTTGGTTTCCGGAAACAAACTCAAGCTTCATTGGCTAGAAAGGTTTTGTAGCTGTTCGCCTACTGAAAGTAGTTCGAGATGAATACATTACACATGTAATGTCCGATATCAATATAACATTCCTCCAACAGTAAAATAATAAAGATGTTCCTAGATGGACCTTAAGTGATCAATTCAAGCATAATTGACATCTATATGTTAAAAGCAGCATACAATAGTGAAATAATAGAGCAGACTCTAAATTTATGATGTTTAATTCGGGCTGAATTAGTAGGAAGTCGCTCTTCGATTGGTTTTGGTTAACACGCTTGACGGTATGGCTATACTTCTGGGTAGGTTCAATGTTTCTCGTACCGGGCAGGGTAAAATTTTAAAACTTGGGGCCGTGCAGGCCTCTAGACTAAATGCTTGTAAAAGCTGATGAAAGAATTTCACAAAACGCAGTCACTTATTCAACAATATAACATAATGTTATTGTATCTCAAATTTCTTGTATTTTTTCACTTTATTCTAGCTAGGATATCATTCAGTACAAAAACAAGCCTAACGTTTCCCAACAGACCATTCTTACAGCTTCCGACATTTAGTTCAGGTGGGAGAAATTCCCGAAAACGATCTATCGTTACGGAGCAGTAAAGGGGCACCACAGCAACGGTTTGTATTGCAGCGTCCTACTTTGCCGGTGAAATATTATAAACCTATGGTTCAATAAATTTTGAAACACTCTACATGAATATTCGGTGAATTATATCAAGTTATGAAACAGTCAACAGATACCCATACTTCTGTCAGCAATACAATGTAGTACTTTGCCGATAACATCTATCATGCTGTCTCCTACAAAGATTTCAGATTCGTACCATGAATATTTAATGAAACTGTATTAAGTCTGAAAGCAGTCAATAGGTAGGCCAACCTACACTTCGGTGGACAATGCATCATCATACTGCACGATAATGTGTGTGTGTTGTATATATATATGTTATATTATATATATTAAATATATATATCATGCTCTTCTCTTAAATTCTTTCCAAATTCATAGTGTCAATATGCAGTAGTTTTTTTAAAATATGAAACAGTCGAAAGTTACGTTTGTTTGTTTCGGCCATGCTGCGTCGTAAGTTACGATAACATCTGTCAAGATCTCTCTCGTAACTTGGTAAATTTATAGCGTAAATATTCAGTAAAAATTTTAATTTCAAGCCATCCCTTTTGGATTGTAATATAGAAGAATGGTTCAACTAAAGAATTACCTAGAAAACACAGCTAGTGACCGGAACTGCCAAAATTTCCCTTCCAAATGACAATAGGTTCTTTACCAGTACATATGTGTAAGGTGTAATATCCAAAGAGATCTGCACTACATTCATTATCGTTCCATCTTTAGACAGCTACAGCCTGCAACATAGATGGCCAGACTTTTGGGCTCAGTTGTCTAATCTAAATACAAAGTCTTCCGCGATCTACAACAGTATATGATGTATTAATATTAGGTCAACTAGGGGAAGAAATATAAAATAACATAATAACACAAAAAACTACAAATGTGTTCTTTATTAAATTTGATCTTTTCTAACTAGAACAATTTACCATAATTGCATGGTGTTTTTCATCAACCTTTCTATTGTGAAGATGATGCATGACACTGCATATATTGGAAGAACTTACTGGGTATATGTGAAGGCAATATATTAAATGTCCAGCAACCAGACGCTTCGGTATCTTGATTTCATTACCTTCACCTGGGAGAAGGCTTATTCACAGGGGTGGTTTGATCCAAAAAATGCTATCAAACGATCGTACTGATGTCGCAAATAAATTTTGATATAGACCAAAAACGTTCCGCGATCGACTCTTTGGTCACCTTTGGCCTATAAAGTCTAATGCGTAAAGCGGCCTGCCTTTAAATTGCAAGTCTTATCACTATATGACATAAGGAAGTTAAATAATAAGTAAAACACATGCCACTTCTTTGTATTATAGAACATGAATGAAACAATACAAATATTGTGGTACTTAAAACAATTAAAATAAAACACTATAATAATAAAAATAAAAATAATTAAAATAAAATAGAATTAAAATTTAAAAAAATATTAAAATAATTGAGGTACTTGTTTCTTGTAATGCACTAATAACATGTGACAGTTCAGTGATTACCGTTACCTGTTACTGCTTGCATGCTTGTGTACATACTGAGAATACACGTACAACGTGAACGACCTAATATGTACGTAATTGTAAGCATTAAGTAAGGCTCATCACACACACACACACACACACACATATATATATAATATATATATAATATAAGAAGCAAGTAAATTCAATTGCTTCTTTATGTCACTGAAAATCCTGGGCAAAGGGAAGTGAGTTTGCCCAGTTAAAGGTACAATTCTTATTTCTGCACAAACGTATATTTTATTACGCATACGTTCAAATGTACCTGACATATGAAAAATATGTCCTACTTCCCTCTGTGTATCTACGAAACTTATAGGCATTGATCGGTTCCGTACTTTAGTTCATTTGGGTGACATTAACTCATTCGCCTGCAGCAGAAATCTCAATAGGTCTTCATAAAACAGGAATTTATCTGATGATTTTCAGGTATTCCCATTGAAATACCTTAATTTGTACAAATCCCAGTACTGTTCCACTCGGCAAATGGAGCTTTCATTATTCACGGGTGCATTACTGAGGAAATGAGTGTTTATTTTGAATCGTCCTGTACAAAAATTTATGAACATATTGTATTTAGTTAACGATAATATCTGCTACGGAATAATGTGATAAGCTGCCGTGGCTTGGCGAGAGCTGAGGCCATGTGTGTCCGCAGGCAGTCTTAATTAGCTTTTAACCGATTTTCACGACATTCTGGCAAAATAACCTTTTGATGATCACAATATCTCCTCAATTAAAATGGATACGATGAGTGTGTAATTCTATGGAATGAGCTCCGAACATCAATCCCTGTTTTCATTGATAACTCTGGCATACATTAAACGATTATGGGCAGTTGATTGCATCTGGTCGACTTTATCATTAATACAGCCACGTTTTTGCTCCACACGTCCACTTAGAAGCCTGAAAACGTTCCCCAGATTTCAAATAGCTACAATAACTAAACGGCTGTTCTTTCACTACAGGTGCTATCATTATGTTGTTGGGAATTTTAGTAAACCAGCTGGAAATATGCATATAAGTTACTCAAATTCACTGACAAATTTCAGAGTACCCTCGTTTTATGAGAATGCAATGGGTGACCGGCAGCTAGCAGGGTAATAATCCAGCAAATCACCTGGAATATCTTTCATAAACATGGGTGGTCATCACATATACTCCTCTTTCCTTTGCACAGTGAGTAGCTGTCTCCTTCTACACACTGTGGAATAAGCTAACGCGAGACTTCAGTAAATTCATAAAAGAAAGAAAGATTATTGTCTTAATTTGCTATAAGACGGTAGGACATGGCGTCCTCAGGTTTCTGGTGCAGAAGTCTGCCTCCAGACACAGAAGACGGGTACGAATGTATGAATGTATGTCTCCCGTAAAACCGAAAAGGAGCGATTTTCCGGGTTTGGAGACACACAACACCTCGCCGTAAACACCATCTATTACAAAACGTTAGAGTGGGTCTCAAACTTAAGAGTGTGTTGTGAAACCAGTACGAAACCTTGACGACGAATACTTGTATACTTCGGCAGACGAGGTACTATTTTCTTCTCAAGAAGGAGAGTGTTTTATGGAGTAAGTCAGAGATGGAGTTATTTACTAGACTAAAACGCAGTTCACTTCCGACCTGCACACGACACGGCCACCGACAGAGTGACAGCTACCAGAGGTTGTATTGACACAATTTTTCTCTTCTGATGATGAGCACGATGTGCTCGAAACATGTAGAGAGTTAAAATATAAATAAATAAATACATAGAAAAGAATTATGCGTCACGTTGGTCATTTACCAAGAATTATTTACTTTTTAAATTTTTCTTCCAATTTTACCTTGACTTTGAAGCATACAATCATGTCTCTGCTAAACGAATCGCTAGTGGAGACTTCAGGACTCTAAAACGTTACAACTTGTTCACTGATATACATAGTTACCGACGACTCGAAGGATCGTAGTCCCTTCATTGACAAGGGTCAAGCAGACCTAGAATACTTGACCCTGAAAATGAACAGCATAACATCCCAGAAGAATCGGATCTTGAAGTAGGCCACGGCACTATTCATACGGTTTGTTGTAACTCGTAACTGTTTTACTAAGGCATGTCGCATCTCAGTCAGTCAGCATAAATGAGGTCAGTGTTCCCCGCACTCCTTGTGCTCGCGGACCCCCTTTGGCTTCAACAATAACCACGGATCCTCACATCTTTGTTTACGTAAATACAGAGAGTCCGGATGATGGGTATCCAAAATTAAAATGTTATATCTCAAAACTGATTTTTGATAGCTACGAATACATAACATCAGAACACGTAACAATGCATTGCATGGTTTGACCTTAATTACACTGACTGTAGCTCGCTTCGTGGGTACATGAGGTATATTAATCAACTATTCTAACGGTCATACAAAATAAACATATCTCCAATTGAAGAAGTTCCGCGATTATTTGTGAAAAAAATTATTCCTTAATTAAAAATACGTAAACTCCGACGTAGCAATTACAGGAATGCATCCATGGATCCCCTGGGAAACTGGTCGCGGATCCCTTGGGATGCGCGGAACAAACTCTGGGAACCACTGAATTAGATAATTCTCCTACATACAATACAAGTACGCTTACACAGTGGCATTAATACCGAATTCTATCAGTTTATAATGCATGTTAATCATTTGTTGTTTGTATATTGACTTCTGGAATTAGAATTCCGTCGCCTAGCAAATAGTTTACAATTCTATCGGCCATTTCATTGTTTGCTTCTAATACGCAACTTCGCTAGACCGTGATTGTGAGTTTCGCTTTTGGAGTTACTGACTGCCATGCGTATGTAAGGTACTGGAATGTCACTGCAAATACCATTCTCGAGAACAGTTACATCAGCAGTGGTGACATGCGACAATTTTCACCGATAATGTACCTCTCTGAATAAGAAGAACCGTGTTATAATTTATTGATAGCGCGCAGTTCACAGTTACAGTTCAGTAATTATGCTGTACACTGCACAGGACGGAGCTGTTGGTGTGATTCGGCATTATAAAGGCAAGCTGTGTCACACATATCAGGTACAAATGACAGCATACTATCATGCAGTGGCGAGTCGGGTTACGAACACAACACCAAGCACAACACGAATTCAAAACTGTTTCTGTTTCTGTCTTACACGCAGCTTGTTGCGTATAGCGAAGTTTGCAATGAATTACAGTGCACTTTAATTTAATACTATACCAGTGTACTCGTAAGTAACTTCATTTCCAACCTACTGCACTAGTTCAAATGTACAGGTAACTCCTGCATGTTTCGGCAATCTTGTGTTGCCATATTCAGGACGTACATGACACATAAATGTCGTAACTTATACAGAGTGAAAATATGACAACATTCTTAGCAAATATATACAAATGATTAGATAGTGACGTCTGCATTGAAACATCCTCTCTTACAGTCAAATTTTTTATTGTACGTCCAGTGGTTGGCTGAGATGAGATACAGTACTGAACTTGCAGAATACTGCCACCTACTTCTTCGAACTATGTTAAAAACAGAAATTACTACATGGGTGCTGAATATCTCAATTCAAAGCGTCTTTAAATCAGGTGAAAGAAGAGTATTTATTCAAATCTACCAGCCGTAACTTCAGGACTTCGGGCCATTCAGGGCCAGATAATGAAAATTCCGTGCAGTAGTAATCTCTGCCACATCAAATCAGATTCTATATTTCGTACATCGAAGAGAAAGTGACAAAACTTAAAAACTTGGACATTTAAATAAATCTGATTCGTGGGCATGTAATGTGAGTGTAAATGGAAAAAATGCAAAATGCTCTACTTCAGTCAGAGTCTTTTGAAAATTACACGCACAGCCCGTGCCATTATTTTCAAACAAAAAATGTTTGTTCATAAAAAACTGAAAATATTGCTTTATCATTGACTTGTATTTCATTTCCGAATCGGGTGAAACAAACAAAAATCGAACAGCGTTCTAGTTTGTGATAACAGCTACACCAAATATTTCAACGGCGCGCACGGTCCCTTCTGTAAAGTTAAAAGAGTGATGGCCACACATTTTGAATTGATTAGCCTCCCATACTTACCCAACCCAGACACGCTATGTTACATGTTTATATTCTGCACAACCACGTGTCCGGAAAGATAATACATCCGTTAAAGTTCGTTCATTAAGCTACTCTCTCCAGGTCGCCCCGCAGTGCAATATTCCACTTCTCTTTTCTGTTATTCCAAATTAGAATTGATATCCTCTAAGGTCCATATATATATATGTG
>Ga0209629_10004339_pt1 | contig 10459 bp, 5 predicted proteins | sample TergutCu122P5_FD_187286 | JGI IMG/M metagenome (GOLD analysis project Ga0209629, IMG submission 187286) | Cubitermes ugandensis P5 segment gut microbial communities from Kakamega Forest, Kenya - Cu122 P5 (SPAdes) (version 2) | ecosystem: Host-associated > Arthropoda: Insects > Digestive system >... | reverse complement strand
ATCTTGTAGAAAATAAACGTGTTCCACGTTGTGCAGACGTCGCCTTCTCAGCTGTGGCCGCAAGAAATTGTTAAGCATGTGGATGTCCGGTTCCCGTCGGTCACCCTGTACATACACAATGTCACAAAAGTTATGTGCGCGTTATATGTTAGGTGCACGTTATCTGTACTTCAAAAAGAATGTAGAAAAGTTTGGGGTGCGCGTTATTGGTCAGACAATACGGTACTTTTATTTGCAATTCAGTTTCAGGCATCAATTTTGTGTGGGGTGGTTGCACTTGAAGTTTTAGAGTTGTACTTTGGTGTGATACTCCTCGAATAAACTTCTATTCACATGATCCCACCTCACATTTAGAGCACTTGACATTTACTTCACACATTACACTTATAGCTGAACACATGACATTGCAGTTATTTAGATGGAGCAGGCCAGAACTTATTATCACTACAGTCCAGTCATCTGACATTAGTGGCAGTATTTGGTGGTGTTCCTAACTGGCACCATTCTTGCCTGCCAGTAAGTGCTAGCATATTCCTCACACAGGAGATTTGAAAATCTCTGTATGAAGATTTCTTCTCAGCATATGAAGAAAGTATAATGAACTGTTCAGAATGGCCAGATCTAACAGATGGAAGAACAGTTTCTCTGTCCTCTGTCATGTGCGACAGCTGATACAGTAGCTGTTGGCCATCTTGTCTCATCCACATACCTCATGTGGTGGTTGTAATGTGCCACAATGACTAATTTTACAGGGTTCCCTTGTTCATCACAGATATTACCTTCTGCTGGTGCAGTGTGAATTTTCGATGTACGATTGTCTCACTTGTTGCTGCACAGTATTGCCCCAACTCACTCCTGGTCTTACTTGACTTTCACTGCATTTAGTCACTTTTATTAACCAACTAATGCAGTCAATTGACACAGTAGTAGACGTTAAAGTCTGTGTAGTATAAAAGTCTAAAAGACACATTAAATTAAGACTTTTATGCTACACAGATTTAAATGTCTACGACTGTGTCAATTGAGTGCATTAGTTGGTTAATAAAAATGACTAATAATAATCATGCACAGTGGAAACCTGAAATTCACTGGGGGTTTTTTTCTCCCCCTCCCCCTTGGGTCCTGTGTCCTGTGGCACACCCCACAACAGTTACTACTTTTCTGCATTAGGTCATAAAATAAGTCAGAGGAGGAGAATAAATTGTCCATTTACATTTTGTGACCAAAACATTTTACTTCCTATTCCGTTCTGTCACTGTGGCATGCAGTGCTGTAAAGTGTTGTGCTGTATGCATTAGTCCATTCCCTCAGTATACTTTATGTTGTATGTCCATTGGAGTCACATAGTTTTGTATATTTTTATGCCACAAAATTTCTGTTTCTTGGGGACATTGCTTGAAAATTACTTTACTTTGAACAGGATGGCGACTTCATCTACTTCCAGCTGTTTGGGATATTTGTAAAATTTTGAACATGTCCTGTTTCAAATTTAAAATAGGTTTCTTATATTACATTGTCTGTCAAAATTTTCATCTGTCCTACCAGCTTCATTCCTGTTGCCTGTGAAGTGTAGGAACCAAAGGATGTGTAAATATTTGCTTGCTGCACCATGTAACTATAGAAAGGGATATAAAACTACTCCATTTTTGCCCACTTGTCTGCCAGTTGGTCTCATCAGCAATGTCCCATTTGTATTATTAATGCCAGGAACACAGACTTATGGCTTCCATTATGTAAGGTACAGGAGGTCCCCTATCAAGAGTGTCTGAGGAACAATGATAGTAGTAGTCCATCTCCACTACAACCAGTGTGATAATTTGTGAAGAAACAACAAGGAAATGCCAAGGGGAGTAGAGATGTCAATTATGTGTCACACTGCATTGTTCTTTCATGTACAGGTCCCTTAACAGATTTATGCTATGCTCCTTCGAGGGCAAGAGGGCAATGTCCAAAATGAGTAGCTGATTTTGTTGGCTGAATATTTTGGTTGAGAAATATGACATAGGGTGGAAAAGTAGAGCATGTTCACCTCATATGAGATTCAAGGCTTTCACTAGTCTAGGTAAGGTCTTTGGTCTTTTAGGATGTTGTGCAGTGTCAATGTGTAGTTTGTTACCAACACTGTTGGACCATGTTACTCTCCCAGGTCATCAGTAATAAACTACTGACACTACATATCCTGCCAGCAGATCCAAGACCTCACACTCATCTTGTTATGAAGGAAAAACCAAGATGAAGTCCCTGTTTGTGCCTTGACAGCATATAGAGGAGTGGATGTATTTCTCCACTAGTTCTTAAACTGAATGCTTTGAAGAAAAGAATAATCTCATGCTTCTCTCATGAATTAAACCATTGTTCTGTCATCCAGTCTGTATTCTAGTCAGCATGCCAACCATACCTATTACAGCTCACAACCAAATTGTGATGTATGAAATTAGGTGCCATAAATTGAGGCATAACCAGCACTGTTCAGCATTCAGGGAAAGAGATCATGTTACATTTTGTAATTTGTCATGAGTGTACCACAAGATATGTATCCTGTGAATTGTCAAAGGCAGCATAAAGGTAAAATTGATAATAGTATTTGAGCAAAAACAATGAGGATACATATGTATTGGTGAGTGAAAAACAGCTTTTGCATCTTTCAATATGAACCACATTGTGCTTCTGCTTTTTATTTCATTCTGACAGTAGTTCCTGAGATGACAGTTATAGTGTAGAAAGTTGCATGAGACATTTAAATGTCTGAAAATAAACTCTGTCCTGATGCACCATTTATGGGTGATTTAGGTTTGTAACCTGACTGAAATTTTGTAGTGTTCAAGAACAGAACGTAGCACTGTAAGTGAACATAACTTTTTTTTTAAAATATGGGAATTATTTTCTGATGATCTTACTGTATATAATGTATCCATACAAGGTTTCTCTAAACATTATTAAAATTAAATGAGAAAAGTGATAATTTAATGTGAAACAGAAATTGAGGTGAGATGGTGGTGATTCAGTACAAGTACAAGAATAAGCACACACCAAAAAGAATTACTGCATAAGTCTCATGTTCATCATCATATGTCCAGAAGTGTACAAAGTCATCTCTGGCTGCAGATGTTTGTTGTGTAAACATCAGCTTTTGTATCTTTGTTGGCACATGCTTTATTCTGTAATATCAAGGAATAAGGAAATAGGAAAATAAAAGTTCCTGTTCCTGCCTTTTACTCTTCTTTTTGTGTGTACTGTGATTTGCTATGACATAGCAGTGAATATTTGCACTTCTAATAATGCTAACTTATGTACAATGCTATTAGTTCCATTTCTGTTTTCAGAATTCGTCACATATACAGTATAAATTGACAGTACAGAAATATTTTTGAAATACATATTAAAAGATTTCCTATGTAATTTTCATATAATACTTAACAATGTAGTGTTTAAAATATTGTCATTTGTTATCATTTTCTGTGACTTGAGATATGTTTCAAGAAAACAGATTTTAAATTTGAGGCTGTTGGAAACATTGTACATAGCAAATAACTATTGTGAAAAATCACTTGCCTCTAGCATGGAGGATAATGTGAACAAATTCTTGTCAGCAGGCTTCTTTGCAGAATCTTGAAAGAATCTTTTTGACAGTTGAAAATATGTAGGCCTATAAGTGAGAAGTTCCCTAACATGCAACGAAATGACGATTGAGCAATCTTAGCTTCAGTTTTTAGCAATATAATACAAGAATAGGCAACTAGAATGTAGAATTAGCAGTTTCTGTTTTTTTTATGTGTTTATTCGTATCAGTGTTTGAATGTGTAACTGTATGTCTATTGTAATGTCTGTAACAATGCCATGTTTTCAAATGGAAGATGAGTTTTCTTCTGGTGTAAACTTTGGTATAGCAAGGGGTTTTTATGAAGGTAAGTAAATAATTGAACTAAGTTTCAACATGGCTTTGAAACCATTTATCACAAAAACTTAGAATATTAGGGCCAACCCAGCCCCCTTTTGTCCCTAGTCAAAGCAGCTAGAGCATGAAACAGACCACTGACTTGTATTAGTGCCAGAACTGAAGAATGTGTGCAGCTGTAGCACCAGTCTCTTTAAGACATGCTCATGTTGTGCTGTTCAAGTACACAGATCCTTACTATCAGTATCAACAGTATATCAGTGTCACAAACACATGACCAATAGGATCATGTTCCAGTATGTATTACATATTTCTTGCTGCAGTAGCCATCTTGATACCACAGAAGATGTTAGAATATTTACATTAAAATCTTTGGTGTAGATGAGAGGGTAATATTAAAATGGATCTTAAAACATGGAGATGTGAACATGATTCAACTGTTCGAAGACTGGGTCCACCGGTGGGCTTTTGGAACATGGCAGTGACATTTTTGGTTTTACACAGTTGGAAATTCTTCAAGGAAGACCTGTACTGGACACATCCATTTGCTGAAATTCATTTACAGATTATTAAAACACAATATAAATGTAAAAATATCCCATGTAAAGATGGGGTGCAGGGGAAAGAAAGGCTTCATAGCTTGGCGTATGTTATGTTCAGCCTTTGGTGTTAAAGCTACTGATCTTTGATTTATTCTGACATTGGCACTGTCAACTGATGAGAGACTATTCAGATCCTTAGACCTCTATATCAAAAAGGTGTTTCATTTGTTGTAAACATTACAGTTCTAGTGTTTTTTATGTTGGTTCTCTTCTATATGAAAGCCACTCTTGACATGTTCAATGGAAAATCGCACCTTCCATGCTGGATCCATACATTTGTAGAATGCAGCATTTACTAATGTTCCAAACAGTGTCAGTTACGTACATATTTCTAGTTTTGGGTGACAGCTGCATTATAGAATTCACATTTTTAACAGAAAATTGTTTTAAGTTTAAGGCTTCATTACCTTAAATATGATTAATATAAGCCCATGTTGCAACCTTGCTCCCAGCAACTATCTGAATAGTAGAGCAAGCAGACATACATCAGGTTTATGTAATTTAAAAAAAAAAAAGTATGGACATAGTATGTACAGCAGTTGCTAATCTGTTACTTAACACTGTTTCAGTTTGGACGGGCTGTTCCTCTACACTGAACAGTACATGTTCACCCTACTCCAATTTAAGTGCACATATGCTGCATATATGTTATTTGTCATATTTCTTGCCTCACTGATACACATTTGTTTCAGAACCATATAGATGCTTTACTGCACAGATATACTTATCCATGTACACTCATGCTGCCTTAAATACTAAACAAATTGAAAAAATGTTTGAAATAAATATAGATCTTGATGAGAACCCAACTGTCATGTTCATAAGGTGTTTCAAATACATTAAAACCTGTGTAATGTGAACTTCCGCACATTACAATATCTCTTGGGTACCACAAGGCATGGTGTGTTTCTTTTATTGGTGACTTGAGCATTGCAGCTGTCATGGGATGTCTGTGCTATAAAGCTGCCATAGTTGGTGTGACCACAAAAGGACCTTGGACTATTGTAACAAATTACAAATAACCCCCCATATAATAGGATTATTGTAACAAATTACAAATAACCCCCCATATAATAAAGTTCAGAACGTTGGGTTTCTAGAATTTTATGTATGTGGACAGGTAGGGGGGTGTACTATTCTTGGAGGATTACAGAACTCTACAGGAATATTGTTCAGTGTTAATCCTATGGTTAGATGTGGTCACCAAATTAAAATTTATGGACATTGTGACACTGGTTATTGTATGCATACAATAAATAAATGTATGTTGTAATAATCAGGACACAAGACCAAGCATCTCAGATAAAACATTTAATAATGTTCTTAGGTAGGAATTTTTACTTGCTCCCTTTATGAATCTGTAATCGTAATTAGCATTTCAAATATCAATTACTAACAGAATTCCCATCTTTGATGTTAGGCATTTTGCATACAGGTATTTTGCTTACGATTACCAAAACAATTCATATAGCATGAAATTATTTCTATTATTTAGGTGGTGTTTGTGTTATGTCACTTGTTTATTTTATACTATGTAGTGTCATTTCAAAAGGTGGAAGGGATAAGGAAGAAGTTATATTTTATTTAGTAGTAAGTATGGATGAAATTGTTGCATGTGAAAGATAAGTAGGCACGGCATTTTGCTGTTTAAGATTAATGTATTTTTCTTCATTAAGTATCTGTAAACATCTAATAATGTGGTTTATTATTGGTCTTAAAGAACCTAATTTTATATTACAGCTGTATAAATAAGGAATGTTTACAAAAATAAATGATTATTTGACAACATTGAATTTTATTATGCATTTATGAATGGCAGTTTTTACACATAACCAAGGAAACACAAAATATATGATAGTGGAATGGAAAAGCAGTTTAAAACAATATACAGTAGGACAGTTAAGAATAAAAAATTATACATTTTGAAAGAGTTGAAAATTTTAAATATCTAGGTGTTATGCTCATTGAAGATAACAATCACCACATAGATTTATAAGAAAGAATAAAAAATGCTAATAAAACATACTTTATGCTACAGAAATATTTTAGAAATAAAGATATATCTAAAATGCTGAAATTAAGACTAAAGAACACAATAATAGACAAAACTTTAACATATGCATCAGAAACTTGGATACTAACAAAGAGAGATAGAAAGCAAATAAACATTTTTGAAAGGAAAATGTATAGAAGAATTTTAGGCCAAGTACATGACAATGAAAAAGTAAATTGGAGAATATTAACCAATAAAGAAATTTATGCAATGGTTAAAAAAACCCACTATAACAGACAGTAAGTTTAAATAGATTATGTTGGTTTGGATATGTACAGAGAATGGAAGAAAATAGAATTCCCAAAATAGTAATGTATATGAATTTGGAAACAACAAGGCTGAAAGGCAGACCAAGAAACAGATGGCAAAATGAAGTGAGGGAGGATGGAAGACTAGTTGGTGGAATAGGGTGGAAGAAATGGTATATAACAGAGAGGAATGGAAGAAGCGCCTGAGAATGGCAAGTAATTGTCGCATTCTGCACATGCCAATAGAACGAATGAATGAACATAATAGTGGAAACACAATACTGAGATTATACAAATATTTGATAGATGATAACATCTGCAATGTCGTGGTTTCAAAGTTCATCTCGAAAATTCAGATCTTTCTGTACTGTGTTTAAACTGATAACCTTGTCAGTTTTGTCAGATCTATGACAATTGCAGTCTATGTATGGCTTGTCTGGTGCAGGTTGGGCAACGTGGTCCATGCCATCTTCCACTTCCACTTTTTCTGTCAGTCGATTACTCCATTCCTTAAAAAAAAAGTAGGTGATGCAAATATAAAAAAGTATACAGGTATGTCAGCATCAATTTCTGTATGCACCTAAAATTCAATTAAAGGTCCAAACACAAGGACTGGAATAAAAATACTTAAAACTATGCAGTGGTTTCAGTATTTCATGGAATCAAAAGGGGCACTAACCAATGGAATCACTTTGCCCACAAGTTTGTTCAAACAATTTGAGCTTTTTAGTATTTATAATCCAGAAAGGTCATATCAATATAGTTCTCTCTTAAAAAAAAAATTATACTTACTTTAAATAGGACTGCATGATAGCAAAACACATCTTGAGGCATTAAATTTTCCTGGGCAAATTTCTGTCCAGTCCTGGCTATTATTTGAGCTTTAGCATCATTCTTCTTTGCCCACTGTATTTTTTCCACCAAGTCACTTAAATCACTTTTGAAGGGAACATAATGTTTCCATGGCTCAACTTCATTATAGAAATACTCATAATACTTGGAATTCTGTTTGAAAACTAAAGAATCACCTGCCAACAGGTACGGGAACCGATATGCAGCTACTGTACCATCAATATTAACCTGGTATTTGTACTGAAAAAACAAAAAAAGGAGACATGTAAGAAACTAGAGTTCAACAAGAGAAAATTAGGCACCCAGTAGGTATTTATTGTGAACAGCAATAAGTAACTGAATAAGAAGCAAATACCTACTTTGACATTAGAAGGCAGAAATTGCGAAAACAGTATAGATGACAACATATATAAGGAAAATGTATACATTTGAAAGATACCTTACATAATGCAGTCTTCTATTCCAAACATTGTCATCAGAATATTAGAGACTGGACTGTTGTAACATACACAAAGAATTTCTATGTACACCAACTATCTATACATTATGAATTCGGTGTCCCAGATGTTACAGCTTGGTCATCCTCCATCATTCCAGATTATTTCACTGTCAAATTAGAAGTCTCAGGACAAAACTTGGGAAAAAGTACAAGATTGCAGTAATATTAATTACATCGGTCACCTGCAAAACAGTCTCCTGTACTAACACAGTTTTACCAGCATTGGTGAATGACAAGGAAGTAGCCTGAAGAAATTACCTGGAATGCCGTTTCATAGCAGTGTGTGGTGGCTGTACAGATATCCTGTTGAATGCTGCCTGTGGCCACATAAGTCCAACAATGAATCTCAGATCACATTATCTTACTAAGACACAACAACTTTGGGCAAGGAAGACGAACCTTAAAACTGCGAAGGAGAGACCAGCACTTCAGACAGTGCAATCACAAAGGTGGAATTATGATGTCAGGTTTACCCCCCGCACTCGCTGAACAGGAGAATGGGTGGGGTCCAGAGCCAGTCTGGGTGTTTTGGAGAATAGATAAGACAGACTACAAGGCATGACTAAACCCAAAGACAGCTGACAGAAATAATTTGTTCAATTTGTTCTTCCATTGAGGATGCAAATGAAGTTAACGTATCTGTAAGGGAAAAAATTAACATCTATCCTGGAAATACATGGATACCATGTGCAAGACTAATAAAGAAGTATAACAGAGCTAACTTATTCATACAGTCAGTTCTGCTACAACACAGTAGTTGCATTTGTGTCAGACATTGCATTATACCCTAAAACTGCGTAAGGTCAGGGCAGAAAAAATTAGGCCCAACAGCAAAACTTATATTCGATGGAATCATGTAATAGCCAACAAGCACATGTGAAAGTTGGCATTATACATACAGCGCTCAGCCATTCAACAATCCCTTATAGCCAATTCACATTAACGAACAACACGTAACAGCAGGACTGACTGTATTTCACTATAATAATAACTAAAACAACTGTACCCAATTACAAGACTAATTTGCAGATACTCACTTCAAAGAATTTAAAAAATGATACATGTGGCACTTTAGGTCCATAGTATTTTTCTTCATCTCTGTAGAAAAAGAAATTTGTAAGAGATGCATTGAAGAGATCTGGATGTTCACGAGCAATTGCAATCAATTTTAACCTCTCTCTCCGAGAGTCTCTACCTCTCCAAAATGCTTTCTCAATTTTTTTGTCCCATTTCTTGTCTATATTACCCTGGACTGACAGCATATCAAGCATTACTCTGAAAATAGAATTAAGTTGAATCATAAATAAGCTGGTAATATACACTCTATGGACAAAAATAATACATTTGGAAATATTTTAAAACATAAAAGAACCATTTTTTCCATATAACCCATAAAACGATGCACATGCTGTGTTACTGTTTCCACATCTGATTAACCCGTGACCTAATGTGATGGCAGAATATAATGCCAGAATATAAGTAACTGGAAGGTACTGCTAAAGCAACGAAAGTGTACACAGGCCAACACAATAATGTAATCTGTGATGCTTATATACATTTACTTATACACTTTCACTGAGGACAGTTGGCCAAATAAAATGGTAAAAAAAAGGTATGAATGATGACATCAGAAACATTCCTCCAAATAACTGCATGTATCAAACAAAGTACAATATAGCAAACCTGAGGCAGGACATCACTAACCTAGATCCACACGCCCATCTGGAAGTACTAATATACAGCAATACCTTGGTAATCCAGATCCCCAGATAAGCCAGGCACTTTCCCCAAGTGATATGGTCATTGTCTGGATAACTGGGGGGAATCCGAGACAATTCATACCCTGAGACTGGTGGCATGGGTAAAGAGGGAACAGCCAGCCAGTCTTTCAACTTCTCAACTGTAAAGTCATAATCTCTCTCATGTCATAGCTCTCTTTGTCTCTCATTTCACTCTTATAGTGAAATGACAGTGAAAAAAGTCCCATTATTAATATCATCATCATCTTAATCACAAATCTCAGCATCAATATGCTGGGAAACCTTAATCTACCCCACACTCAATGGGATTTGGCTCAATCAGGAGGAAATCCATCCTATCCTCTCAGATCAAGGGGCGTGTCCTACAAATCTGCATACTATATGATACATTTGTAATAGTACTGCCTTTTGCCTCACTCCTAAGATGTTGATGGTTAAACCTGTATTCTCCAGACATTTTAGGAAGTTATGTGACCACTCTTTCCACTGAGGTGACTAAGGGGGGGGCACACACACACACACACACACACACACACACACACACACACAC